>Ga0256829_1003501_pt1 | contig 10837 bp, 11 predicted proteins | sample 131447metaG_FD_185979 | JGI IMG/M metagenome (GOLD analysis project Ga0256829, IMG submission 185979) | Hydrothermal vent microbial communities from Lau Basin, Pacific Ocean - 131-447 | ecosystem: Environmental > Aquatic > Marine > Hydrothermal vents | place: Pacific Ocean: Lau Basin | collected... | reverse complement strand
TACACGACGGTTTTTTGCCCAAGCCGCTTCATTATGACCTTCCACAGCAGGCTTTTCTTCACCATAGCTGATCACTTCAATTCGGTCAGGGTTAACACCAAATACCACCATGACCTGCTCTACTGCTTTAGCTCGACGTTCAGCCAAAGCTAAATTATAATCGGGGGTTCCTCTTTCATCGGTATATCCCAATAAGCGCACTCGTTTCATCGGATCATCAAGTAACATTTGAGCATAATGTTGAACAGTCTTCACTGCTTCTTCTGATAAAACATCATTGTCATAATCAAAGTAGATGATGGGTTCAAATGTGATCGGCACATCCACTTGAGTCGCCACTTTAGTTGAATCTTCTTCGGGTAATTCCTCTGCACCTAATGATTGTCCTTCAGGTAACTGCTCTGGCGTTTGAACACCTACCACTTTGACCTTACTTTCATTCCCCTCATCAGGTTTTCCATAATGCCATACAGGCGTTTTTTTCGTCTCCTGCACGGCTGTCGGTGCTTCTTCCTGACCACCATCGGGTTTTATATTCTGTCCCCCTCCACAAGCCGTTAAACCTAAAATCGGGGTAAATATCAATGTGCGTATCCAAAACTTTTTCATCTTTATACTCTCTTATTGATTATAAGGTCCCCAAGCGGGTTCTCTGACTTGACCATCTTTTACACTCAAGGTGGTCGAAGTCTTTCCATCAATCGCAACCACCGCCAATTCCCCTTTCCCATTTTTGTTCATTGCGTAAAGAATCATCTCTCCATTGGGTGCAAATGAAGGCGATTCATCTAACATGGTATTCGTTAAGACGGTAAATTCATTGGTAAACAGATCCAATAGGCCAATATGATAGCCTTCTCCCCCTGGGGCATGTACCATCGCTAAGTAACGACCATCGGGTGAAACATCAGGATTGGCGTTATATTTTCCTTGAAAAGTCACCCTTCTGGTCTCACCCGTATCTAAGAATACCTGAAAAATCTGTGGCTGTTTACGACGGTCAGAGTTAAAAAATAGAGAGTGTCCGCTCGGCGCCCAAGCCGCTTCGGTCTCAATCGCCCAGTGTTTCGTCAGACGACGGGTAATTTTGAGCGTTTTTAAATCCATCAGATAAATATCGGCACTGCCATCTTTGGAGAGCGTCAAAGCCAACTGTTTTCCATCGGGTGAAAAAGCAGGCGCACCATTGATGCCCTTAAAGCCTGCGAGTTTCACACGCTGTTTACCATCAATCGTCTGCATAAAAATTTCCGACCGACCATTTTCAAAAGAGACATAGGCCAATTTTTTCCCATCAGGTGACCAAGCAGGCGACATAATCGGTTCATTGGAGATCAAAATAGGTTGCTCATTCGCACCATCTGAGTCTGAAATATTTAGGGTATAGACTTTACGCCCCCCTACTTTTTTCAACACCACATAAGCGATCCGCGTATTAAACGCACCTTTCACACCAGTGAGCTCTTGATAAATCAAATCACTGATTTGATGTGCGACATTACGCAATAATCGTTTTGGCACGCCATTCCACCGTTTGCCAATGACCTGTTTTTTTCTCAAAATATCGACAAAACGCATATCCACTTGGTACACACCTGGTGCGGTCTCTTTGATTTTGCCCATTAAAATATTATCGACATCCATCTGACGCCAGGCTGGGTAATCAATCTCACTCAGTTGATGAGGAATCTGCGGTAACTTTTCTTCGGCAATAGGACGAAACTTTCCACTCCGTAACATATCTCCCGAAATCACCTCTCCCAACGCCTCTGGAAGGGGTTCATTGGGTTTCAACCCTTGCCATTCAAAAGGCAGAATCCCGATGGGCACGGCATTCTCGTAACTTTCATTGATCTCAATGGTCAAAGTCGCTTGGGCAGGCACCACCCACATCCAGCTCAGCATGACAAATAAAAGCTTTCTAAAGTAGCTCATTTCTCTTTTATCCTAAAGTAGTTTTATGGCTTAAAAATAAATCGAATATTGCGTTCAAACAGCTCTTTTTCTGGCGGTTTAGGCAAGGGTTGAGCACGATAAACGGCATCTTCGGCCGCCTTTTTAAATTGTGGACTGGTGTAACGGTTACAGTTTAACACCTTCACGCTGCTGACATTCCCTTCAGGCGTTTGCGTAATTGCCAATTCACACTGCGCTTTATCCGACACCTTCGCTGGTGTCCGCCAACTCTCTTTCACCTTGGCGGCAATAGAGGAGATATACACCTGTCTTAAACTTTGTAACTGTTTACGGCGTTGCGCTTCACGCCGTTTAGCAGCCTCCTCTTCCATCTGCCGCTGGAGGGCAGCCTCTTCCGCCGCTTGCTCTTGCTGCAACTTCGCCAAAATCGCGGCTTGTTCTAATTTCTTCTTCTCTTCCGCTTTGCGCTTAATTTCCGCCTCAAGCTGCTTGCGCTTTGCCTCTTCTAAAGCGCGTTTTTTCTTCGCCTCTGCCAATAAGCGAGCCGCCTCTTTTTTCGCTTTCTCTTTTTCTTCTGCGGCTTTCTTAGCGGCAAGGAGAGCTTGGCGTTTTTGGGCTTCCGCTTTTTTCTTTAACTGCTCGGTTTTCTTTTTCGCCAATTCAACTTGTCGCTTCGCTTCTAGGGCTTTTTTTCGTGCCAGCTGCTCTTTTCGTTTCTCAGCCAACGCTTTCTTCCGAGCCAACTCCGCTTTGCGTTTTTCTGCCAGCGCTCTTTTTCGCGCGAGCTCCGCTTTGCGTTTCTCAATCGCTTGGCGTTTTTTGATTTCAGCGAGGTGTTTCTTCTCTTTTTCTGCCTGCTGCAGTATCCGCTTCTGCTCGGCTAATTTTGCGGCCTGTTCTTGTTTTATTTTCGCCAACTGCTGTTGAACCAAACGGCTGTCGACCGTAAAGGTTTTCATCGGCTTCTCAAGCGCCATCACTGATTGTGCATGCTTGACTGCTTCCACCGGTTCGGTTGTTTTCGGCACTGCTGTCTGTTTGGTCGACGCTGACAATGCCATTGGCTTTTCTGCTTCAGTCTGCCAAACAAAGAGTCCAATCAACCCCGCATGCAGAAGCATTGCCATGCTGAATGCCCAAGGGTGCTTAAGAATAAATTTAATCATGACTCAGGTTCCGTCATCAGTGAGACTTGCTGCACCCCGTTCGCCTTAAGTAAGGTAAACAGATGCACCACCTTACCATAAGGCGCAGCTCTATCGCCTTGAATATAAATCGGTTGATCTGGATTGAGTTGACTACGAGCCATCGTCTCTGCGACTAACTGAGCCAACTCCCTTTGATTAAGAATCACATTAGGGTGCGCACTGGTGCGATAAAGTCCCTCTTTGGTTACCGTAATCACAAACGGCTCAATCGCTGCCTGACTCGCCTGTTTTTTGATGATAGGGGTTTGAGGAAGGTCGACCGTCACCGCCTGCTGGACAATCGGTGCAGTGACCATGAAAATAATCAAGAGCACCAAAGTGACATCAATATAGGGAACGACATTGATCTCTGCCATCAATTTTTTACGCCCCATACTACTTCGACGAAAGGTTGATTGTTTCATCCTCGCCCTCCCGCTTAAGCGGTTTCGCTATTTTTGGATAACAGATGTGCTTGGCGCTGAATCACCGTCAGGAAGCCATCAGCAAAAATCTCATACTGTCCCAAGACCTTATCCGCTTTACTACTTAGGTTGTTAAAAGCGATGACGGCGGGAATGGCCGCAAACAGACCAATAGCGGTCGCAATCAATGCCTCAGCAATACCAGGGGCGACTGCCGCCAGCGTGGCGTGTTGAATATTGCCTAATGATTGGAAAGCGTGCATCACTCCCCATACCGTACCGAAAAGCCCAATATAAGGTGCTGAAGAGCCAACTGTTGCCAAGGTAGGCAACTGAGACTCCAAATCTTCTGCCTCTTTGGAAAAAGCCACTTTCATCGCTCTTTGAGTACCAGCCAATAAGTCTGCTGTATCACTTACACCTTGTTTTTTTAAGCGCACAAACTCTTGATAACCTGCTTCAAAAAGTTTGCTCATTCCCCAGCTATTCGATTCATTCAACTCATAATAAAGTTGCGTCAAGTCATTGGTTTCATCGAATTTTTTTTGAAAATCGTTCGCCTCTTTAGCGGCTTTGCGTAGCTGATAGTTTTTAGCTAAAGCAACTGTCCACGCTAAAATAGACATCACAGCCAATAGAATAATCACCGCCTGCACCACAGGGCTGGCATGGAGCATAATTTCAATTAAATTTGCATCATTCATCGTTACTTTCTCTTTGAGGGATTCCTAAATGGGTATAAGCGTGGGGAGTGGCGATACGCCCTCTGGGTGTACGCATCAAAAAACCGTGTTGTACCAAAAAAGGCTCAATCACATCTTCAATCGTGCCTCGCTCTTCACCTAAAGCCGTGGCTAAACTGTCAATACCAACAGGGCCGCCATCAAATTTTTCAATCATCAGTTGCATCATGCGGCGATCCATCTTATCTAATCCCAATGGATCTACCTCTAGCATATCTAATGCCGCCGCCGCAATCGGTTGGGTAATCACGCCATTGCCTTTCACCTGCGCATAGTCTCTTACCCTTCGTAATAAACGATTGGCAATTCGAGGGGTGCCACGAGAGCGACGAGCCACCTCTTCCGCCCCTGACAATTCTGCCTCAATACCTAAAATCAATGCAGAACGCTGAACAATTTGAGTCAACTCTGCGACCGAATAAAATTCTAACCTTTGAACTATCCCAAAGCGATCTCGTAAAGGCGAAGTCAATAAACCTGCTCTTGTGGTCGCCCCGACTAAGGTAAAAGGCGGCAGGTCAATTTTCACACTCTGTGCGGCGGGTCCTTCGCCAATCACGATATCCAACTGAAAATCTTCCATCGCTGGATAAAGCACCTCTTCTACTACGGGGCTTAAACGGTGAATCTCATCGATAAACAGCACATCATTAGGTTCAAGGCGTGTCAAAATGGCGGCCAAATCCCCAGGTTTTTCAATCACGGGCCCTGAAGTTTGGCGTAACTTCACTCCCATTTCATGAGCAACAATATTCGCAAGGGTCGTTTTCCCCAGTCCTGGGGGACCATAAAGCAGGACATGATCAAGATGTTCACCCCGCATTTTTGCTGCCGCAATCGACATCGAAAGCTGCTCACGCACAGCCGTTTGACCAATGTACTCGTCAATATGCGCTGGGCGAACAGAAGGGGCAACATACATATCCTCTTCGGTTTCAATATTGCCGACAATGCGATCTGTCTCAATCACAATTTCACCTGCCGCAGTGCTTGTTTAATCACTTCTTCCAAGCTCAGCCCTGTGGTATCCACCTTCGCCAACAAACTTTCTGCCTGTTGCAGGCTATATCCCAAACCAATCAATGCCGCCACCGCCGAGCTGACCACATCCACACTGGCTGGCTTCGCTGCTTCGCTCTGCGTTTGAGTCGTTTGCGTTTGCAGTAATGCTTGATCTTTTAATTTGTCCCGCATCTCGATCAATAAGCGCTCAGCGGTTTTTTTACCGACGCCTGGAATCCGTGTCAATCCCACCACATCATCTTGCGTGACACAGCCACAAAATTCAACCACAGACATTGACGAAAGGATGGCTAAGGCCATTTTGGCACCAACCCCATTCACTTTTAACAGTAAACGAAACAGCAGCCGCTCTTCTTCAGTGGCAAACCCATACAACAACATTGCATCTTCTCGTACATGCATATGGGTTAAAAGCTTGACCTCATCCGTCGATTGAGACTCAAGAAGATAAAAAGTACTCATTGGTGCTTCCACCTCATAGCCGACACCATGCACATCCAATACCAACAAAGGTGGCTGTTTGCTGACCAAAGTCCCTCTTAAAAAGCCAATCATCTAAAAATGGGTTCCTTTCTGTAAACTGGCGGGATCAATCCCTAGTGAGTGGTAACGGTCGTGGCACAAAGCACAGGCCAGTGCATCGGCTGCATCTTCTTGTGGTGATTCAGTCAACTTTAACAGCGTCTGCACCATATACTGAATTTGCTGTTTCCCCGCATGGCCTTTTCCGACAATCGTACTTTTTATTTGAGTGGGTGAATACTCCAAAATAGGAATCTCTTTTAAAGCCGCCGCACATAAAATCACCCCTCTGGCTTGCCCTAGCACGATCGCACTGTTGGGATTTTTATGCACAAACACCTTTTCAATTGCCATCACTGTCGGCTGATACTGTTCGATAATTTGGGTCACCGACTGAAAAATATTTTTCAATCGCTCCGCACTTTCCAGTTTCTCCACTCGAATCACACCACTCACCAAATAACGAGGGTGATAACGCCCCGATTCAATCAAGCCAAAACCCGTTTTTCTAGAACCAGGGTCAATGCCTAAAATTCTTTCGGGCATTTGCTTAAATTTTGCCAAAATCCTCAGTCCTGCTTGTGTTTTGAGGCTGATTTGATGCGACCAATCCTTGTTGACGAGAGAAGTCTAACATTCTTTCAATTGAGGCAAGTGCCTGTTGGCGAACGGTTTCATCCAACAAAATCTCACCCGTTTCCTGCTCTAAACAGAGTACCAAATTTTCCAAACTGTTCATCGCCATCCAAGGGCAGTGCGCACAACTTTGACACTGTTTTTCTTGAGAACCCGTAGGTGCAATCATCAGCTGTTTTTTGGGTACCAACTGCTGCATTTTATAAAAAATACCATAATCAGTCGCCACGATAAACTTCTGATCTGGCATCTTCTGCACCGCCTCAATCATCACTCTTGTCGAACCCACTATATCCGCTAAATCGACGACCGCAGCGGGAGATTCAGGGTGCACCAACACCTTGGCATCAGGGTGTTTCGCTTTGAGTTGTTCCAGCTCGAAAGTTTCAAACTCATCATGCACAATGCAGTGACCCTGCCAGCGAATCATCTCAATGCCCGTCTCTTTTTCAATCCAGTGCCCCAAATGACGATCGGGTGCCCAAATAATTTTTTCACCCTGCTCTTTAAGATGGCGAACAATCTGCAAAGCATTCCCCGAAGTCACCACCCAATCAGCAATGGCTTTCACCTCTGCACTGGTATTGGCATAAACCACCACTTTATGGTCGGGATACTGCGCGCAAAATTCAGCGAATGCATCTGCTGGGCAACTTAAATCTAAAGAGCAAGTCGCATCAAGATCAGGCATGAGAATGCGTTTTTCAGGCGAGAGGATTTTGGCTGTCTCCCCCATAAACCGCACACCGCAAACGACCAACATTTCTGCATCACTTTGTGCACCGAAATTCGCCATCTCCAAAGAGTCAGCCACCTTGCCACCTGTCTCTTCTGCCAAGGCTTGCAGGTCATCATCCACATAATAGTGTGCGACCAACTGGGCATTTTTAGCCTCAAGCAATTGCTTGATTTTCTCTTTTAAGACTTGCTTTTGCGCATTCGTCAACCAAGGTGCCGTTTTTGCTTCTTTCGCCAAACGGTCAATGCGACTTTGCAAAGTTTGAGGCAAAGCCTCATCCACTGCTTGCATTAAGCTTGCTCCAACCCTTTACGAAAACGCAACCCGAGCTCTTTAAGCTGATCATTGCTAACTGTACCTGGGGCTTCAGTCAAAGGACAAGCGGCCGACTGTGTTTTCGGGAAGGCGATCACATCACGAATCGACTCACGATCTGCCATCAACATCACCAATCGATCTAGTCCAAATGCCATTCCAGCGTGTGGTGGGCAGCCGTACTTCAAAGCCTCCAATAGGAAACCAAACTTATCTTCTGCTTCTTCATCCGAAATGCCAAGTAACTTAAACACCGCCGCCTGCATATTGGTATCGTGGATACGCTCAGACCCGCCTCCCACTTCGATACCATTGATGACCAAATCATAGGCACGAGAGAGCATCTGCTCGGGATTTTTGTGATTTAAAATCTCTTCTGTCGTCGCTTTAGGCTGGGTGAACGGATGGTGAATTGCTGTCATGCGAGCGGTCTTTTCGTCCTCTTCAAACATCGGGAAATCGACCACCCAAACAGGTGCCCACTTCTGCGTCAGCATATTTAAATCTTCACCAATTTTGACACGCAACGCACCTAAAGCCTCATTCACCACCTTGGCTTTGTCCGCACCAAAGAAGACAATGTCGCCATCTTTCGCTTCCACTCGTTGCATAATCTCCATCACTTGGTCTGGGAAGAACTTCACAATTGGCGACTGCAAACCGTCCAAGCCAGCGGACAAGTCATTGACTTTAATATACGCCAAGCCTTTTGCGCCATAGATACCGACGAACTTAGTGTATTCATCAATCTCTTTACGGGTCAGCTTTGCACCCCCAGGCACTTTCAATGCCGCTACACGCCCTTTGGGATCCTTAGCAGGACCTGCAAAGACTTTAAATTCAATATCCTGCAATAGATCGGCTACATCGACCAACTCTAATGGAATACGCAAATCAGGGCGATCAATCCCGAAACGACGAATTGCTTCAGCATAAGGCATTCTAGGGAAGTCTTCATTGAACTCTACGCCAATGCCTTCCTTAAAGATGGTTTTGGTCAAGCCTTCCATCAGCGCCATCACGCCATTTTCATCGAGGAATGAAGTCTCAATATCCAGCTGGGTAAATTCAGGCTGACGGTCTGCTCGTAAATCTTCATCACGGAAGCAGCGGGTAATTTGATAATAGCGATCAAACCCAGACATCATTAACAGCTGCTTAAACAGCTGGGGGGACTGGGGCAATGCAAAGAATTTATTTTGATGGGTACGACTTGGCACCAAGTAATCTCTCGCCCCTTCAGGGGTGGATTTAGTCAAAATCGGCGTTTCCATATCAATAAAACCGTTATCATCCAGATAACGACGCATGGAGCGCGTGACCTTATAACGCAACATCATGGTGTCTTGCATCTCATCACGACGCAAATCGATATAACGATACTTCAGGCGTACCTCTTCAGAAATATTTTTATCATCCAACTGAAAAGGAATCGGCTCTGCCATACTCAAAACATCTAAGTCTTGTGCCAAGATTTCAATCTGCCCCGTTTTCATATTGGGGTTAATCGTCCCTTCTGGACGCTCACGCACCAAACCAGTAATTTTCAATACACACTCAACCCGCAGGTGTTCTGCCTTTTCAAAAATTTCAGGCGTATCAGGATTCACCACCACCTGCACCAACCCTTCACGATCTCGTAAATCGATAAAAATAACCCCACCATGATCTCGACGACGGTGTACCCAACCTGCAACTGTGACGGTTTGGCCTAAAAGAGTTTCTGTTACTTCTCCACAATAGTGTGTACGCATTGCTTTTCTTACCTTATAAAATTTAATCTGAGAGGATCACACGATGTGCCAACTCTCAAGCTTTTGTTTCTGTGTTTGATGATTCTGTATTCAGTGAAGCTGGAAGGGGTTGCATCGCAGACACCTCTTTTTCTGTACTGTCTGCGTGCCACTCAGGCACCACCACCCCACCGGAGATGACCATTTTGAGCGCATCATCCACGGGCATTTCCAACTCAATAATCTCATTTTTAGAGGCCATAATAAAAAAGCCTGATGTGGGATTGGGTGTTGTCGGCACAAACAGGTTAATGACCTCATTCAATCCCGTTTTATACTGCGCCTCTCCCTGTGACTCGCTGGTTTGAAACGCCAATGTCCACAGCCCATTTCGAGGGTATTGAATCAAATAGGCTTTTTGAAAGGTTTGCGAACCTGATCCGAAGATCGCTTCCGCTATCTGTTTAACCGCCGAATAGATAGAGCGTACCAAAGGGATTTTGGAGAGAAAACGCTCCCATACTCGCATAATGCGATTCCCTAGGAAGTTCGCGACAAACATCCCCGTAAACAGAATAATGACCAAAGATAAAATAATCCCCAGTCCTGGAATACGGAAACCCAACCAAGTTTCAGGTCTTAACTGAGTGGGTAGCAGCAATAGACTCTGATCAAATAGATTGACTAAAAAAATGAGTGCGGCAATTGTCACACCCAGCGGTAACCAAACCAATAAGCCCGCAATCAGATAACGCTTAAACCAACTCATGGCAATCCCAACTAAAAAATAAGAACGATATTATAAGATATCCCGCACAGCACTGCTTATTAAAAAAAACAAAAAGGCCACGCAATGTGACCTTATCTATTCCTTCCTTTTGTCAAAAGAAAAATTCTGTTTTAATCAGACATTGGCACTTTCCATAAAACGATTTCTTATCCAATAGTCGACGCTGATATAGCGACCACCGCCTAAAAAGAACAGGGCCAACAGCATCACAAAATAGGTGGCCGCCCATTCTATCCCATTATTACTGATCACAATCCCACCATACTCAGTAAAGTACTCATAGGTTCCCGCCTCTCGTAGTTGGTCTCTCAACTCATTGATGCGAGCAATCGCCTCTGCTGCATTTGGACTTGCCCAAGGTGACATCAAATCAACCACCGACTGCCAGCCATTTTGCCAATGTACAGAAAAGGCCGCCACCAGCATTGTGATCATTAAAGGGATAGAAACATACCGAACACCTAATCCAAGTGCCAATAGCACTGCCCCACCCACTTCAGAAGCGGTCGCTAAAAAAGCCATCAACTCAGGGAAAGGCAACCCCAAGCCCCATTCGGGATTCCCAAACCATGCTACAATGTCCTCAAACGATTCCACCTTATGCATCCCCGCTACCCAAAACACGGGCACAAGATACAAACGCAGAGCCAAACTGGATAGCCAAGCAAAATGCTCAACCATCCAATCCATCAAAAATTGAATACCGATGAAAAAACGCATAATCGTCTCCTTTATAAAGGGTTCATAAAGGAGACCAAGGTTTCAAGGAATTATGCCAACAGGCTTTGATTGATTCGCTGCAAGGTC
>Ga0256829_1003500_pt1 | contig 10837 bp, 15 predicted proteins | sample 131447metaG_FD_185979 | JGI IMG/M metagenome (GOLD analysis project Ga0256829, IMG submission 185979) | Hydrothermal vent microbial communities from Lau Basin, Pacific Ocean - 131-447 | ecosystem: Environmental > Aquatic > Marine > Hydrothermal vents | place: Pacific Ocean: Lau Basin | collected... | reverse complement strand
TTTGGAAATTCTACGAAGCTTAGCGGCATTGGCCCTGGTTAATCCGCTTCTCAAAATGGTACCAGATAAAGTTTTTACAACGTGCTTCATCCGAACCTCCTTAACTCGAAAGAAAAGGGCCGCCAAATGGCGACCCTTTAAAAACGATGTTATTTCTTCTTAGCACTCTTCTTCATACCCTTTATACCAGTCAAAGCCTTACGGACCTGAGCAAATATATTGGCAGATTGTTTCTTACCACCAGATTTCCACAAAGCAACCGCTAATGCGATCATGGCGAGCAGACCTAAACCAAGTAATGCCAAACCAACAACTACAACAGTACCTTCATTTTGAGCACCAGTAGTTTGTTTCAAAGCATTATCTACCATCTTCAGATAATTATTCGCAGCATTGACCAACCAATCTGGGGTACCAGTTGGAAGTTTATCCAGATACTTACCCCAATCACCAGCTAAACTCTGAGCCCAGCGAGCCTGTACAAAAGATTCAGCTTCCGCCCCAGCACTAGATACCGCACTGATACCATCGCCAATCGTAGAGGCAAGTGAATCATAATAAGATGCAATGCCTTTAGAGGCTTCACTTCCTGCGCTAACGAATGTAGATTCAACATCTTTGAAAGAACTTTCGATATGACGCATTGGCACAGAAATATCATACCAATGACCGAAACCAAGATAGTCCTTGAACTTATCAACCATATCCATTACAAATACGGCAACATGACGTGCTGAACTTTCAAGACCTTCTGTCAGGATAGTCATCGGATCGGCTTCAACACTGATAGCCAATGCTCCACATTGAATCAGATCTTTCTTTTCTTCAATAGAAGTAGTTTCATCCGAAATGACATGAGAGAACATATCGATGGACTCAATTACGACATCCCCGGATGGGTTCTGAATACTGTCGTATGTTTCTTCAATATCTTCGTGGACAATGAACTGGCCCAAATGACCTTCTGTAAATTCATGTTCGTCCTGAACAAGTGTATCGACAACCTGCAAAGCATAGTTGAGCACTTCTTTATTTGATTCTTGTATCTGCGCAGCTCCATCGGCGTTCAAAGCGGCTTCAAGATAGACTAATGTCGTCATAATTTTTTCTCCAATAATTTGTTTGTTTGATCGATTAGTGATCGCTTTAAACTTCGACGTTATTTGCAATTACGCTTGCTAACAGTGCTCCAGAAACATGCTCCTGCTCAGACTCAGACATAAACCAGGTATGAGTGGTTTCTTCAACAGATTCAGTCTTATGTTGTGTAGATTCGACAATCTGTTCAAAATCTAATTTGATACCGGTTGACTTTTCTTCTGTTGGGGTTGACTCTTCAACAGCAACTGTCGACTCTTCAACAGCAACTGTAGACTCTTCTGCTGTTGATTCCTCGATAGAACCTACTGTAGACAAATGTTTGCGAACGATTGAACTAATATCAATTGCAGCCATGGTTGAACTCCTTTTATTAAATGATAGTTATTCCAAAATATAATGGATTAGTTGTTGAGATTTTGTCTATGATTGTGGCTTTAAAATAATCGGTAACTTGAAAAGTTAAGAATAATGGTGTCGATTGATCCACCATTAGAATATATCCATCAACAAATTGCCCATTAAATGAAAAACTGGGCTTGAATTTTAACGGTTCAGTCAAATCCAAAACAAGATTGGTTGGATCTATAGTTACCACAAACTCGAATTTATAAGCGGATGTAGTCGATGTTACTGGTGTGGATGTTATGGATGTCAAAACCGTTAAGAAATTAATATTATAATCGACAACCCCACCTATTAAAGAATTATACGCATTACTTAAAGACATAACTGATGTTTTAGTACCAGTAGTATCTAGAGCTATGGATTCGATTATATTAGAACCATATGCTTGAAAATCAAAATTAGGAAGCAATGTAATCGAGAAAATAGAATAATTGGTATCCGTTAATTTAATCCTTTCAAACTGACACGTGGTTTTATTTATATGTCCAAATAAAGTTCCACCAGTAGTTAACCCAGCCGTAAAGTCACCATTAGGAAGAAATGCAATTGTGATTGCTTCCGAACTCACAACTTTTGTAGTGTTATGGATTACCTTAACGGTTGTTATTGCGGATGTATTCAAATTAAGGATCGTTCTAAATGGTGGAATATTGGTTGCAACTGAATAGATATCATTGGTGGGTAGTAAACGGACAATATCGTTTACAGGCACAACCCGAAGGTTAGTTACTGTCGGGGTTGTCTCAAACCACAATAAGTTTAAAGTAATAGGGGTTCCATCGCTCAATAACCCAGTTATCGTTCGATTTAGAATATCTAATACTCCACCACTAATGGTTCGCCCATCATTTAATCGAATTAAAGTCAAACCATTGGCATATTTAAACATCAACCCGCTACCACTATCATATTCGAACTTAGTACCTTCTCCAGTAAAAATGCCGGAAATAACGGTTCCATCTATATCTGTGTATGGTAATAGATTTGGATCAAATGAATACGTCTTCGATCCAATAAGAATGTGTATGAACGAAGTATATATAGGAACTTCTACCGGACCTTTCACGATCGGGAGGGTTGAAGTTGATATACCGGTGAACATGTCATGGTTTAATTGCTGATCATTAGTTAAAAACTTGAATGGTTCATATATAGATAATTCCAAAGAAAATGATGTTATATATGATCCAGCAGTTTTGTCATCCAATGTTACAGATGGCGAGGAATTCATCCGAATCATCGGATTAAATTGCAACGGAAACATTCTGGATATTGTTCCAAATCCATCTTCATACAAAAACAAATTAGAAATATTATCATTAACAACATCATTAACCGATGGTATTAAAAATCGATTATCTAAATCGAAGAATGATACAAATTCCATATGCGGATGATTCAATAACTTTCCAACAGGCAACGAGTCCAATAGTTCATGTTTTATATTTAATGCTTGTAATTGAGCGGAACATTTAATCGTTACATTGACATTTAAAGTAAATGGCCTCATTTGTACAAAAAATTCTAAACCTTTGGTATAATTAGATACAGCCGAAACTTGGTCGACACTAATACCAGTCAAGTCTCTTGTAAATTGAAACATTCTTGGGTGGGTTGGTAGTTTAGCATCCTCGTCAATTGCATCATATCCAATAACCATGCTTGGGAGTTTAGAAAAGTCAACGTACTCAAGTGCAGCTGAAGCATCTTCTAGATTGTAATGGATGGATCTAGCGGTATTATTCGATGATAATACATAACCATTTAAAAATTGATAGAGTGTAGACATCATGTCATTGTAATAATTATGAACTAACATTTACACTCCTTAAAAAGGGAAGGCTCTACTGATGTTAGAGGGAGGGACAGCATCAGTAGAGCCTAATAGTCTACTTACACTCGTTTCACAGCTTTAGCTGCAACGTTGCGGCTAGTGCGAATCTTCAAACTCTTACGACGGGATTTTGCAGAATGTACCCGGTTTATGCCAGCATGAGCCTTACGTGTACGAGAAGCTTTCTTGGATGATTTAGCGCGCTTTACACTTTCAGCTGCGGTAATACGTACGCATGTTTTGGCTTTGCGATCATATTCGTAACCAGCAGGACATTCAACTTTCGCGACAACCTTGCCACCGCGAACAACCATCTTACGCATTCCAGAAACTTCTTCAATAGCAGCAGTGTCATCTTTAACAATTTCTTTTTGGGACATAATAAGCCTCACTTTTTGTATTGGTCTTGGTTTTTTAGCAAGTCCCATACATACTAATTTTATCTTTTTACAATTTATAAAACTTAAATAATGTATGGGATTCGTGTTAATCATAGTATAATCTGGTATAATTCATGTGTATGTATAATGTATTCGATTGTATATGGTATTGGGTATGTTATCTATTTACTTTTGGAAATTTTACTTTCTCACCATTCTAAAAAGATAATAGATATAATGGAGGCATTATTAGCCTCCAATAATAAACAAGGAGTAATTATGGATCTATGTGTAAAATTCGTTGGGGTGGACGGTAATATATTCCATTCCAGATATAGCAGCAGCATTAAAGATACTGCTAGAGCTATCTCAAAATCCGAGGAGTTAATATTATTAAAACATATCGAGCACGTGGAATTGCTACACCCAAAAGTGGGAGGTATGTATTTCCATGCAAAGAATTAAGAAATATAAAGAGGTTCTCAAAAGCCAGGTACAAAGCAAGAATGCGTGTGCAATAAAGCTTATGCAATCCTTTACGGATTTGTACGCTAACCAAAATAGAAACACCCAACGAATGTTTGAGCACCGATTAGATGTATGGAAAACAGAAAACGATATCGAGGATTGAGAAATGGGTCGATCGAAAGGTCGACCCTAATCTTTAAAATTGAAGTTTGTTTTATTTGTTTTACCATTAAACTCAACTTTTAAATATTCGCCACCATGAGCAGCACTCTTAAACCATAATATGGCATCGGTATCTGAATTATAAACAATAAATCTCAATATAAGATTGGATGCAATATGACTTACAATTCTAGGTCTAACTGAATTATGAACAGAGACAGATCCTAACGGATATTCTTTAGCCACGGAAAACTTTATTTGATCCAATCGGGTCTTAATTGCTTGAGATGTTCTATGACTGTTTCTCAAAATTGAACTAATATCATTGATTGTAAACATAATTCGAGCATCCGAAAAGATTGAAATTGGAGGGGAATGCCATACAACACTATTGAAAAACGTTAGTCTCTTTCGAACATTTAATGGTGTTTTCGATAATTGACGATATAAATTATCCGCAATAATGTCATTTGAGTTTGACACATCTAACTTTCGAAGTTCAGTGTCAATAAGAGTTGAATTCGAAGACTTCTTAAGGGTCTGTAAAAATCCATTGGTCGCCATAATTACACCTTTAACAGATGAGCTTTCTTAAGCTGTTGTTGTAACTTAATAAATCTTTCATGCATAAGTCCAGGCATGTTGATCTTCGATTTGTTTAAATCCCTAACAAATTGGGATATATATTTTGTATATATCTTTCGATAAACAATACGGGCATCTTTAACAGTTGCTTGCTCCGGAACGGATTTCAACTCTGAAAACATTTTACGCATATCTCGTTTATACATAATCTTAAGTCTCGGTGAATTACTTACTATACGTTTAAGGGCAGTATCGAATTCCATAACTAACATATGGTATGGATCAAAGAATGCTTTATACAATGCTAATTTATTCTTTTGCCAAGCATTTTTCGACGATAACATCGCAAACAATCCCATAGTTGTTAATGAAATAGGACCAAGCGCAATCGTTCCAATTGCAGCCATCGTTAACATTGCTACTGGTGAAATAAAGGAAATCACTGATGTTAAATTAGACATTAACTGATCTTTCTTAGCAGCTTTCCCACCCAGAGACAATTCCTCAACGACATGTAGTAGTTTTAAATCTGGTCTGTCGCTATACATAATAGTTCTTATCCGTATTAGTGAATACTTTAATGGTTCCACCAGTAACAGGGGTAGCACCACTCCAAGCAAAGTTAGCAGTTAAAAACTCAGTTGGATCTGGGAATGTAACAGGCAATGAGTATCTACCAGTAGTTGTAAGTTTAAGATTATAAGGAACATTACCACCGGTTGGATCTGTAACAGTCATTAATGCATATTCAAATGGAATAGATAAATTAGTCTGTTTGATATCTCGTAAAGTAAAATACATTCGAACATCAGTTTCAGGGCCTTGGACATAATCGATATACAAATACATTTCAATATTATTTCTTACGTCATATTGAATACTGGAATCTGTAAGTTGGAGATTATCTATAGGGTGGTAGTTTTTATATATGGAAATTATGGAACCTGGTGCAAACGGCAAAGTATTAGTTATTGGGGTCAATACAACCATAACATTTGAATTGTGTATAGTCCGATCTACGGTCATAACCCGGCATCGAACACCATTAATTTCGAGCACAGTGTTTTTACCCACTTCATCATGGATATATCTGGTTGTAATAGTATGTTGCTGGAACATACCAGAGGCAATAACTGTATCATTCAAAACCGGCACATCAAATGTAGAACCTAAAAGAACTAAATTTTGCCGAACTAATGGATCATCTTGATTAATTATAGGCATTAAATAGCCCTCCTATGTTTAGTTAATGTGCATTAACCATTACGGCCGGTTTACTTGGTTTGGGCTTATTTTGATTTTTGATATCGATTAAATCGGATTCCAACTTAGCATATGCCTTTTCACCAACACTATTGGAATTCTTTAAAATTTCAATTTCAGATTTCGAAGAGGATAAAGCCTCGTTAAGATTTAAAATATCCCGTTTAAGTTCTTCGATCTCTATATTTGCTTGTTCAAGCTTAGAACTGCAATCGCCGTTTTCTTTATACTTTTTAAGCTGCGAACACATACTTTCATATTCAATTTGAAGTTGAGCTTTAGTTAGATTGGCCATTATTATACTCCCATCTGTGTAAGATTCTTTTTCAATTGCTCGGTTATATTCACACCATCAATAAATAACTCTGCCGTAATATGCAATCCTACTTCAGTTAATACCCGAATTTGAATTTTATTAGCTTCTTGAATCTGCCTATATAACCAACCAAATAACTGTAACTCATATTTATATTGTAATCTAGGATGATCCAAAAAATTAACAGTATAGTGTTTGCGTTTTCGCTTAATCGTTAATATCTGAAAACTGTTCACACATATAGGAGTTATAGCAACCCTCCGAGGTTTACGTGGTACACCCATCGATCATCTCCTTTTTTAGATTATAGGAAAACGAGGGCGCCGAAGCACCCTCGAATCAATTACATCAACAGACCACCGCGAGCAGTAGCTGCGATAGTAGCAGAAATACCGTCGACAGCATTGCGAATAGCAGTATTTGAATCGGTAGTTGCACTGAAGCCAACACCAGTCAAATCTGTTTCATCATAAAGCACACACTCGATACGACCAGCTTTGTTTGTAATCGGAGGATTGGAAGTTGCAGAACTAGCAATCAACGTCCACTGACCAGTTAAGATCGGTGTGAATGATCCTTTATAAACTCCGGTCGTACCAACCTCAGTCAGCGTTACAAAATCAACCAGAGGGTCATGAACATTTGCCGGGTTATAATAGTCGACACGAAGATCAACCAGACCAGATTGTGTACCATCCGTATCGTATACGATTTCATACGGTGTATTAATTTTAACATTTACGCCCATAATAAGCTCCTATTTTATTTATATGGTTTGCCAAGGTTTTGATCACATAACGAAATTACCATCTCCACTAGCCTCACATATACATGGGGACTTATGGCAAATTGGGCAATTATTATGAGATTCTTCTTTAACTACATTAGTAGTTGGTTGTGTAGTAGATTCAGTTATCGTTTCAACTGTTTTCTCTACTGGTTGTGAAATATTATCATGATCAGCTTGGATAGTAACATTTAAGTTCACTGTAGTTTTACCAAACAGATTAAATATAATAATTTTATCACTTAATTTATCAAAAAACATGTTAGCTCCCGCAACTCAAAAGTTTTCGGAATTATGCATGTATGGTCTGTACCATGGTAGTGATTACACCCACGCAACGGTAATGCCCATAGCGGCTGTAATTGTAGTAGTTGCATCGATTTGAGGTATAGCAGCCAATAATAAATCAAGATTATTCCGATAATGTTTGTATCCACCAATCATGATCGTAGATAAATCCCGCTTGCTAACAGTTTGCCACAACCCATCTGCATCTTGAACTACTTCTGTATCATATCGGGCATATACAACTAAATCAATAGCAGATCTCCAACGCTGTAAAGAATGCAATGTTGTGTTTAGTTTAAACCCTTTAATAACCTTGCCGGTATTCATTAACGCATAAAATTCTGTCCATAATTGAGCTTTGCGAATAGTCTTGGCCTCAGCCACAGTCGTTGGAATTGTAGTCGTTCCACCTAAAATGGGGGAGGCCAAAGGATTATGAATAGCGGTAGTCGGGGCAACGATACCCAACTGAGTGGATATTGAAGACAGTGCCGTAGGATCACCTAATACACCTTGACCAAGTAAAACTGGATCAAGAGTATTTGCCGCAGCATTTAATAAATCGACATGGGGTATTACACCAGCATTATAATCTATAATAGCCTGATCGAATGCAGCCTGAGTAACAGAAGGATTAGAAACAGTTACCCCGTCTGGTTGAAGTGTCGTTTGTGTATAATCGCCACCAGCTAATTTAATAACTTTAATATAATCAATCGAAGAATTGTAAGTTGCAAATGCCATAAGTTACACCTCGATCATTGATAAAAACGCAGAATAGGTAGTACTAAAAGTTCCTAAGTATTGAATAGAGATAACATCATTTTGTGCCAATGCAATAGAAAAATTAGAAATACAAATCGTACCTTTAAACGAATCCTTAACAGATTCATTGGTTGCAATTGGGCCTACCTGCCCATTATTTTTTATTATGCGAATAGTTTGAAGTTCTTTTCTATCGGTGGCTATAAACGGCAAAGTTACAGATATCGTGTAAGTTCCGGTCTTACCTACTGTAATCAATCCAGATGCATTGGACATATTGACTGGAGTGATAGAAGGGTCATCGATAAACGGTATAGCAGTGAATAATGTCGTCGCAGCCTGGGCTGTAACTGCCCCCGAATAAATAGAAACCGGAATAGTTTGAGGACTACCCGCCGATACAGCATCAATCCGGTGCCATATGGCAGCACTAGTAGCAGATGATACACACATGTATGATTGTAATAAAATGGTATCTATCCAAACAGATCCAATAGAATATCCTTGCGTATTATCATTTGTAACTGTAGGTGCAACAGTCGCTGTATAATTATTTGTTGGACCAGCTACCATCGAACCACCATCAATTCGACGCCATACGGCCGCACCAGCTGCTGGATTCATACAGATATAAGCAGCTGTGGACATAACCCACATCGAACCAATACCATAACCGGCAACACTATCATTGGATACGGTTGGTGCAATAGACGTATTCAAATTATGCTTCAGTGATGTAAATGATAGTCCAGTTGTGGTTGTTGGTGCAGTAATACCAACCATGGTTTGAATCTTAACTATACTGGGATGGTCTCCCAAAATAGCTAAAGCCAAGTCGGTGGAGGTTACAATTGCTTCAGCTTTATGCTTTGCTATATTTATAGCGTGTTGGGATTTAATACCAGCAGCATGATCGAGTAATGCCTGATCCAATGCGGCTTGCGTAACAGATGGATTGGTTAAAACCCCGTTGGATACTGACGATTGTAACTGACTACCACCGGCTAAATAAAACACTTCCCAATAGTCTAAGGTCGGATCGAATGTTGTTGTTGCCATAGTCGCTCCTTATCCTATTCGAACAATACTAAAATCTGCACCATATGTTGCTCCACCAGTATCATCCGTAATGTGCTTTATATAAATCGTACTATTAGCAGTAAGTACTAATGTTTTATTGAATGAATGGATGTCTGGCCAGGTATTACCTGGATTATCCTCATAACATGTTAATTCCCCGGCAATAGGGTTCGCAATATTATTAACATATGTAGTTGGTATGTATAGCATATGCCTATTAGTAAACTGTAATGGAGCAGTAAACTGCAATTGATATACACCGGGCAAAGGTATAGTTAATGTGCCAGCAAGATTAGTAATTCCTTTAGTCGATGAGGTTGTAAATGGAATAATCGTATTTGTGGTTGGTAATGGGCTCAATAATGGAACCACCCCGATGAAATATTGGGATTTAAGTGTTCCTATTCCACCAGTTGGAAGAACCGTTGTTGGAGAAGTCAAAGATACCATAGATTGTAGAGTCGCTATTGACGCATCGTCTCCAAGTAAAGCCAAAGCAATCGTAGTCGGGTTAGCAATAATTTCATGGTTTTCTTTAGTTTCGAATATATGGTCTGTCGACTTAACAAGCGCGGCATCACTTATTATAGCAGCATTCAATGCTGCTTGAGTAACAGTATTATTAACTAAATTTGCACCAACCAGTCTCGATTTAAAATGATCGCCACCCGCAAGTTCGAAGATATTAAACCAATCTTTAGTAGAGTTATATACAACTGTAGCCATAATTAACCCACCCTAATAATTGAAATGTCGCAACCAATAGTCATCGCCAGATCGTCTGTCATGTGATCTATGGTTATAATTGAGCCAGCTGTTAAAGTCTTAATTTTAGTAAATGAATAATTAGAGGTATATGTCGTATTCGCAGCATTTCGATATACAGATTGTGTCCCCATCAACGGATCTAATACAGCATTTTCGATATATTGGGCCTGATATGTTCGTTTAATAGCGGATGCATAAATATATGCTGTAAATGATATACTATAAACACCAGCCGTACTAATTGTCATCGCACCGGCGACATTAGTAATGTCGATTGTAGAAACCGTAGTAAATGGTATAGTTGTGGAAATATTTGGAACAGCGGTTAGTAATGGTACGTTACCAGCAAAATGAGCTGGCCTTATACCCGAGATCTTCCATATTGCAGCGCCAATAACGTTAGATGTACATTCGAAAAATGTACCGGTTGTAACATTTCGCCAACTAGAACCAACGCCATATCCAAGATTAATATCATCAGTTGCTATCGGATCAACGGTCGCACTCAAATTATCTTTCGAAACAGCTCCTCCACTAGACATAGTCCAGGATTTAGCAGCGGTAGCATACACATATCTCATTCCATCTGGAGTTACATATACCTGCCCATTAGCAGGTGCAATTGGAAATGCCAT
>Ga0256829_1003499_pt1 | contig 10838 bp, 13 predicted proteins | sample 131447metaG_FD_185979 | JGI IMG/M metagenome (GOLD analysis project Ga0256829, IMG submission 185979) | Hydrothermal vent microbial communities from Lau Basin, Pacific Ocean - 131-447 | ecosystem: Environmental > Aquatic > Marine > Hydrothermal vents | place: Pacific Ocean: Lau Basin | collected... | reverse complement strand
AGCTGTGGTACTGGCCGTTCTAAACTTTTTGGTCTATCCCTTTATGTTGATCATAACCCTTCCTATTACCATTCTTACACTCGGGCTTTTTCTACTGGTTATCAATGCTTTTATCATTCAACTGGCAGCCTGGATCATACCGAATTTTCAGGTAGACAATTTCTGGTGGGCTTTACTTTTCAGTATTTTGCTAAGTCTGGTAACACTTTTCTTCGAAGTGGTACTTTTTCCCGTGAGCATAATGTCTTAACCAAAAAACACTTGATGTTTCAACGATATGATGGTGACATTGTTGAAAATTTTATCTTTGTAAAAACAAAATAGCAACAAAAACTTACTGAAATGAGTGTAGAACTAAAAGGCAGAATGATTAGAAAACTACCGGTGGTAAATGGTGAAAGCCGGAACGGAAACAAATGGGAAAAACAGGAGTTTGTCATTGAGACGGAAGAACAATATCCACGCAAAATTTGCATCAGTGTTTGGGGTGACAGGGTGCGTGAACTGGAAAAATTTCAGGAAGGGGACATGGTTATTGCTTCGGTCAACATCGAATCACGTGAATACAACGAACGTTGGTATACCGATGTACGTGCCTGGCGACTGCAACGCGATGAAACAGGAAACCTGCCGCCTCTTCCGCCGGAAGCACAGAATGATGATTCTGCATTGATGGATGACAGTGCCGGCGACCTGCCTTTTTAAACTCCGTAAGAATTTCTGCTTATGCGTAGGGAAAACCTGCCGGCTCATCTTGCTGTGCTGGGTGCCAATATCATTTTCGGCCTGAACTATGTTATTGCCAAAGGCATCATGCCCCAATGGATGGAACCGCGTGCCATTATCTTTTTGCGGGTAACCGGGGCTGCTGCCGCTTTCTGGTTGTCCGAATTATTGGTTCAAAAAGAAAAGGTAGCTCCCAAAGACCTGAAACGTATGTTTATAGCCTCCTTTTTCGGAGTAGCCCTTAACCAAATCATGTTTTTTGAAGGGCTCAACCTTACCACGCCCATTAACGCCTCCATCATCATGGTCGGAACGCCCGTTTTAGTATTGGTCATGTCACATTTTATCATTAAAGAACATATTTCGGGACGAAAACTGACAGGTATTATCCTGGGGTTTGGCGGTGCAGCTTTTTTGATATTGCAAAACGGTCATTTTAGTTTGAGTTCCGATACAACCCTCGGTAACATGCTCATACTGATCAATGCAGCCTCCTATGGCTTGTTCCTCGTGTTGGTAAAGCCTCTCATGGCAACCTACCGGCCTTTGACCGTGATGAAATGGGTTTTTACCTTCGGGCTCATCTTTGTCATTCCGGCATCAATAGGGAAATTTGTACGGACAGACTTTTCGGTCATACCTGTAGATATCTGGTTTTCCATCTTTTATGTCGTTATTTTTACCACCATCTTTGCTTATTTGCTCAACAATTATTCATTGAAAAAGATTTCACCTTCAGCCAACAGCTCTTACATTTATCTACAACCTATACTGGCCTCACTGGTAGCCATTATTGCCGGAAAAGACCGGCTGACGGTAACAGAAGTTATTGCCTCGCTAATGATTTTTACGGGGGTTTATTTCGTAAACAAAAAAGGCATCCGAAAAGCAGCTGCCTGATCCGCATCATTTTGTATCTTCGCTGTGGAAAACAGTCTTTTTTAAAACTTTGAAAAATGAGATTCGATTTTAACCGGTTGCCCAGGGTGAAACATACCGGAAGTGCAAATTTTTTCCTTCTGGCCGGGCCCTGTGTCATAGAAGACGAAAACATGGCCTATCCCATTGCCGAGCACATCCTGAAAATCACAGACAGACTGGAAATTCCTTTTATTTTTAAAGCTTCCTACAAAAAAGCCAATCGTTCGAGGCTGGACTCTTTTTCCGGAATAGGCGATGAAAAAGCATTGAAAATATTACAGAACGTTTCAGAAAAATTCGACATACCTGTCGTTACAGATATCCATACTCCTGAAGAAGCCCGGATAGCTGCAGGATATGTGGACGTTTTGCAGATTCCTGCCTTTCTGTGCCGGCAAACTGAACTGCTGATAGCTGCCGGTAAAACGGGAAAAATTATCAATATCAAAAAAGGACAATTTATCTCGGGCGAAGCCATGCAATTTGCTGTGGAAAAAGTGCAGTCAACCGGAAACAACACCATTTGGCTTACCGAAAGGGGAAACATGTTCGGTTACGGAGACCTGGTAGTGGATTACCGTAACATACCTGCCATGCAAAAAACCGGGTTTCCGGTGATCCTCGACATAACCCATTCTTTGCAACAACCCAATCAAACCAGCGGTGTTACCGGCGGACGCCCTCAAATGATCCAAACCATCGGACAGGCAGGCATTGCTGCCGGCGTTGATGGTATTTTTCTGGAAACGCATCCTCATCCTTCCACAGCTAAATCGGATGGGGCAAACATGCTGCCTTTGGAAAAATTAGAAACCCTGTTGGAACATTTGACAGCCCTGAGAAAAGTAGTGAAAAATTTTAGAAATTAGCCTTTGGGTGAGTTTGTGTTATCAACACAAATGCAGACGTTGACCGGTTTCTTAATTGAACCGGGGATGAACAGCAAAATATAGCGGTGACCTTTTCAATTTTCTTCCCCATTGATACCAGGGCCTGAATTTGAATACCAGTCCCAGTTTTTTGTACTCCCTGTTGCCTGCATTTCCCAAAACAGCTTTGAAGATTTGCTCCAGTGAACCCGACTTTAATAACCGTACCAGGTTGAAATGCGCTTTTACAGAAAAACTGACCTTTTGTCCCGGCGGCAGTACAACGGGCCGATCTATGGTACCTGTTGCCAGGGTATCCGCTTTCATAAGCAGCAACCAGTCCATCCCGGAAATCGCCGCTTTTTTCGATGATGGATTTAATCCCGTAACAGTAATTTCCATAACAACAGGTACATCGCCTTTCATGATTTGGATTCCCAGATGAACGACCTGACTGAAATCTAGATCAGTATAATTTTCCTTATGGGAAACATCCATCCCCGACAAGGAAAGCACCCTGACATTACTCACTGCAAACCGGCTGTGTATAAACCGTTCGTATGCTTTTGCCTGGTTGAAAACACCACAGGAAGCCAGGAAAAATATCTCGGAAACAAACAACAAAACGACAACACTTTTCACTAAAAAATCAGTAAAAAAGTTATCATCTTTATTTTTAGAATAAATTAACATCTCTAACAAAACAGGATTAACCCTTGTTGGCCCTTTTCCGGGCTGTTTCGTCCAGAATGATTTTACGCAGCCGCAATGAACGGGGGGTTACTTCGAGGTACTCATCTTTGCGGATGATCTCCATGTATTCTTCCAGGGAGAACTTAATAGCCGGCGGAATGAGGACCTTGTTGTCCGAACCCGAAGCGCGCATGTTGGTCAGCTTTTTCCCTTTATTCACATTCACCACAATATCCTTGTCACGGTTACTTTCGCCAATTACCTGGCCGGCATAAACTTCGTCGTTGGGAGAAATATAAAACCGGCCGCGATCGATCAGTTTCCAAATGCTGTAAGCCACTGCCAGCCCTGTTTCCATGGAAATAAGGGCACCATTGTTCCTGGTTTGGAATTCCCCTTTCCAGGGTTCGTAAGCCTTAAAACGATGTGCAATAATGGCTTCTCCTTCGGTGGCAGTCATAATAGCATTTCGCAAGCCGATGATTCCTCTGGAAGGGATACTGAATTCCAGCATCATACGGTCATTTTTCGGTTCCATATTAATGAACTCTCCCTTGCGCTGGGTAACCATGTCAATCACCCGGCCGGAGAAATCTTCCGGAACAAGTATAGTAAGGCTTTCCACAGGTTCGTTTTTTACGCCATCAATTTCTTTGATGATCACGCGCGGCTGGCCCAGCTGAAATTCATAACCCTCACGGCGCATGGTTTCCACCAAAATAGACAAGTGAAGGATTCCCCGGCCAAAAACCATATAAGCATCTGAAGAACCGGTTTCTTCAACACGCAGGGCAAGGTTTTTTTCCGTTTCATGAAAAAGCCTGTCACGCAAATGTCGCGAAGTAACATATTTCCCCTCTTTTCCAAAAAAAGGTGAATTATTAATGGTAAATAACATACTCATGGTGGGCTCATCAATTTTAATGGGTGGCAACCCTTCCGGATTTTCAAAATCAGCCACAGTATCCCCGATTTCAAAATCTTCCAGCCCCATAATGGCTATGATATCGCCGGCATATACTTCACCTTTGTATTTTTCCTTTCCCAGCCCTTCGAAACGATAAAGTTCTTTTATCTTCGATTTCTGAATGGTACCGTCATGTTTGACAAGCGAAACATTCATGCCCGCTTTGAGTTTACCACGCAACAAGCGTCCCACAGCTATCCGTCCGACATAAGAAGAATAATCCAAAGAAGTAATTTGCATCTGGGGCGTGCCTTCGATATATTTGGCCGAAGGAATATGTTTCAGGATAACATCCAAAAGATAGGAGACATCCCGTGTCGGGGTTTTCCAGTCAGGGCCCATCCATCCCTGTTTTGAAGAGCCGAAAACAGTCGGGAAATCCAACTGCTCATCAGTAGCCCCCAAATTGAACATGAGATCAAAAACAGCCTCTTGCACTTCTTCGGGACGACAGTTGGGCTTGTCAACTTTGTTGATAACCACAATGGGAATCAATTTGAGGTTAATGGCCTTTTGTAATACAAAACGGGTCTGAGGCATAGGGCCTTCAAAAGCATCTACCACAAGCAAAACACCATCGGCCATGTTTAGTACACGCTCCACCTCTCCGCCAAAGTCAGAGTGACCCGGAGTATCTATAATATTGATTTTCACCCCCTTATAACGTACGGAAACGTTTTTTGAAAGGATAGTGATACCCCTTTCCCTCTCAAGGTCGTTACTGTCCAGAATAAGGTCTCCCATATTCTGGTTTTCACGAAAAAGTTTTACCTGATATAAAAGACGGTCTACCAAGGTGGTTTTGCCATGATCGACATGTGCAATAATAGCAATATTTTTAATCTCGTTCATTTGCAATGGAGAGTGTTAAATTCGGGCGGCAAAGATACGGCTAATATTGAAACCAATAACATGAATAAAACAGGCAGATGAGGTGATAAATACCCTTTCGGTTTTATATACCGAAATAGCAGGTAAAAAGAGGACAAAAAAATCAAAATAATGTACCTTTGCCCACACAAAAATAAAAAGTCATGAATATTTCTGTAGATATTAGTTATTACCCGCTCAAAGTAGAATTTATTCCTCCCATTAAAGATTTTATCAGGCGGCTTCATGGTTATAAAATGCTGGTAGTAAAAACCAATGGCATGAGCACTCAGGTCTTCGGAGAATATTTTGAAGTAATGAAAGCCATAACCAATGAAATTCATAAGAGTTTTGAACTGCCTCATTCAGTATTCATCTTGAAAATTATCAACGCTGAACTGAACCGTGTGGTAAAAGAGTAGTTATGGCTTTTCATTATTATCTGCATTTACTTTATCAAAACATTCTGGATTCGTCCTGGATGGAGATTGTAGCTGCCAGTCTGGGAATCCTCAGTGTATGGTATGCCAAAAAAGCAAATATTCTGGTTTATCCCACAGGTATTGTGAGTGTGCTTCTATACGTTTATATCTGTTATAAAGCACAACTGTATGCCGATATGGGAATTAATGCGTATTATTTTGTTTTCAGTGTGTACGGCTGGATTATGTGGTCACGGAAAGATGAAAACAAAGAGGAACTGCCCGTTACCTATTCCAACCTGAAAACATGGCTTGTCAGCATCGGGGTTTTCCTTGTTTCGCTGGTGGTTATACAGATATTGTTACGAATATTCAAGGCTCATGATGTCGTTTACTGGTCAACCATTGTCCCCTATACCGATACATTTACAACAGCAGTTGCCATAGTTGGCATGTGGCTTATGGCTGTTAAAAAAGTAGAAAACTGGTTGTTTTGGATCGCCACCGATCTGGTTTCCGTTCCGCTTTATCTTTACAAAGGCCTGGTGTTTACCAGCGTTCAGTATTTTGTCTTCCTGGTCCTGGCTGTTTTGGGTTATTTTGAATGGCGAAGGCTGGCTAAAGAAAACATATTGGCACATGCTTAAAAGAGTATCTATCACCGGGCCCGAATCAACAGGAAAATCAAAACTGGCCCAATGGCTGGCAAAAGAGTATCACACTTTACAGGTTCCGGAATATGCACGGGAATACCTGAAAAGCTCAGGGCCCGAATATGTTTTGGAGGATGTGATAAAAATTGCCCGCGGGCAACTGGAAAGAGAAAATGCAACAGCCATAAAGGCACACAGGGTCTTATTTTGCGATACCGACTTTCTGGTAACAAAGATTTGGTGCGAAGTGGTCTTTGGCAGTTGTCCCCCATGGATAGAAAATCAATTTCATTCCCACCGTTATGATCTGTACCTGCTTTGTTATCCAGATATTCCCTGGGAACCTGATCCGTTGCGTGAAAACCCGGACGACCGTGATAAATTGTTTATACTGTATCAAAAAACACTAATAGAAAACCGCTTACCTTTCCGTATTGTGAAAGGACTGGGCAATGAACGTTTTGAAAATGCGCGTACCTTTGTGGAAAAAATGCTTCAGGCATGAAAACTTCCGCAAAGCGTTTATATGTTTTAAACCTGACACGGTGGTATCCCCATCGTTTTGATCCCATGCCTGGACTTTTTGTACAACGTCATGCCGAAGCCATTGCTTTGTATACCGATGTGGCATTGGTTTATGCCCATGGCGTGATGGCTAAACCGGAAGTCCCTTTGTTCGATGTCGATGTTAAAAAAAAGGCAGGCGTCCTTACGGCAGAAGTTTATTTTCGTTTACCTGCAACGAACATCCCGCTTATTTCTCCAGCCATAAAACTATGGCGATTTTTCAAAGCCATAGCAAAAGGTATCGGAAAAGTGAAAATTCATGATCAGAATTTTGATGTAATCCATGTACACGTTTTAACACGGCTTGGCATAGTAGCGCTATTCTTTAAATGGTTTTACGGAATACCTTATGTAATTACCGAACACTGGACACGATACCTTGATCAACGCAATGATTTTACCGGATTTTTCAGAATTTGGCTTACCCGCCTTGTGGTAAAAAAAGCTGCTGTAGTAACCACTGTTTCCAAAGACCTTGGCCATGCCATGAAAAAACATAAACTGGGCCATCCTGATTACCGTGTCATACACAATGTCGTAGATCCAATTTTTTTTGCCGTTGCATCAAAAAATGCCGGCAAAAAAGAAACATCCAGGAAAGAGTTGGTTCATGTGAGTTGTTTTACCGACATACAAAAAAATATCAGCGGACTGCTGCGTGTTGTTCATATGCTTTCGGTAAACCGGGATGATTTTCATTTTACAATGATCGGCGATGGGGAAGACCTGGAAAAAATGAAAAATTATGCCGTAAAGTTGAAAATCCCGGAAAAAGTACTGACATTTACGGGGTTACTTGAAGGCCGGCTTTTGGCAGAAACCATGGCAGGTGCGGATGCGTTGGTCCTCTTCAGCAATTATGAAAACATGCCGGTTGTCATTAACGAAAGTTTTGCGCTTGGCGTGCCGGTGATTTCAACTGATGTGGGCGGTATTGCCGAAATGGTGAACGAAAACCGGGGCAGACTGGTGGCCAAAGGCGATGAAACAGCCCTTACAGATGTTTTATCAGATTTTCTTGATGGAAAAATGTTTTTTGACAAAGGGAAAATCCAACAATTTGCCAGAAAACAATTTTCAAAAGAGACCGTCGGAAAAGATTTACTGGGAATTTATTATGATGCTTTAAAGAAGGGGGAAAAATGAAATGGAAAGAAGCCATTCGGAAAGCGGCGAAAGCGCTATGGGCAGCTATTCCAATGATTTTGGGAATTTTAATGCTTATCAGCCTTTTCAATATACTGGTACCGGTTTCTTCCTATCGGTTACTGTTTCGGGGTACGGTCCTGGATCCGGTAATCGGTGCTTTGTTGGGAAGTGTAGTAGCCGGTAATCCGGTAACCAGTTACATTATTTCCGGAGATCTTCTCAAACAAGGCATCAGCCTGATAACAGTAACTGCTTTTCTGATTGCATGGGTAACAGTGGGAGTGGTACAATTGCCTGCGGAAATGGAATTTCTCGGAAAGAAATTTGCACTTACCAGAAATCTGAGCGCATTCCTCCTTTCGATAATAGTTGCTATATTGACGGTATTGATAATGAGTGTGATATGAATGAAAAAAAAGACAGGGAAAAACAAACCGGTAAAAAGCGGGCCAAAAAGTCGGTAAAAGGTCGCTGGATTTTCCTGGGGATTTCGGCTGTGCTCTATCTCACCGTTTTAATCATCAACCAATCCAAGGCTTTGAAAGTATGGAACCACTTTTTGCACCTTACAGGAGAAATACTGCCCTTTTTGCTTGTTGTCTTTGTTATTATGATCCTGATAAATCTGTTCCTGAAAACAGAACTCCTGATAAAATATATGGGAGAAGGGTCAGGGCTTAAAGGCTGGCTGATAGCCATTATTACCGGCATTCTTTCCGTGGGGGCCATATATCTTTGGTTTCCCGTTTTGAAAAATATGATGGAAAAAGGTGTTAAACCCGGGCTGGTGGCTGTATTCTTATACAACAGGGGCATCAAATTACACTGGCTGCCGTTAATGGCACTTTATTTTGGGATGAAATATGTGGTGGTTTTAACTCTTGTTACAGTATTGGTTTCCGTTTTACAGGGTTGGATCCTTAACCTTTTAACAGGGAAAAGCAAAACTATGGAGGAAATGCATTAGGGCATCCTATGCCCCTGTCCGGCCACATAAACTTCAAACCATTCTTCTGTGGAAAGGTGCACCTCAAAAGCTTTTTGTGCCTCTTTTATCCGACTGATTTTTCCGGTTCCCAACACAGGAATAATGCCGGACGGATGCTTCAAAAGCCACGAAATAAGTAAAGGGCTGAGATTTCCCATTTCCTTTCGTTTTGCTATTTGAACCAGCTTGTTGTGTATCCGACGGCTTTTTTCATCCTCCGGATTTAACAGCTTTCCTCCTGCTAAGGGCGACCATGCCATAGGATGTATACGCTTTTCCAGGCAATAGGACAGGTTGCCATTTTGAAAATGTTCCAGTTGCCATGGCGATATTTCCAGTTGATTAGTTACCAGTGGCAATTTCAAATATGCTTGTAACATCGCAAAATCAGCGGATGTGAAATTGGATACCCCAAAATGCAATACTTTTCCCGACCGGTGCAAATCCTCAAAAGCATGCGCTGTCCCTGCCGGATCCATAAGGGGATCAGGGCGATGAATAAGCAACAGGTCAATATATTCGGTATGTAAATTTTTCAGGGATTGTTCTACACTTTGAACGATATGATCATAACTTGTATCGTAATAATTAATTTTTCTCTCCGGATATTTTGATGAAACCAACTTGATGCCGCATTTGGTAACTATCTGCATCTTTTGCCTGCAGGATGGTTTTCGTCTTAATGCTTTTCCAAACAAGCTTTCGCAGGAATAATCCCCGTATATGTCTGCATGATCAAAAGTAGTTATTCCTTCATCAAGAAGATTTTCAATAAACCGTAATAATTGCCCTGTGGTCATACCCCACTCTTTTAACCGCCAGAAACCAAGTGCTAAACGGGACATTTTCAATGAAGGGGCCAGGTAAATACTTTCCATAACTGTACGTAAGTTTAATTTACAACAAAAACAGACCTGTCAATTACTGTTATATTTTATTCCTTCCCCAACTGATGACGTTCTATAACTTACTAACAAGTTTCAACAAACGGTCAATATCATCGTCAAATTCCTTGGCCAGTTCGGGAGGAAATTCACCAAAACCATTCATGCGCTTGGAAAGTGAATCATTAAGGATTTCCCACGCTTTTGACTTACGGGAATTTAAAAAATGACTTTCCACAAGTTCCTGTCTGGTAAGTTGATATTTATCTGCCAACCGGGCAATTTCCTGTTCAACATCGGACACAGCCTGCAAAACTGCCTTTTTTTTCCCTTCACTCAGGTCCTGTTTTATTGTTTGCATGCGAATAGGTTCTTTTTCCGAAAGTTCATCTTTAATTTCTTTCATCAATTTCTCAAGCAGGTACATTGACGAAGAAAAGGAACGTCTGTGGTTAGGTTTCAAATTAATTTTTTTCATAATTTTCATTTTGATGGCCCAAAGCCAAAATCACGACCTTTGTCAATAGCGGGAATTCCTTGTTTCATCCATTTGGGTTCCGGTTTTCCTTTCAAATAATAATCAAAAAACTGTTCCATACGGCGGGTGAGGTCTTTTTCATCAGAACGGAGGTCCAGGTTATGCGGCTGACCGTTGTACACCAACATCCAAACTGGTTTGTTCAGCCGGCGCATAGCATTGAAAAGCTCGATGCCCTGATACCAGGGAACAGCATTGTCTTTGTCGTTGTGCATAATCAGCAGCGGGGTTTGGATGCGTGGCACAAAGAAAAGAGGTGAGTTCAACATGTACAATGGCAACTTGTCCCAAAGGGTACCACCAATGCGGCTTTGTGTATGCTCATATTGAAACTCCCGGCTCATCCCCGATCCCCAGCGGATACCACCATAAGCCGATGTCATGTTGCTCACCGGTGCACCGGCTTCGGCACAGCGGAACATATTAGTTTGGGTTACCAGATAAGCCGACTGATAACCGCCCCAGCTCTGTCCCTGCATGCCCAGCCTGGTACGGTCTATAAACGGATAACGATCACACATTGACTGAGTACCGCTGATCACACAATCGAAGGCACTGGCACCGGGATAGCCTACCGTATATTTTATATCG
>Ga0256829_1003498_pt1 | contig 10838 bp, 9 predicted proteins | sample 131447metaG_FD_185979 | JGI IMG/M metagenome (GOLD analysis project Ga0256829, IMG submission 185979) | Hydrothermal vent microbial communities from Lau Basin, Pacific Ocean - 131-447 | ecosystem: Environmental > Aquatic > Marine > Hydrothermal vents | place: Pacific Ocean: Lau Basin | collected... | reverse complement strand
GAGATAGTTTTTGAAGAGGAGAAGAGCGAAAGTAAAAGCAAAACTCCACACTTAGATGAATACACTATAGAGCTAACAGCCCTAGCAAAAGAGGGTAAAATCGACGAAGTAATAGGCAGAACTGTCGAGATAGACAGAGTTATGCAAATTCTGTGTCGCCGAAAGAAAAACAACCCACTACTTGTTGGTGAACCTGGTGTCGGTAAAACTGCAATAGCTGAAGGTTTGGCTCTAAAAATTGCAAACAATAGTGTGCCAGAAGCCATTGCCGACTCTAAAGTATATGCTCTTGATATGGGTGCACTAATTGCAGGCACAAAGTATCGTGGCGATTTTGAAAAACGCATAAAAGGTGTTATTAGCGAAATCAAAACTGTAGATAATGCAATAATGTTTATCGACGAAATTCACACAATCGTAGGAGCAGGTAGCACAAGTGGCGGTAGTATGGATGCAAGTAACCTGCTAAAGCCAGCACTTGCAAGAGGCGAGTTAAAGTGTATAGGTGCAACAACACACCAAGAGTTCAGAAACTTTTTCGATAAAGACAAAGCCCTATCTCGCCGTTTTGGAAAGGTAGAGGTAGATGAGCCAAGTATAGAAGATACATTCAAAATCTTAAAAGGCTTACAGAAAAAGTACGAAGAGTACCACAACATTAAATTTAGCGACGAAGCACTGCAGAGTGCAATAGATTTAAGTGTAAAGTATATTCACGACCGCTTCTTGCCAGATAAAGCAATCGATATTATCGACGATGCCGGTGCATCTTTTATGCTCCGTTCTATAAAAAATGAGGTTATAACTCAAAATGATATTGCAAATATTGTAGCAAAACTGTTAAAACTGCCAGCCAACACAATAGAGAAAGACGACACTAAAAAACTTAGAGATTTAGAGAAGAGTTTAAGCAAAAAGATTATCGGACAAAACGAAGCAATAGCTGCCTTAAGTAGTGCTATAAAACGCTCTTACGCAGGGCTTAACCAACCAAACACTCCAATAGGAAGCTTCCTATTTATTGGACCAACAGGGGTTGGAAAAACTGCCCTTTCACAAGCATTGGCAGATGAACTTGGCATACACTTTGAGCGTTTAGATATGAGTGAATATATGGAGAAACACGCAGTTAGTCGCCTAATTGGTGCACCTCCGGGGTATGTTGGCTTCGAGCAAGGCGGGCTTTTAACCGAAATTATCAAAAAGCATCCACACACAGTACTATTGCTAGACGAAGTAGAAAAAGCACACCCAGATATTATGAATATTCTACTTCAAATTATGGATGGAGCAAAGCTTACAGACAACAATGGCATAATAAGCGACTTTAAACATGTAGTCCTAATAATGACATCTAACCTCGGAACAAAAGAGGCAAATGTAATGGGCTTTAATAAAGACGACTCAATAAAAGAGGGCAACGCCGTAAAACAATTCTTTAGTAGCGAATTTAGAAACCGCCTAAGCAAAGTTATAAGCTTTAACGCTCTTGGTTCAAAAGAGTTACAAAGCATTGTAAAAATCGAGCTAGAGAAGCTAAACAGACAGTTAAAGCCAAAAAATGTAGTTATAAAAGCAACTCCATCTGCAATAAAAGAGATAGCCGAGCTTTCAAGCAAAGAGTTCGGAGCTAGAGATATAGCTAGAATTATAGATAACAAAATCAAAGAGCACTTAAGCGAAGAGATGCTATTTGGCAAGCTAGTAAATGGTGGCGAAGTAAAAGTTGGCTTTAAGGGTGGCGAATTTACATTAGATTTTAAAGAGGCGTAATGTCATCAATATTCGACGAAGATTACTTTATACCGCCACTTAACAAATTTAGTTTCACATTTCCAAACCCAAGAGAGGCAAGCGATGAAGGCTTGCTTGCTTATGGTGGAGGCTTAGAGCCAAACCGCATTTTAAATGCATATCGCCACGGCATATTTCCTTGGTTTAACGAAAACGACCCAATTCTTTGGTGGTCGCCCAATCCTAGGCTTCTGCTCTACCCTAAAGATTTTAAAGTTAAAAAATCTTTTAAAAAAGTGTTACGAAAAAGGGACTTTTTAGTTAAATTTGATAATAATTTTGAGCATACAATTCAAATGTGTGGTAAAATTAGAGAAGAGGAAGGTACTTGGCTTATAAAAGATATGCAAGAAGCATATACCCAGCTCCATAATATGGGCTTTGCACACTCTGTAGAGGTTTACAGAGATGGCGAGTTCATAGGCGGACTCTACGGTATTGCAATGGGCAAAGCTTTTTTTGGTGAAAGTATGGTCTCTCTAGCACCAAATGCTTCTAAAATAGCACTAAAAGCACTTAGTGATGTCTTAAAAGCGAAAAATTACAAATTTATAGATTGTCAAGTTCCAACACCACACCTCCAAAGCTTGGGAGCTGAACTAATAGATAGAGATATTTTTCTCGACGAATTAGAGCTAGCCTTAGAAGATGGCGGAGATATAGGTAGTTGGAAAGACTTTAAATGGGAGTATAACGATGGTTGATGAAAATAGCGGATTCTCACTTTGGGTAGATTTTATCGAGAGAGACTTCATAAAAAGCAAACTTAAAAATATGGTCGAGTATGGTACAATCGATGGTGCAACAAGCAACCCATCTATCTTTGCAAATGCAATTACAAAATCGCCTGCTTATAAAGAGCAGTTAGCCCAGCTAGATGGTTTAACTCCTAAGCAGAAGTACGAAGCTTTAGCCATTGCCGATATTAAAGCAGCTGCACAAGTACTTAGAGACTGCTATGATAAAGCACTAGAGGGCTTTGTAAGCCTAGAGGTAGACCCATATCTCTCTAACGACACACAAGGCACAATAGACGAAGGCTTAAGACTATTCCAAGCAATAGATGAGCCAAATGTAATGATAAAAGTACCTGCAACCGAAGCCGGCTACGATGCAATGACAGAACTTATGAGCCGTGGAATCAGTGTAAATGCAACTTTAGTTTTCTCGCCAGAGCAAGCCGAAAAGACTCTAAAAGCTATGAAAAAAGGTATCGATAAATTTGAGCAATTTGGTGGCAGAAGAGTAGAAGGTGTTATTAGTGTATTTGTAAGCCGTTTCGATAGAATGCTAGATAACAAACTAAAAGAAGCCGGCATCCCAACAGCAAGAACAGGTGTTCTTAACGCTGCAAAAATCTATAACGATATAGCAAAATGCAAAGAGCCCGCAATTAAAATCCTATTCGCAAGTACAGGCGTAAAACCAGAACAAGGCTTAGAGAAAGACTACTACATCTCATCACTATGTGCAAAACACAGCATCAACACAGCCCCAATAGAGACAATAGAAGCCTACGAACAAAACCCAAACAAAGGCAAACTAGCTCTACCTATAGATATGGTAACAATAAGAGACCACTTCGATGCACTTAAAAATATAGGTATAGATATGCAAGAGGTTTACAACACCTTAATGCAAGATGGCTTAAAAGCCTTCGAAGAGGCATTTACTAATATGCTAAAAGCAATAGAGTAGTATATTAAATACACTCTTTGCCAGTAAATGTTGTATCTTTCATATTACAGTAAGATTAAAACACAAATCTAAAAGCAAGCTACTACAATATATTTTAACTGCTTGTAAATGCTACGCTGAGGTAACCTACTACTCGTTCTTTGTCGTTTGTGATGTCGCCACTTGTTCTGTAGTCTAGTATTGTGCTTTTTAGATTTTCATCTTTTGCGTTTTCTACTAATGCTTTTATGCCTATAATTCCGCATGCTTCGCATCCCATATCTAAAATATCGTTGTCTAATTTTTCTATACCATTTATACATATGCTATCTAAGCTATGAGCTCTCTCTTCGGTGTAGAAGTGGCTTAAGTCGCTACTTATTACAACTGTAGTTAAGCTATCTTGGAGTAGCCAATCTATAACTTTTGCCAACTCTTTATAATCTACATCGCCATAAATTAACTCTATAACTTCTACATTTGGTTGATAGTATTTAATAAATGGCATTTGTGTCTCTGTAGAGTGCTCTAATTTGTGTGCCTCTGCTACGAAACCTATATTAAATAGTTGTTTCATCACATGCAAATACTCTCTATCTATAGTCATATCGCCTAGTGGTGTTTGATATTTTTCGTAAAATGAGCCACTTATACCTTTAAAATAGACATGGTGGCTAGGTCCTATTACTACTACTCTTTTTGCCTTTTTATTTGCTAAAACTCTATGTGCAAAATTTGCTGTAAAGCCACTATATATGTACCCTGCATGTGGAGATATTATCGCTTCTGGTTCTAATTTTAATAACTCTTTATCTTTTAAATTATTATCAAGTGCATTATTAAACATCTCTATTAAACTTTTTATTTCAACTGCACTATTTGGGTAAAAAGACCCTGCATTTCCTGCTACTCTTATACTCATATTTACCTCCATGTTATTTCCAAACTCCGGCAATTTCTGTACCACATTTTGGGCACTTGCCATTATTTAATATATTTTTTCTTACGCTAAATCCAACTCGTTCTATTAAACTCTCGCCACAATTTGGGCAATAAGTTGTATTATCATTTAAGATATTCCCCATATAGATAAAGTTAAGCCCTGCCTCTTTACCTATATTGTATGCTCTTTGTAGAGTCTCGATAGGTGTTGCACCCTTGTCGTTTACTTTATAATCTGGGTGGAAGGCACTTATGTGCCATGGGGTATTAACATCTAACTCTTTTGCTATAAAGTTTGCTATATCTTGTAACTCTTCGTCGCTGTCGTTATCTCCTGGTACTATTAGAGTTGTGCACTCTACCCAAAAGTTTCTCTCTTTAAGTCGTTTTAAGGTATCTAATACACCCTCTAGTCCGCCTTTTAAGTATTTTTTATAATACTCATCTTTAAAGCCTTTTATATCGATATTAAAGGCATCGATTACACCTACCATATCGTCTACAACTTCCGGACTCTCAAAGCCGTTACTTACAAAAACATTTTTAAGCCCTGCCTCTTTTGCTAAGAGTGCTACATCTTTTGCAAAGGGGTAAAAAATTGTCGGCTCATTGTATGTGTACGATATACTTTTGCACCCTTTCTCTACGGCTAAACTTACAAGTTGTTCTGGTGTTACATCGTAAGAGCCATCTAACGATTTGCTTTGAGAAATTTGCCAATTTTGACAAAATGGACACTGAAAATTGCACCCAACTGTACCTATACTTAGCGATGTACTGCCTGGCAAAAAGTGGTATAGAGGCTTCTTCTCTATCGGGTCTATATTTATTGCACTGACTTTACCGTAAACCAAATTAACAAGCTTGCCATTTTCGTTTTTATTAACACCACAAATACCAACTTGCCCATCTTTTAATTTACAGTAGTGACGACAGAGCAAGCACTCTATTTTGTTGCCCTCATTTTTATAAAATTCGTGAACTCTGCTCATATCTAATCCTTTCAAAACTAACAACCATTAACCATAAAGCATCTGCTATCAACTACTGAACCTTTATAGCTTCGTAAACATAAATATTTGGGTGTAGAGTTAAACAGTTCGGACTCATTCCTGCTTTCATACATAGCGAGCCAAAAAACTCATCGAAACTACTTATTTGCTCCCAAACGCTTGGGAGATATGTAGCCTGATACTCATTGTATTGTAAAATTACCCCATGGATGCCTGGTTTTATTTTGCTTCGTAAATCATCTATATTATCGTAAGGCAGAGGTTTTGGTTCGGTTAAAATAGATACTTCTACCTCTAAATTTTCTAACTCATCTTTGCTGACTGGCTTAAAGCGTGGGTCGTTAAGTGCTGCTGATTTTGCATTTTGGATAATATCGTCTATTAAACTTTGGTGTGCAATAATAGAGCCTATACATCCTCTTAGCGAGTTAAATTCGTTAATTGTTACAAAAACTGCACCTTTCTCTTTTAGCCAAAGGTAGTTGTGAATTAAAGCTTCTTTATCTATAATTTTTTCGTTTAAAACAGCTTCTTTTATAGCATTTTTTGCAATTTTTAATATTATATTTTTTTGTTCATTACTATACATTTTTAATCCTTTTATATCAAGGTATTTTTAATATAGCTAATTTTTGTCTGATTAGATGCTACTTAGGTTACATTTTGTTATGATTTTTTAAAAAAATTGTAGATTTGAAAGGTTTAATTTTCACTCATTAAGAGTGAAAATTAAAATAGTGCAAGGTATAAAATTATCTTTTAGGTTTGTCTTTGATTTCTGCTACCATAGCTCCTCTTAAGTCGCCTACTTTAAAGCCTGTTGCTTTATCGTTTGGATAGTATTTTTTAATCACAGTAGCAATTTTAGGGTCAATATTTTTACCATGACATTTTATACAAGCTTTTGATACTAAAATTGGTACATAAACTCTTTTTGTACCATTAACATCAACTACTGTTGGTTTTTTTACAAAAGTTTTATTATCTATCTCTTTTTGAAATTGTTCTAAAACCTTTGTATCAATGCTATCTGGTTTGTTTGCTTCGTTTCTATATTTGCTTGCCACTCTTCTTACTATCACTCCTCTAGGAAGCTTTTTCTGAACTTCTGCTGTAATTTCTACAGCTCTTGTTGCACAAAAATTAACAGCTTTTAAGCCACTTTTATCCTCTTTAAACTTAGCTTTTAAATTCTTTTTTAACTCTCCTCCAAGCATTTTAATAGCCGATACACCTTTTAAAACTACTGGTGACATTTGTGCTTTAGTTGTATTAGCCTCAGTGCCATTTGCATAAATTGCACTTGCTATAATCATAGGAATAATCACTCTCTTCATATATAACCTTTTCTTATTTTATATTTAAGATAGAATTATATATAAAGAAACTTAAAAGAAAAATCGCTATTTTTTCTCAAATAGATTAAATTTATATTCTAGTTGCATAGTAGTATCAACTGTAGATAACCCTTTGTGTAAACTTTTGGTATAGCCTGTGCCTATTTTCAAACTTAGTTTTTTATTAATTTTATATGATAAACCGATATTTGCAGAGAGAATGGCACCGCCATTAGTCTTTACTCCACCTCCCCCTCCGGCACCAATTAATGCTTCTGTCCAAATATTAAATTTATTATAAATAGAAACTTTTGCTCCCAAGCCTAATAAACCTTCGGCATAGCCTCCAGCTTTGCCTTTGTATGCCCAGAATGTTTGACCTGTTAGATAGAAATAGTTATTTAAGTATCTATCTATAGCAATACCTAGCATATCTACTCTATGCTTTTTTAACTGTTTTGTTTGAGCTTTTAAGTGAGATTTCTCTATTAATCTTATATCTAAATTAATAGATGAAGAGTTAGCATTTAATGTATAAAAAGAGTCATAACTTAAAGATACTCCTAAACTATCTGTTTTAAATTTACTGTTAAAAGAGCTTAAGTGTGAAGCTTCTAAGCCAATAGTTAAATCTTTGTAAATATTTGTGTATATTCCTGTTCTAAATCTATATAGTGCACCTCCACCACTATTGATTTTACCTCCACCGCCTAAGCCTAATTCCGATTGAAATTGTAGATAAATAGGTATATTTTTATTTTTAAGTTGATACCCCAAGCCTGCAAAAGTCTCCATATATCCAGCCGAAGCTCCACCACCAGCGGCTGACATAGATATTGAAGTAAATAGATTATTTGGATATATTTTTTGCAACTCTACACCTATCCATTTCATATTTTCTATGCTCTTGCCAGATAGAGTTTTAGAAGATGAATCGACCTTGTAAATGCCACTTTTTAATAGTAAATTCCACTCATCATAATTCGATATATCACTTTGCTTGCTTTTGGAGTATAGAGGAATATATAAAGAGCTATATATTTGTGAAGAGTTAATATTCCCATTTGGAAATTTAACTCTACTTGCACCTATACCTATAGAGAAGTTTTTATTTTTTAAGAGCATCTCTACATAGGGTCTTAACATTAAACCGCCACCTTGTGGAGCAGCACCTCCACCTCCAGCACCAATAAAGATACCACTTTTTAAATCTATATATTTACTAAAATTTGTTTTTAAACCACTATCTACACCCAAAGCAAAAAAGCCACCTCTTTTGCCTCTACTTGCACCATATATTTCGATTCCTTCGTACCAATTAGGTGTAAAATTAAATAGTAAACCAAAATGTGTCATACCTAATTTTTCATTTTTTGGCAATTTCCACTCTTCATAACCTATGGTAGCTTCTGATTTTAAAATATCCGCAGATAAAAGCGTAAAGCAAGATATTATTGGTATTAATAGTTTTTTACTCATTGTGTTTGTTAATCCTTTAGTTAATAGAAATATTTTATACTTATTCTTATTAGAAATTGCATAAGTTATGTAGAAATTTATAAAATTTTATTAATACTCTTGACATAACAAGTATAAATATGATAAACTTACTGATGAGTAAGTAAGTAAAGGTTGTTATGAGTAAAAAAGAGAAGATAATTAAAGTTGCATCGAAATATTTTAGCGAAGTTGGGTATGATAAAGCAACGCTAGATGATGTAGCTAAAGAGGTTGGGGTTAGTAAGGCTGCAATTTATTATCATTTTAAAGATAAGTTTGCACTTTACGAAGCTGTGCTTTGTAGCCGGTTTGGCGAGTTGGCTAAAATTATCGATAAAATTGATGATAGTAAGCCAATAGAAGCTTTAAGGGAGTATATAGAGAGTTTTGGTAAGTTTTTAGTAGATAAGCCATGCTTTAGTGCAATTTTTGCAAGAGAGTTGGCAGATGGAGCTATGAATATGCCGGCTAGTTGCTCTAAGCAGATGTCTTTGAATTTACAAAAACTTAGCAAAATTTTGCAAAATGGTGAGGCAGAGAATCTTTTTGAGAGGGAGAACCCTTTTATGGTACAAATGATGATTGTAACACCATTAATTAACTACAGAACAACAAAAAAACTAAGAGAGGTGGTAATGGCAAATTTGAAAGATGTTAAAAATATAGATGTAGGATTGGAGGATATTATTCCAAATCTTGCAAGTAAAATTATAAAGGCTTTAAAATGTTAAAGAAGAGTATTTTAATATCGAGTGTAGTTGTTTTATCGCATGCTACAACCATGGGGCAACTGTTTAATGGATTGCAGAGCCATTATCAGATGCAGAGTGATAGATTGAGTATATCGCAAGCTAAAAATGCACAAGCGATGGTTAAGGCTCAATTTTGGCCAAAGGTAAATGCGTTTGCTAGCTATACGCACTATTCGTATCCTACGGTTATGCGTCCGATTTCTCCAACAGATACGGCTAAAATTTTAGCAAAGCACAAGCCTTTGCCAATTAGCCAAAATATAGCAAGAGTTGGGCTTAATTTGTCTATGCCTATATATGTTAAGTCACTATTTACGCTTGCTCATAAAGCAGAGGCAATGCAAGCTTCGGCTCGTGCAAAAAGACGAGTAGATTTACTTAAAAACGAAGCAGCTATTGTTGGTGCTAATGCTAATTGGCGATACTTAGAGGGTCTAAAGAGTAGTTTGCTTCAAAAAAAGCGAACGCTTAGTCAAACACTTGCGATTACACGAGCTCAAGTGGCACTTGGGCGTAAGCCAAAGGTTGCAGAGTTTAAGGTAAAAGAGGGGCTTAACAAAATTAAAATTGCTATTAACAATATTAAAATACAAGAGCAAAATTTAAAAGCTTTAATAAAATCTTTAACAGGCATTATTCTAAAAAGACCTGTTAGAATGCGAAAAGTTGGCAGTTACCATGTGGCTTCACTAGCTCCTGTTGCTCCACTTCGTGCTAAGAGTAGAGCTGATTATTTAAATATGAAGGCCCAGAGGGAGAAACTTTACTATCCATCAGTTGCCTTAAAAGCAAACTATACCAGAAGTTACGGAAGCGACTATATAGGGAAAAGAAGCGTACATAGCAACTATAGTTCGATTGGTGTAATGTTAAATATGCCACTTCTGGATATGCCTCAGAGAAAAAGTGTGCAAAAGGCTAAATTAGCTTATATGAAGAGCCAAATAGATATTAAAAAAACAGCAAGTGAGCTTAGAGCAAAAGCAAATGCTATGAGAGAGCAGATGAAGTATATTCGCGAATCTATCGGCTATGCAAAAGAGAATGTACGAAACGAAAAACAACTTTTAGGAATTGCTAGAGCTTCTTACGAAGCTGGCAGAATGCCTATAGAGGAGTACTTAAGATATATAGATGCATATTATGGTGCCAAAGCAGATACTTACAAAGTACAAGCATCATATTGGCAAACATTGGCACAGTTGGCATTTGTTTATGGTAATAATTTTAGACGAATTGTTAAGTAAGTTTGAAGTTGAAAGTTTGAAGTTTGAAGTGTGGCTTCGCCACGATTAATAAAAAATAAGGGGAAAATATGAAGAAAATTATTAAGTTTATTGTATTTATTTTAATAGTTGCCTTACTTGTAGTTGGCGGTATTAAATTAATTAAGAAGAGAAAAGCTAGTGAGGCTAAGACGCCTGTGGCAAATGAGTATGCTGTAATTGTAAATACAATGCATCCAAAAATTGGTGATGTAGAATTGACTCTACCAACCATTGCTTTGGCAGGGAGTGATAGCAATATTGTGGTAGCTTCTAAAGTTCCAGGACGGGTTTTATTTGCTAAAAAGAGTGGAGATATTGTAAAAAAAGGTGATGTTTTAGTAAAAGTTGATGCAACTTCGCTAAAGGCTTCTGTAGCGTCTATCGATAACTCTATAAATAGTGCAAAAGTGGCTTTGGCAAATGCAATAAGTACACATAAAACCACAGCAAAACTTTTAAAAGTTGGAGGTGCAACAAAAGAGCAATTTGATGGTGAAAGGGTTAAAATAGACTCTTTAAAAGCTAAAATTGCTTCGCTAAAAGCTAAAAAGATTA
>Ga0256829_1003497_pt1 | contig 10839 bp, 6 predicted proteins | sample 131447metaG_FD_185979 | JGI IMG/M metagenome (GOLD analysis project Ga0256829, IMG submission 185979) | Hydrothermal vent microbial communities from Lau Basin, Pacific Ocean - 131-447 | ecosystem: Environmental > Aquatic > Marine > Hydrothermal vents | place: Pacific Ocean: Lau Basin | collected... | reverse complement strand
ATCAGCTTCAACAGCTTCATCATCATTCGTTACAATAACAGAACCACGAGCGATATAGTGACGCACAGCTTCACGATTGTTTTCATCAACTACAGTTGCAAAAAGACCTTTTTCAACTACTTCATATCCAGCTTGAATACCCTCAAATCTCTCTAGGTAATCTCCTTTGAGTAGGAAGTATTTGACTGTACCTTTCTCTTTTGCAAGAAGTTTCTTCGTAACAGGTGCACCATCGTCAACAAGTAACTCTGAAGCATATGGAATACGACTCGGCACATTCCATGCATCTTTAATAGTTTCAACGATTGAATCAAGAGCCTCTACTCTCTCACCATTTGCATGTGGGAAATAGTATTTTCCTTCAATTTGACCACTAACACCTGCTAGTTCATTTGGCTTAGCTATCTCATTTTTACGGAGTGAGTATCTTACTGTATCCTCTTCAGAACTCACACTAATGATCACTTCATCATGGATAGTTTCAATTTTCACAGTACCTGCAAACGGTGCTTTTAACTTAGGTTCAACAAGTAAAACAGCCGCATTACGTCTGTTAGCTACGATGTTTTTACCCTCTTTATTTTTATATGTTTTAAGGTTGTAATAACGGATAAAACCTTCTTTTTCAGCTATTACCTGTCTCTCTTGTGCTGTAGAACTTGCAGTTCCCCCAACGTGGAATGTACGGAGTGTAAGCTGAGTACCAGGCTCACCGATTGATTGTGCAGCAACAATACCGACTGCTTCACCAGGACGAACTATGTGACCAGTTGCAAGGTTCACACCATAACAAAGTGCACAGATACCATTTTCACTTTTACAAGTTGTCGGTGTTCTAATAACAGCTGTTTTAATTCCAGCTTCTGCGATAACTTTTGCACTTACTTCATCAAGAAGAGTACCTTCCGCATAAAGAATTTCATTAGAGATTGGATCAATTACATCATCTGCAAGAACACGACCATTGAGTCTGTCTTCTAAAGATTCAATCAGTGTATTTTGATCAGAAATATCCGAAATTTCAATACCTTCATGCGTATGACAATCATGCTCAGAGATCTTCACATTTTGTGCAACATCGACAAGCTTACGAGTCAGATAACCCGCATTTGCTGTTTTCAGTGCTGTATCGGCAAGACCTTTACGCGCACCATGCGTTGAAATAAAGTACTCAATTACATTAAGACCCTCTTTAAAGTTCGATGTAATCGGTGTTTCAATAATCTCACCACTTGGTTTTGCCATCAAACCACGCATACCTGCAAGCTGACGAATCTGAGCAGCAGAACCACGAGCTCCAGAGTCCGCCATCATATGAATAGAGTTGAAACCATCTTTATCTGTTTGAACAAGCTGCATCATCTCAGCAGCAAGTGTATTATTTGTATCTGTCCACACATCAATGATTTTGTTATATCTCTCTTGTTCTGTTAACAGACCAGCTTCAAACTGCTTTTGAATCTCAATAACTCTCGCTTTACTCTCAGCAATTTTTGCAGCTTTCATATCTGGAACACGAATATCATCTGCAGAGATAGAAACACCTGCTTCTGTCGCATGTTTGAATCCAAGATCTTTTAAGCGGTCTAGGAATGACGCAGTAACACCAATACCACCATGTTTTTGTACATAATCAACTACTTCGTTAATAGCTTTTTTCTTCATAACACGGTTCCAAAGTTCGATTGGAACGAACTCTGGTAAAATAGCTTTAATAAGTAGACGACCAGCAGTTGTATGGATTATACGTCCGTCAACGCGTGTTCTCACTTTTGCATGAATATCAAGTGCTTTATGCTCTAGTGCAATTCTAATCTCATCAACATTAGCAAACAGTTTGTTACTTCCTTTGACACCATTTTTCTCTAAAGAGATATAGTAGATACCAAGGACCATATCCTGTGATGGTGTTGCGATAGCTTTTCCAGATGCCGGAAGCAGGATATTCATAGATGCAAGCATCAATACCTTTGCTTCTGCAATCGCTTCAGATGAAAGTGGCACGTGTACAGCCATTTGATCCCCATCGAAGTCAGCATTAAACGCAGCACAAACAAGTGGATGTAATTGGATAGCTTTACCATCAATTAGTTTTGGATGGAACGCTTGGATAGAGAGCTTATGCAGTGTCGGTGCACGGTTAAGCATGATTGGATACCCATCAACAATCTCATCAAGACATTCCCATACTTCATTTGTTTTTGCTTCTATCATTTTTTTAGCAGCTTTAACAGTTGTAGCATAGCCTTTGTCTTCAAGCTTTGCTATTAAATGCGGTTTAAAGAGCTCAAGAGCCATTTTTTTAGGAAGTCCACACTCATCCATTCTTAAAGATGGTCCAACAACAATTACTGAACGTCCAGAGAAGTCAACACGCTTTCCAAGAAGGTTTTGACGGAAACGTCCCTGCTTCCCTTTAATGATTTCACTTAAAGATTTAAGTGGACGCTTGTTCGCACCTTTTACTGCATTTGCACGACGACCATTATCAAACAATGCATCTACTGACTCTTGTAACATACGTTTTTCATTACGTACAATAATCTCTGGAGCTTCAAGCTCTACAAGACGCTTGAGACGTTGGTTACGGTTGATAACACGACGATATAAATCATTTACATCAGAAACAGCAAATTTTCCGCCATCAAGTGACACAAGTGGACGTAAATCCGGTGGAAGAACTGGTAATACTGTAAGCATCATCCAAGCAGGATTATTGCCACTATTTAGGAATGATTCAATAACTTTCAAACGCTTGTTAATCGTCTTTTTCTTCGCTTCAGATTTTGTCTCACCAATTTGTTCTTTAAGATTTGTGAAAAGGTCCACAAGGTCTATAGAATCTAAAAGATCACGGATAACCTCACCACCCATACGCGCTTTAAATCCCAATTCACCAAATCTTTGTACAAGTGTACGGTACTGTTCTTCATTGAGAACATCATATTTTAAAACCGGTGTTTTTGCTTCAGCATCATAATATGCCTCTCCACCACTTTCAACAATATATGCTTCATAGTAAAGTACACGCTCAAGGTCTTTCATTTTGATACCAAGAAGAGTACCGATACGAGACGGCAGTGATGAAACATACCAAATATGCGCAACAGGTGTCACAAGTTCGATGTGTCCCATACGTGTACGGCGAACTTTTGTTGATGTAACTTCAACACCACACTTCTCACATACAACACCTTTATAACGCATCTTCTTATATTTACCACACAAACACTCATAATCTCTTACAGGTCCAAAAATTTTCGCACAAAAGAGACCATCACGTTCAGGTTTTAATGTACGGTAGTTAATAGTCTCAGGTTTTTTTACTTCACCATGAGACCATGACATTATCTTCTCAGGAGCTGCAAGGCGAAACTGCAACTCTTTGATATCTGTCGGTCTACTCTCTTCTGTTACTTCTACTGGTACTAATTTACTCATCGTCTTCCACCTCGTCCATAATCTCTACATCAAGAGCAAGTGCTTGTAGCTCTTTTGTTAATACAAATAGTGTTTCAGGAATACCTGAAGCTGGTACTAATTCACCTTTTGTAAGTGCTTTGTATGCACGTACACGCCCATCAACATCATCAGATTTAATTGTCAACATCTCTTTAAGAACTGCTGATGCACCATAAGCTTCAAGAGCCCAGACTTCCATCTCACCAAATCTTTGACCACCAAAGAGTGCTTTACCACCAACTGGTTGTTGTGTAACAAGAGAATAAGGCCCAGTTGAACGTGCATGAATTTTCTCATCAACAAGGTGATGTAGTTTTAATATATACATATATCCTACATTAACTCGCTCTTTCATCTTCTCACCAGTTTTACCATCATAAAGTACAACTTTACCATCAGCGTCCATTTTAGCAAGTTCATAAAGTTTTTCAAATTCACCTGCATTTACACCCTCAAAAATTGGAGTTGCAAAACGTACTCCACCTTTTGCCCAGTCTCTTGCATATTTTAAGAACTCATCATCGCTCATAGCACCAAGTGTTTCAGATGCATGCATAAGCCCTGCAACATCGGCAATTTGAATCATTTTCGCACGCATATTTTCTATAAAGTCAGCCTGTTTTTTATCAAACTCTTCTTGGATTTGGTTTCCAAGTTCACGACCTGCCATACCAAGGTGCATCTCTAAGATTTGCCCAATATTCATACGAGAAGGTACACCTAGTGGATTTAGACATACATCAACAGAACGTCCATCCTCCATATATGGCATATCAACTTCAGGGACAATAATAGAAACAATACCTTTATTTCCGTGACGCCCTGCCATTTTATCACCAACTTTTAGTTGACGTTTGGTAGCAATGTAAATTTTTACATATTTTACAACACCATTTGGAAGCACATCATCTTTTTCAAGAATTGTTAATTTCTCTTCATGCTCATCTCTAAAAACTCTTTTTTGTTTTTGGAAATGGTTTTTAGTCTTATTATATTCATCTTGAATCTCTTGAGAAAATGATTTTACAATTGCATTCATAGCAAAACGATTTACCTCTGCTAGATCATCACCATTAATCATATCTCCAGCTTTATACTCAATACCAGCTATAGTAATATCACTTTTTAAAGATTCACGAGTAAGAAGTTTTGTTACACGTAACATCTCCTCTTTATCAATCATGATAAGTCTATCATAATGTTCTCTCTCTAAATAGTCACGCTCTTCTTTTTCTAGTTCTAAAGCACGTGGATCTTTGTCATACCCTTTTTTAGTAAAAACTTTAATATCAACTACAACACCTTCCATAGATGGTGCACAGTAAAGTGATTTGTTAATTACATGACCAGCTTTTTCTCCAAAAATTGCACGTAAAAGACGCTCTTCTGGAGTAGGTTTAACTTCACCTTTTGGAGAAACTTTACCAACTAAAATCATACCACCTTTAACATGAGTACCAATTTTAACAATTCCAGACTCATCTAGGTGTGCAAGCTCTTCATCACGAACATTTGGAATATCACGAGTGATCTCTTCTACACCATGTTTAAGTTCACGAGCTTCAACCTCTTTTTCATAAATGTGTACAGAAGTAAATGCATCTTGACGAATAAGACGCTGAGAAATAACAATTGCATCCTCAAAGTTGTATCCATTCCATGGCATAAACGCAACCATAGCATTTACACCAAGAGCCAATTCACCCTGATCCATATTTGGGCCATCAGCAATAATTTGTCCTTTTGCAACTTTTTGTCCAACTTGAACAATAGGTTTTTGCGTAAATGACGTATTTTGATTGGTTCTTAGATTTTTTTGTAAAGGATAGTAATCTATAAATATTTCACCATCTTCTTCACCCATCACATATATATGCTTAGCATCAACTTTTTCAATTTTTCCCGCACGTTTTGCTTTTACACATTCCCAAGCATCACGAGCAACAAGTTTCTCAACACCAGTTCCAACCATTGGCGCTTTAACACGCAATAATGGTACTGCTTGACGTTGCATATTTGATCCCATAAGTGCACGGTTGGCATCATCATGTTCAAGGAATGGAATAAGTGATGCAGCAACACCAATAACCATTTGAGATGATAGGTCAGCATATTCACAATCTTTAGGATCACGAAGTAAAATTTCACCATCTTGTCTTACTGCAATAAGAGCATCAATAAACTGTCCGTTATCATCCAGTTTATTTGAAGCAGCAGCAATCATTTTACCCTCTTCTTGCGTAGCAGTTAAATAAACTACTTCATGAGTTACTTGACCATCTTTCATAACCTTATATGGTGCTTCAATAAATCCATGCTCATTTACTTTTGAATACATTGCAAGTGTATTGATAAGACCAATATTTTGACCCTCTGGAGTCTCAACAGGACAGATACGACCATAGTGAGTAGGATGAACATCACGTACTTCAAATCCAGCTCTCTCTTTTACAAGTCCACCTTCTCCAAGTGCTGAAAGACGACGTTTATGTGTAATTTCTGAAAGTGGATTTGTTTGATCCATAAATTGTGAAAGTTGTCCACCTGAGAAAAATTCCATAATTGTACTTGTAATCATTTTAGAATTAATCAAATCATGTGGCATAAGTTCATTCATTGGTCCACTTAAAGAAGAAAGTTTATCACGAATAGCTTTTTGCATTTTTACAAGACCATTATGTAACTCATTTCCTAAAAGCTCACCGATAGAACGGATTCTTCTATTACCTAAGTGATCTCTATCATCTAAATGACCCAAACCATTTCTAACTTTAATAACATATTTTACAGATTGAATAATATCTTCATGTGTTAAAACAGTAATATATTCAGGAATGTTCATTCCAAGTTTATGATTCATTTTCATACGACCAACTTGTGTTAAGTCATATCTTTCAGGATCAAAGAAAAGTTGATTTACAAATATTTTTGCTGCCTCTTTTGTTACAGGTTCACCAGGACGCATAACTTTGTATATACGAATAGCAGCAAGATCATTTTCATCTTCAATATCTTCAGTTTGTTTTAAAAGTTTTAGTGAATCTGCATCAGCATTAAATGCATTAATTACAGAACTATCCACACCATCAGCTAAATCATTAGCAATTTTAAATTCACTAACACCAATTTCTGCCATTTTTTTCAATTTAGTCTCATCAATATGAGTCATTGTATCAAAAAGGACTTCACCAGTTTCAGGGTCAATAATAGGCTCTGCCAAATATCTTTCAAGAAGTACTTCTAAAGGATACTGCACTTCTTTAAGTCCATCATCAATAAATTTTTGTGCTTTTTTACTTGAAAGTCTTTTAGCTGCATTAACAAGGACTTTTCCATTTAAATCGACTAAATCATATGATAAACGTGCGCTATAGTCTTTTGGATTAAAATCAATCGCAAATTGGTTATCACCAATTTTGATTGTTTGGATAGGATAAAAAAGTTTTAAAATATCTTGCTTAGAATAACCTAAAGCACGAAACATTATAGTTACAGGTACTTTACGGCGTTTATTGATTCTCATATAAAGAATATCTTTAGGATCATATTCAAAATATAACCATGAACCACGATCTGGAATAATTTGTCCAGTATAAATTAGTTTATTACCAGCTGTAGTTGATTCTTCTTCTTTGAAAATTACACCAGGTGAACGGTGAAGTTGGTTTACAACAACTCTTTCAACACCATTGATGATGAAAGAAGTTCTCTCAGTCATAAGTGGAATATCACGAACAAATATACTCTGTTCTTTGATATCTTTTACACCTAATTTTTCTTTTGTATTTTCATCTCTGTCCCATAGAACAAGACGAGTTTTCATTCTAAGGCTTACTGCATAAGTAAGTCCTCTCTCCATACATTCACGCACAGTGTATTTAGGGTTAGTGACTTCACTACCAATATATTCAATAGTAAGTCTGTTTTGTACATCATGAATAGGAAATGCTGATTGAAAAACTTTTTCAATACCACTAGCAGTTCTATCTTTTGCATCTAACATCAAAAATGTATTATATGAGTTTTGTTGGAGTTGGAGTAAATTTGGTACTTCAATTTCTTGAGGAGTTTTAGAGAAGTCTACACGAAGACGGTTTCCGGAATATAAAGTGTTTAACATAGGCTACCTCGATAAGTTGTTAATTAAGGCTAAACTTGAGTATTTAGCAGATCGTATCTAGACGTCTCTAGATAGATTGAGTACTCTTGTGTATCAAGAGATTTTTATAGTGCTTATAAACGACATAAGGGCACTTTAGCCAAGAGAGCAAATCTCTTCGCTAAAGCGCCCATTTTAAAAGGGTTAATATGAGAAAAATTTCTCATATTAAAAAGCCTTTTTGTGTAAAAGTTATTATTTAACTTCTACAGTAGCACCAGCTTCTTCTAGAGCAGCTTTTGCTTCTTCAGCAGTCTCTTTATCTACACCCTCTTTGATTGTAGATGGAAGTGATTCACATGCTTCTTTTGCTTCTTTAAGTCCAAGACCAGTAAGAGCACGAACAGCTTTAATAACACCGATTTTTTTCGCACCAGCATCAGTTAAAATTACATTGAATTCTGTTTGCTCAGCAGCAGCACCAGCAGCATCACCAGCTACACCAGCAACAGCAACAGGTTGTGCAGAAACACCAAATTTTTCTTCGAATTCTTTTACTAATTCAGAAAGTTCTAATACAGAAAGTCCAGAAATAAACTCTAATACGTCTTCTTTAGTTACAGCCATAATATAAGCTCCTCTATTTAATTTTTGTTTTTTTTGTGTGACTTATGCCACCTTAGAAAAGGTTCTTAAGCCTCTTCTTCTTTCTTTTTGCGTAAAGCATCGATTCCAATTGCAAGATTTGTAATTGGAGCCATCCAAGTAGCAGCAAGCATACCAAGAAGTTCATCACGACCTGGAAGTTTAGCAAATGCTTCAATCTTAGCTACGTCTGCAGGTTCTTTATCTAAGTACCCAGCTTTGATAACAAATTGTTCATTATCTTTAGCAAAATCAGCAGCAATTTTGGCAGCACTGATAACATCATCAGACCAAACAAAGATGTTTGTGTCTTTGATCTCTACACCAGACATACCAGCATTGTTCAATGCGATAGTAGCTAAAGTATTTTTAACAACCTGAACACTTGTGTCTTTAGCACGAGCAGCTTTTCTTAACGCTTCTAGTTTGCTAACTGTAAGACCTTTGTAGTCACAGATAACTACAGCAGTAGTATTAGCAAATGCAGCTGTTAAGTCAGCAATTACTTCAGCTTTTTTTGACTTTAACATATAGTTCTCCTTTCTCAGACATAACTTCAAGAGGGGCGGGAAAGGCCGATTAAGCTTACTACTAACATAGTAGAAACCCCCGTCTATCTTTAGTCCAAGTAATTCAGATTCCCAAATTAATGAAAATCTTTACTTTAAAATAGTCTTATTTCAAAATAAAAACTTTCAAAAGTACCAAAAGGTACTTTTAAAATAGTTACTTGATGTCTGCTAATTCGATAACATCAAGTTTTACAGCAGGACTCATAGTTAAACTAAGTGCAGCATTTTTAATATAACGACCTTTTGCAGATGCAGGTTTTTGTTTATTAATCGCTACAAGGAAAGCCTCTAGGTTTTCTTTGATTTGGTTCGCTTCAAAACTTGCTTTACCGATACCAGCATGGATGTTACCTTTTTTGTCAACTCTAAAGTTAACTTGACCGCCTTTAACATTGTTAACAGCAGTAGCAACATCTGGAGTTACCGTACCAGTTTTAGGGTTAGGCATTAAACCTTTTGGCCCTAAGATACGACCGATTTGACCAACAAGTCCCATACAATCAGGAGCAGCAACAACAACATCAAAGTTGAAGATTCCCTCTTTAATTTGTGCAACCAAATCATCAGTACCAACGATGTCTGCACCAGCTGCTTTTGCTTCATCAGCTTTCGCACCTTTTGCAAATACTGCAACACGAACAGTTTTACCAGTTCCATGAGGAAGAACAACAGCACCACGAACCATTTGGTCAGCGTGACGAGGGTCTACATTTAAATTCATTGCAATTTCAACAGTTTCGTCAAATTTTGCACTTTTAAGTTCTTTTACTGCTGAAGAAGCTTCTTCAACACCATAAGCTTTTGTGTTATCAATTTTTTCTAATAATTGTTTATATCTTTTGCTCATTACAAATTCTCCATATTAATTCTGCCACAAAGTTTTAAATCACTGTGGTCGGTGATTAATTTTTCTTCTTAATCTTTAATTTCAATACCAATTGAACGAGCAGAACCAGCTAAAGTGTTAGCAGCCATCTCTTTATCATCTGTATTTAAGTCTTCAATCTTTGCTTCAACAACTTCCATCAATTGAGCACGAGTAATTGATCCAACTTTATTTTTAAGAGGGTTGTCTGTACCTTTTTTAAGTCCAGCAGCCTTCATTAACAACTCAGATGCAGGTGGTTGTTTTGTAATGAAAGAAAAACTTCTATCATTATAAACTGTAATTACAACAGGAACTTTGAATCCCATTTTATCTTTTGTTTTTTCATTGAATGCTTTACAGAATTCCATGATGTTAACACCACGTTGTCCTAGTGCTGGTCCTACCGGTGGTGCAGGGTTTGCTTTACCAGCTTCGATTTGTAGCTTGATATAATCCATGACTTTTTTTGCCATTATCTTTCCTTTTTATGAATTTAAATTATTTTTTCGACTTGAGTATAAGAGATATCAACAGGTGTTGCTCTTCCAAAAATCGAAACATTGAGTTTTAGAGTACCATGTTCCAAATCGTACTCATCTACAGTCGCAGTAAAGTTCGCGAAAGGTCCATCAATAATACGTACAGTTTCACCATTATCAAAAAATACTTTTGGTTTTGGTGCTGCACGATTATTTACACGATCAAGTATCACATTGATATCATGTTCACTTAAAGGTGTTGGCAAATTTCCTTCACCGATAAATCCCGAAACTTTCGGAATAGATTGAATCATATGCTGGATTTCAGTATTGAGATCTATTCTTGCAAATACATATCCAGAGTAGAGTGAACGCTCACTTACTTTCTTTTTTCCCTCTTTGACTTCTATAACATCTTCAGTTGGGACAATAACGTCTGTTATCTGATCTTGAAGACCAAACTCTTCAATCATATTAAAGATTGCATCTCTAACTGTCCTGTCGCTTCCATAGGTCTGAATAGAGTACCATTGATGTGCCATAACTAACTCCTTAACCTAAAATTGCTGACATAACTGATGACATAAGCAAATCAACCAGTGCTAAAAATGCTGCTACTGCAGATACAACAATTACTACTGCAATATAAGCTTGTTTCACCTGCCCTTTTGTTGGGAAGATAACCTTGCTTAATTCTAATTTAGCATTACGAAT
>Ga0256829_1003496_pt1 | contig 10841 bp, 12 predicted proteins | sample 131447metaG_FD_185979 | JGI IMG/M metagenome (GOLD analysis project Ga0256829, IMG submission 185979) | Hydrothermal vent microbial communities from Lau Basin, Pacific Ocean - 131-447 | ecosystem: Environmental > Aquatic > Marine > Hydrothermal vents | place: Pacific Ocean: Lau Basin | collected... | reverse complement strand
GTCCTTGGCAACAGAGAGGACAATCATCCCGCCCTGCAAGCCGCCCGGGCAGCACTGGATATGGCGCAGCAATTTTCCGGTCTGGCGGATGACGCCGGGGCGCTGGAACAGGAAATTCTGGCCGACGGGAATAACCATCAGGCACGTTTTGATCTGGCGCTGATCCTGTGGGCCAAAGGGGAGAGAGAGGCGGCGGCTGATCATCTGCTCGACATCGTCTCCCGCGACCGAAGCTGGAACGCTGACGGCGCCCGCAAGCAACTGGTCAAGTTTTTTGACATGGCGGGTCCGACAGATCCTTTCACGGTCACGACCCGCAAAAAATTATCCAGTATCTTGTTCTCCTGACGAAAAACCCCGATGACCGGGCCTGAGCCGGAAAAGACAAAATTACAAAATGACCTTATTTGGATTGGAAAGATTGCCTGAAATATTACCGGTATTTCCCCTGACCGGCACTCTGTTACTGCCCAGGGGACATTTACCGCTGAATATTTTTGAATCCCGCTATCTGGATATGGTCTATTATGCCCGGGAAAAGAACGGCCTTATCGGCATGATTCAGCCAAAAACATCCGCCCTGCAACCCGGCGACGGCAATGATCAATTCGGCACGGCCCCCCGCAACAGGCCGCTTTTTGGCACGGGCTGCGTCGGCATGATTTCTGACCTTAAGGAAAATACAGATGGCAGCCTTGTCCTTCTGCTGACCGGGTTGAGCCGTTACGATATAATTGAGGAAATTTCCGCGACCCATACTTTTCGCCAGATGCGGGTGGCCTATGAACGCTTTGCCGGGGATTGTACCGCCACGGCAAGATCAGAGAATATCCCGCGAAAGCGCCTTGTCCTGACAGCCGAGAAATATCTGAAACTCACCAATACCCTGCCGGGCTGGCATGTGCCGGACAGGGCAGGTGATGAAGAGCTGGTCAATATGCTGGCCATGATATGCCCCTTCAGTGCGGCGGAAAAACAGGCCGTGCTGGAAACGGTCAGCCTGACCGGACGCAGCGAACTGATGCTTAAAATTATGGAATTTGATCTTTCCAGTGACCGGCAATACCCCCCGGATAAAACCATCCAGTAATACAGGAATGTTATTATGACTGATCAAAAAGTAAATTATGGCAAGGTGGACCCCAGACTGCTGGAAATACTGGCCTGCCCGCTGACCAAAACCACCCTGCGGTATGATGAAAAAGCCGGGGAACTGATCAGCGACAAGGCAGGTCTGGCTTTCCCGATACGCGATGGCATCCCGATCATGCTGGTCGAGGAAGCCCGCGAAATCAGCAAATAACCCCTGTCCCTGACAGAAACCCGCCGATTTAAGCCAATTTTCTTTTTTTATTTGATTTTTTACGGGAAAGGGCAAATAGTAGGATTTTACATTGTATAGACAGGTTTGGACCAGATGACAGATAACCGGATGAATTCCCGTATTATAAAGGCTCCGACCGGCCCGGAACTCTCGGCCCGGAGCTGGGCGACCGAGGCCGCCATGCGTATGTTGATGAACAATCTTGACCCTGATGTGGCAGAACATCCGGAATCGCTGGTGGTTTACGGCGGCATTGGCCGGGCGGCGCGCAACTGGGCCTGCTATGACCGGATTATCGACAGCCTGACAAAACTTGAAGAAGATGAAACCCTGCTGATCCAGAGCGGCAAACCGGTCGGGGTTTTCCGCACCCACCGGGCGGCGCCCCGGGTGCTGATCGCCAATTCCAATCTGGTGCCTCACTGGGCGACCTGGGATCATTTTAACCTGCTCGATAAAAAGGGCCTGATGATGTATGGCCAGATGACTGCCGGCAGCTGGATTTATATTGGCAGTCAGGGCATTGTTCAGGGCACCTATGAAAGCTTTGTTGAAATGGGACGTCAACATTATAACGGTGACCTTTCGGGCAAATGGATTTTGACTGCGGGCCTTGGCGGCATGGGCGGGGCGCAACCGCTGGCCGCGACCATGGCCGGGGCGAGCATGATTGCCATTGAATGCCAGCCGGACCGGATTGAGGCGCGGCGGCGCACCGGATATCTGGATTATCGGGCCGAGACCATTGATCAGGCCATGGACATTATCCATCAGAGCGCCAGGCCGGTTTCTGTCGGCCTGCTTGGCAATGCAGCGGAAATTATGCCGGAAATGATCCGGCGCGGCATCCGGCCTGATGCGGTCACTGACCAGACATCGGCCCATGATCCAGTCAACGGCTATCTGCCGATCGGCTGGACTGTTGATCAATGGCAGCACAAAAGGGAAAGCGACCCCGGCGCGGTCGAAACGGCGGCAAAGGCCGCCATGGCGGTTCATGTCCGGGCGATGCTTACCTGTCACCATATGGGCATTCCGACCTTTGATTACGGCAATAATATCCGTCAGGTCGCCTTTGATGAGGGGGTTGGGAATGCCTTTGATTTTCCGGGCTTTGTCCCGGCTTATGTCCGGCCCCTGTTCTGTCGCGGCATCGGCCCGTTCCGCTGGGTGGCGCTCAGCGGGGATCCGGAGGATATTTACAAGACCGACCAAAAGGTCAAGGAACTTATCCCCGACAATCCCCATCTGCATAACTGGCTTGATATGGCGCGGCAGCGCATTCAGTTTCAGGGCCTGCCCGCCCGGATTTGCTGGGTCGGCCTTGGCGAGCGGCACCGGCTCGGTCTTGCCTTTAACGAGATGGTCCGGTCAGGTGAGTTAAAGGCCCCGGTGGTCATTGGCCGCGATCATCTGGACAGTGGCTCGGTCGCCAGCCCGAACCGTGAAACCGAAAGCATGAAGGACGGCTCGGACGCGGTATCGGACTGGCCGCTGCTCAATGCCCTGCTAAGTACCGCGAGCGGCGCGACATGGGTCAGCCTGCATCATGGCGGCGGTGTCGGTATGGGCTATTCCCAGCATGCCGGGCTGGTGGTCGTTGCCGATGGCACGGACGATGCCGCAGAAAGGCTTGAACGGGTGTTATGGAACGATCCGGCGACCGGCGTCATGCGCCATGCGGATGCGGGCTATGAGAGCGCCATAGACTGCGCCCGCAAAAAGGGCCTCAATCTGCCGATGATCGGGGATGGGGCATGAGCCATATCCGCAACAATATCCTGACCATCCATCCGGGGGAAATGTCGCTGGCGGATTTACGGGCGCTTTACCGCAATCCGTATCAGCTTGCCCTCGACAGTGCCGCCCTGCCCGCCATCGAACGGTCACGCAGTATCGTCGAGGATATTATTGCCGGGGGCCGCACGGCCTATGGCATCAATACCGGATTTGGTCTGCTGGCCAGCACTGGAATCGCCGATGACGAACTTGAAGATCTTCAGACGAATCTGGTCCTGAGCCACAGTACCGGGGTCGGCAAATTCCTGACTGACGAGCTGGTCCGGCTGATCTATGCTCTTAAAATTTCGAGCCTCGCCCGGGGATATTCCGGCATCCGGCCCGCCACGCTCCGCGCCCTGATTGATTTTGCCAATGCCGGGCTGATTGCCTGTATTCCGGAAAAAGGCTCGGTCGGCGCGTCCGGTGATCTCGCCCCGCTGGCCCATATGACTTTGCCGCTGATGGGTGAAGGCTATGTCAGATTTCGCGGCAAGACACTGCTCGCCCGGGACGCCCTGAAGGAAGCCGGTCTGGCCCCGATCACTCTGGGGGCCAAGGAGGGGCTGGCCTTCCTCAACGGCACCCAGGTCTCGACCGCGCTGGCCCTTGCCGGGCTGTTTCAGACCGAGGATATATTTGCCGCCGCCGTGGTCGCGGGCGCGATGAGCGTTGACGCGCTGATGGGCAGCCGGGTACCGTTTGACGCCCGCATTCATGCCGCACGGCGCCAGCCGGGGCAAATGGCGGTGGCGCCAAAATATCTTGATCTGCTGAATGGCAGCAGCATTATGAAATCCCATGCTGACTGCGGCAAGGTGCAGGACCCCTACTCCCTGCGTTGCCAGCCCCAGGTCATGGGGGCCTGCCTAGACATTATCAATAATGCCGCCCGCATATTGCATATCGAGGCGGGCGCGACCACCGACAACCCGCTGATATTTGACGGCGGTGATGTGCTGTCGGGGGGTAATTTTCATGCCGAGCCGGTGGCCTTTGCCGCCGACAGTCTGGCGCTGGCCCTGTGCGAGATTGCCTCGATCTCCGAACGGCGTCAGGCCATTTTGATCGACCCGAAAATGAGCGACCTGCCGGCCTTTCTGGTCAAGAACAGCGGGGTTAATTCAGGCTTTATGATCGCCCAGGTGACGGCGGCGGCACTGGTGTCGGAAAACAAAACCCTTGCCCATCCGTCAAGCATCGACAGCATTCCGACCAGTGCCAATCAGGAAGATCATGTCAGCATGGCGACCTTTGGCGCCCGGCGGCTCGGCGATATGGCCTTTAACAGCGCCACGGTGGTTGCCATAGAATTGCTTGCCGCAGCCCAGGGTATCGACCTGCGCGCGCCCGAAAAAACCTCTGTCATATTACAGGAAATGCACGGCAAAATCCGCGACAAGGTCAATTATTACGATAAGGACCGCTATTTTGCCCCGGATATCGAGGCCATCACAAATCTGGTTCGGGAAGGGGTATTCTCCGGCCCGGTCCGGGATATCCTGCCGTCCGGAAGGCCTGAGTGATGACATCTTGTCACTTCACGCCTTATCACTTCACGCCGGGGGACGGCCCGCTTCTGGTCAGCATGCCCCATGTCGGCACCCGTCTTGACCCGGGGATTGCCGGAAATCTGACAGAGGCCGGACGGGCCATCATGGATACCGACTGGGATGTGGACAGATTATATAATTTTCTGGAGGATATAGGGGCTTCCATCCTGATCGCAAATTACAGCCGCTATGTGATTGATCTTAACCGTCCGGGCGATGGAGAGTCCCTCTATCCCGGCCAGAGTGAAACCGGATTATGCCCGACCACCAGCTTTGCCGGAGAGCCGATCTACCGGACGGGATACTCACCAGATGCCACAGAAATCAGCCGCCGCAAAGAAATCTACTGGCAGCCCTATCATGATAAAATCCGTGCCGAACTTCACCGGATCAGGGATAAATTCGGCTATGCAATGCTGTGGGATGCCCATTCGATCAAAGCCCGTGTACCGCGCTTTTTTGACGGACGCCTGCCGGACCTTAACCTCGGCACCGGTGGCGGCATCAGCTGTGACAGGGCGCTGGCAGAAAGGTTATATGCCATTGCGGGCAAGTCCGGATTCAGTGCCGTGCTTGACGGACGCTTTACCGGCGGTTATATCACCCGCCATTACGGCAATCCGGCACAGAATATCCATGCCGCACAACTCGAACTGTCCCAGAGCACCTATATGGCAGGGAGCCATTTCAGCAGGGACCGGGCCAACCGGTTGCGCCCCGTCCTGCGAGATATGCTCGACTGCCTAGCCGGATATATTGAAAAATCCGTCGAGAAAGATGAGCAGAACCCCCACCGGCACCAGAAAACGGACCAGCAGGAACCAGATTCTGAATAACGGGCTGTCTCCCATGCCCATATCTTCCAGAGTGACCGACCTTTTGATCGACCAGCCAATAAAAATCGCCACCAGCATTCCGTTCAATACCATAAAGACATTGGCCGACAGAAATTCTATCACGCCTGATATGGTCTTGCCCTCAAATAACGGCAGGAATCCCAACGGGTGAAAATCTTTCAGGATATTGCTCGACAGGGCGACAAAAATACCGACGAACCAGAAGGCGGCCCCGGTATAGATTGCGGCTCTGGCCCGTTTGAATTTACCGTCTTCCGACAATTCCGCCACCATCGGCTCCAGCAGGGAAATGGTTGAGGTGATCGCGGCAAAAGCCAGCAGCAGAAAGAACAGCACGCCGAAAATCTGCCCGATCCCGCCCATATCATTAAAGACAATCGGCAGGGTAACAAAGACCAGCCCCGGACCGGACGCATTGTCAACCCCGAAAGCAAACACAATCGGGAAGATGGCAAACCCGGCAAGCAGCGCGACAAAAGTATCGGCAAAGGCCACACCCACCGCCATTTTCGGGATCGAAATATCTTTGGTCAGATAGGAGCCGTAAACCATGATCGCCCCGCTGCCAAGCGACAGGGAGAAGAAGGCCTGTCCCGCCGCCATCAGCACCAGTTTCGGGGTAATCTTGGAAAAATCCGGCTCAAACAGAAACTGGAAACTACGGATGAAATCCCCGGTGAAAGAGGCATAAAGCACCAGCAGAATAAGGATGATAAACAAAGCCGGCATCAATATTTCCACAGCTTTCTCCAGCCCGGATTTCAGACCGCGTGCCACAATGGCGACGGTTATTACAACCGACATTGTCATCCAGAAAATCTGCTCGGTCGGGCTGTCCAGCAAGGCCTGAAAAATTTTGGCAGAAGCGCCCTTCTCCAGATTATTGAAAGAGCCGGTGGCCATGCCGACGGCGTAATCGAGCGTCCAGCCCGCCACAACCGAATAGAAGGTCAGAATGCCAAGCGGCACCAGCAGATAGGACCAGCCAAGAGCCGTCCACAGCCTCCGGGCTTTGGTCTCGCCGAAACTCTGCACGGCACGGAGCGGCGGCTTCTGTGCACTGCGCCCGATCATAAGTTCGCTCATCAGCAGTGGAATGCCAAAGATGATCACGATTGCCAGATAGATCAGGACAAAGGCCCCGCCGCCATTCTGGGCGACGATATACGGAAACCGCCAGATATTGCCAAGGCCCACGGCACTGCCGACCGCTGCCAGAAGAAAGGTAAAGCCCGATGTCCAATGTTCATGTTTTGCCGCTTGCATATTTTAAATCCCTATAACGTTACTTATTATTTTAACCTGAATTGACTCATTTCAGTCCTGTGTCACAGTAGCATATGTCGTCCCCGGGTCCAGAGAAATTTAGGCAGGCAAAATGTTTGTTTTGTCCATACAGAATGTATGTTTTATCTTGCATATTACCGGATTTTCCGGCATTTTAAGGGTATGGATGAGACAGATCAAAAGCTGATTAACCTGCTAAAAAATAATGGCCGTGAAAGCACCACAGCGCTGGCCCGGATGCTTGGCTTGTCACGCTCCACGGTGCAGGACCGCATTTTGCGCCTTGAGGACCGGGGCATTATCGCCGGCTATACCATCCGCTTTAACGAGGCCTATAACCGCCGGCAGATCACCGCCCATGTACTGATTCAGCTCAACCCGAAATTTGCCGCCCGGATTGTCCAGAATCTGAAAAAAAACCCGCTGATCAAGGCGGTATATGCCGTCAGCGGCATTTATGACATGATAGCCCTGATCAAGGCGGAAACCACCGGGGAAATAGACCATAGCCTTGATGAAATTGGCCGGATGGAGGGCATAAAAAAAACCACATCCTCTATTGTCCTGTCAACCAAGTATGAAATCTAGACAACATACTCAATATCAAACATGCGCCTGATCATTTCCCGAAAGCCGTCAAGGTCGGAAAAGTTATCTTCTCGCTTAATTTCGCTTCAAGAATCTCGTCTTTTATATCTATCTGATATTGCATCCTGAAGTCCTTATATCAAAAAAATTCAATGTCTGTGTCATCGGATGGCGGCGGGGTGTCAGACTCACCATCCCCCTCTGCCATGCCGAGGAACATGCCGAGAATATACTTCCGGTCCAGTTCCTGATGGGCGCTATCCTCAATCATCCTGCCCAGAATATCCCGGGCTTTTTGCGAGATAGCCGGCTTCCTGCCTGCCGATGCCACGGCCCGGCTGTTTTCCATGCTTTCCGAGAGATCAATCAGAATTTCCAGTGTTACAGCAATGGCCTGCATAAGCTGACGCGCCCGGTCCTGAAACTGCATGCTGTAGATCATTTTGTTGACATTTTTGTGAAAGCCGGTGGAAACCTCAACCGTTTCTGTCAGGATTTCACGGGCCGTATCCTCGCCCTGCAACAGATCACGGGCCGTGATGATATCGTCAACCTGCTGTCTGGAACATTTTACCAGCTTCATGAATTCATCAGACAGGTCACTGATATTTTCCTCCACCAGGTCGGAAATCTGTAATATCTGCCCGGCGATATTGCCCAGCGCAAATTGCCGGATATTCTTCATATCCTCAATGGCCATATTACTGTCTGTATCGGGGGCGGGAAGAGCTGTCGTCATGCCAGGGCCACTTTCCGGGTGATGGTTGATTTACTGCAGGACAGGATAATTTCCCGGGCCATATTGGCCAGCGATACCTGTTTTTCCACCGCCCCGGCCAGCATCGCCGCCTTGGGCATGCCATAAACGATTGAGCTTGCCTCGTCCTGTCCAAGGGTAGCCGCACCGCTTTTGCGCATTGTCAACAGTCCGAGCGCCCCATCCTTGCCCATTCCGGTCAGAATAACCCCTACAGATTCCGCCCCGACCAGCTCCGCGACCGAACAGAAAAGACGATCCACGGATGGCCGGTAACTTTCACCCTCTGTATCCTCGGTAACCCTGGCGATAAGATTGCCTCCTGATTTTCCCACTGTAAGATGCTTGCCGCCCTGACCGATATAAACGGTGCCGGGGCAGAATTTTTCGCCATGCTCGACTTCTTTCACCTTAACCGTGCTGCTTTTGTTAACCCGGGTGGCAAAACGCTCTGAAAAGCCCTTTGAAATATGCTGGGCAATGACCACCGGCGGGCAGTCAACCGGTAATTTCAGAATGATTTCATACAGCGATTCAACCCCGCCGGTTGAAGACCCGACGGCAATCATTCTTTTTGCGTAGGCAGCCGGGCTGGCCAGCGGTTTGACCATATTGGCGGTAAATATCTTTTTGCCGGTTTGCGTGACTTTGGCAGCGCTGGCAATCTTGATTTTTGTGATCAGTTCCTGACCGACAGCCGTCAGATCATGATTTATCGGTTTTGCCACATAGTCAACGGCGCCGATTTCCAGCGCCCGGATGGTAATATCAGCCCCCTTCCGGGTCAGGGTGGAAACCATAATTACCGGCATCGGTCGCAGGGACATAATTTTTTCCAGAAAGGAAAGGCCGTCCATCCTCGGCATTTCCACATCGAGGGTGACCACATCGGGTTTTAATTGCTTGATCTTTTCCCGGGCTTCAAAGGGGTCCGCCGCCTCGCCCACCACATCAATGCAGAGATCAGCCGATATAATGGATCTTATCATGGTCCTGATCAGCAGAGAATCGTCAATAATCAACAGTCTTATGGTCTTTGTCATTTCGTCACCTTTCTAGAATAATTCAATAGCGCCCGAGATATGCTGTTTTTCGATCTTCCGGCGGAATTTCTATTCTTTGCGGCCAATTTCAAGGTCATCCGCCCGGCGCAGCAGCCGGACCAGCACCTTGCCGGTCGAGGGATAAAACGCCACCTGACGCGGAAAATCGCCACCGAGGTCGCAGGTTTCCAGCTTCATGCCCTCATCAGCAATATAGTGTTTCAGGAAAATCCGGTTCTTTGCGCCGATACTGGCATTTATCGACAGAACATTTCCGGCCCCGAAGGCTTTCAGAACCAGCCGGGATTTCTGGCCGCCGCGCTTGAGAATCTCGTTGAGCAGCCTTTCCATGGCATTATTGCCATAGCGCAGACAAAAGCTGTTTCTCTTTTCAATATCCCGGCCTTCCGGCAACAGAAAGTGATTCATCCCCCCGACCCTGATCACCGGATCAACCATACAGACCGAAATACATGACCCCAGTGTTGTCATGATAATATGGTCTGAGCGGCTCAATACACAAAATCCCCCCTCGTTGATTTTATGAACAATTTTTCCGAATTTATGATCATAATAATTCGATCCCGCCGGAATATCGGCAAAGTCATTGCCTTTGCGCCGTTCGAGAAAGGAAGACGGTTTTGCTGCCGGGAAGGTCATGACAGCAGCCTGTAAATTGTTTTGCCCTGACATTGGTATATGTCTGATACGCTCAGCAGACTTTCGGAATGGCCAACAAATAATATGCCGTTTTCCTTCAGGTAACCGGCATAGCGCCGGACCAGCCTGTCCCGGGTTTCCTTGTCAAAATAAATCATGACATTGCGGCAGAAGATGGCATCAAATTTGCCCTTCATCGGCCAGTCATGCAACAGATTAAGGTGCCTGAAACTGATCAGTTTTTTAACCTCATCAGACATTTCCACCATGCTTTCCCCCGTATCTCCGCCTTTCCTGCAACAGGATTTAAAATAATTTGCCGGTATGGTATCGCGGCATTTTTTACTGTCATACAGGCCGGCCTTTGCGGTTGAAAGCATATTGCTGTCAATATCCGTTGCGAGAATTTTGCTGTTTTTTGCGGAGGTTCCAAAGATACTTCTCATCACCATGGCGATGCTGTAAGGCTCCTCCCCCGAAGAACAGCCCGCTGACCAGATGCGGAAATGATGACCCGGATCAGCCGTAATCCGTTTGCCGACAGGGAATAGAATCTCATCGCGCAAATAGTCGAAATGATGCATCTCCCGAAAGAAACTGGTTGTGTTTGTCGTGATGGCATTCAGGGTCAGGCCCAGCTCCCGATCCCCCGACGGACCCTGCAGATAGCGGCAATAGGCGGCAAAACTGTCAAGCTTCAAAGCCCGGAGCCTGCGGACCAGACGACCATACATCATCTCCTTCTTCCTCCCGGTCAGGACAATGCCGGTTTTGTCATGCAGCAGCTCTGCCAGGAATTTGAAATCCTGATCCTGCCACGCAAACTCCCGCACTCTGTCCACTACCTCTGACATGAAATGCTCCTAGAATTCTGCCCAGTCTGACCCCCCGCCGGCAACAGACTTCTTCTTGTCAAGCATGGGCGTGACCACCGCTTCTGTGGCCATGGCACGTTCCGCCTGTTGCTGCTGAAGCAGGGCGGGTGACGCGGCA
>Ga0256829_1003495_pt1 | contig 10844 bp, 12 predicted proteins | sample 131447metaG_FD_185979 | JGI IMG/M metagenome (GOLD analysis project Ga0256829, IMG submission 185979) | Hydrothermal vent microbial communities from Lau Basin, Pacific Ocean - 131-447 | ecosystem: Environmental > Aquatic > Marine > Hydrothermal vents | place: Pacific Ocean: Lau Basin | collected... | reverse complement strand
ACTGGATAATGATGAAACACAAGCGAAGATATTATCATCTTTTAGAAATATGATTAGACATCAACGCCCATTTAAACAATATGATTTAAATAAGTTGTACACTTTTTCAATGGGTGTTTTAAAATTATATATCATAAAATATATATTAAAAATAGATAAAGAAGACTATGAGCTTAACAGACTACTATCTGATTTCAATATTTATCCCTTAGTAGAACATAAATACAAATATCTTAACAAAGAGATTATAATCTATAATACTACATTAGATAACTATAGAAATAAAATATTAAGTGAAAATACAACATATTATCAAACTTTAATATCTAATCCATTATTTAGCAATGCAAAACCAACTGATTTTATTTATGATGATAGCTTTGTTAAAGAAATAAAAAAAATATACATAGATGATAGTGATAATATCAAAAGAGCTTTAATATTTTTTGGCATTATTACTATGGAAAAGTCAATATTGCAAGGTAATGGTGAGGCATATTATTTAGGTATTAAATATGATGAATTGATGAATATTATTAAAAGTTAGACTACAGTGATTGAACATAGTCAAATATATGAATTTCCAAGTAAAACTTGGAAACTAGAAAAATAAAATAATAAGCAAGGACATAATTTGCTAACAGATATAAAAGAATGACAAAATGCCATACTATTCAAAAACCCAAATTTTTTACACTATGATATGCAAAACTATCAAGGATTACCAACTATGACTCAAGAAGATACTATAAAACTATTTGAAGAAAAACAGGTACGAACTCTGTGGGATGATGATATAGAAGAGTGGTATATTTCTATTATAGATGTAATATCTGTATTGACTGAAAGTAAAAGTCCTCAGGCATATTGGAGAAAGCTTAAACAAAGACTAAAAGAAGAGGGAAATGAAACCGTGACAAATTGTCACGGTTTGAAAATGAAAGCATCCGATGGAAAAATGAGACTAACAGATGTAGCTACTACAGAACAACTCTTTAGACTTATACAGTCTATACCATCACCAAAAGCAGAACCTTTTAAGCTTTGGTTAGCGACTTTGGCAAAAGAGAGACTTGATGAGATGCAAGATCCTGAGATTAGTATTGACAGAGCATTAAAAACAGTATTGGAAAACAAAAAATGAGAAAAATGAAATATACAAAGATATCTATAAGTGTTGGTGACTTAAACGGTGTTGGTTTAGAGATAGCTCTAAAGTCTCATAAGGAAGTAAAAAAGCTTTGCAAGCCTATTTACTGTATTAACAAAAAGATGTTAAATAAAGCTACACTTTTACTTGGTTCACAAGTTCCTAATGACTTTACACTAAACGAAGTCAATGGTAACTTTGAGATAAAAGCAGGAAAAGTAGATGCAGATGCTGGTTTGTACGCTTATGACTCTTTTATGTCAGCTATTGAACTTTGTGAAAAAAATGAAGCCGACGGAGTTGTTACTATGCCCATACATAAAGAGGCATGGATGATGGCAGGATTGGAGTATAAGGGGCATACAGACCTGCTTAGAAAACATTTCAACAAAGAAGCCATCATGATGTTAGGTTGCCCTGAGATGTTTGTTGCTCTTTTTACTGAACACATTCCACTTAAAGATGTAGCCTCATTTGTAAAATACAAAAAACTAAAACAGTTTTTTTTAGACCTGAATGACTCTATTAAAAAAGATAAAATTGCTGTACTGGGGCTTAACCCTCATGCTGGAGATAATGGAGTTTTAGGGAATGAAGAGCTTATTATCACAAAAGCAATTAAGAGTGCAAACAAAAAGATAGGTTTTGAGCAGTTCATTGGTCCTATAGTTCCAGATGTTGCTTTTACTCCACACTTTCGTAAAAACTTCAACTACTATGTTGCCATGTATCATGACCAAGGCTTAGCACCACTTAAGGCTCTACACTTTGACGAGAGTGTAAACATATCACTAAACTTACCTATAGTAAGAACCTCTGTTGATCATGGAACTGCCTTTGATATTGCATACAAAAACAAAGCAAACACTCTAAGTTATATAAATGCTGTTAAGTCTGCCTTAACCTTTATAAACAGATAAACGATAATTATTTTCCTTTAAGAAATAACTACTATAATTCTATAAATAAAAGATAATTTTTATCTTTTAATAAATTACTCTTAAAGGCTAAATATGAAAATAATTACAACGATAGCACTATCTGCCACATTTTTAATGGCAAACTCATTAATAAAAGATGCTAAAGAAGCAGGACTAACACCTATTCCATCTTCAAAAACAGAACTTTTTAAGCTGATTGACAATCCTAAAAACAATATTACTGATGCAAAAGTAGAACTTGGTGAAAAACTCTATATGGATCCTCGTCTTTCAAAAAGTGAACTTATTTCATGTAACACTTGTCACAACCTTATGGAGGGTGGAGATGATGGTGTAGGTGCTGCTACAGGGCATAAATGGAGACACAATCCTCACCACTTAAACTCACCTACTGTTTATAATGCTGTATTTTTTGGCTCACAATTTTGGGATGGACGAGCAAAAGACCTTGAAGCACAAGCACAAGGACCAGCACTTGCTCATCCTGAAATGGCAGCAACAAAAGAACATATTGTTAAAGTTGTAAAATCTATGCCTGAGTATGTAAAGGAATTTAAAGTAGCTTATGGGGATAATGTAAAAATTACATTTGAAAAGATTACAGACACTATAGGTAATTTTGAAAGAACTTTAGTAACACCTGCTCCGTATGATGCATTTTTAAATGGATATAAAGAGGCTATGACACCTAAACAAAAAGAGGGATTGAAAACTTTTATCAAAGTTGGCTGTGCATCTTGTCATAATGGTGTAGCACTTGGTGGAGAGATGGGTGCATTTAATGTAACTGCTACATACAAATATATGAATGTAGGCGACTTTAAAGGTGATAAAGATGGCATGGTAAAAGTACCAACACTTAGAAATATCACGCAAACTGCACCCTATTTTCACAATGGAAAAGTTTGGAGTCTCAAAGATGCTATCAAAGAGATGGGAAGAATTCAACTTGGAAGTAACCTAACGGATAAAGAAGTTTCATCTATAGAAGATTTTTTAAAATCTCTTACAGGAAAGAAACCAAACTTAGCAATGCCAATGCTACCAGCTTCTACAGCCTCAACACCTAAACCTAATTTAGATTAGACTACAGTTTATCTGTAGTCAAACCAACCTCTTCTAAAAAGTTACGAAGTTTAACAATCGCATCTTTACTTAACTCATTTCTATGAGAAAGAGTAATAGAATGCTCTTTGCCATTTAGATGAATCAAAGCACGATGTTGCTTGTTCATATCAACTTCAGCTCCATAATGTTCTAAAGCGTGAAGTAACTTAGTTGTGTCGATATTTCCAGAGAGTGGATGCTCATATAATTTCTCAATTTTTGCTTTATGTTTACTCATTAATAATTCCTTATGTGTATATTATAATTATCGTCTTTTAAAGATTAAAAGCGTCTTATCTTCTGTGTCATAGAGTGAGAAAGTTTGTTTTTCAACTAATTTTAACCCACTTAATTTTTGAAATATTTTTATCTTGTGGAAATATTGAATAATTGTATTTTGATACTTTATATATTTTCCATCATCTTCTTTAGAAAAAAGTGTAAACTTTGTATGTAACTCATCATTTTCAAACTGAGCATCTACACTTAAAAACTCTTTTTCATTTTCAGAACTCATAGTTCCTTCTGCAACATCACTAAACCCATAAAGAGTATTTATATCTGCTATAAAAACACCATCATCATTTAGTCTATCTGCTATTGAGTTTAAAAACTTTTCCAATTCATCTTTATTCATGAAGTTAAGTACATCAAATATACTAACTATAGCATCATATTTACCACTAACTTTTGCCACATCAACACACTCAGCATCTAAGCCATCAGCCCTACACTCTTGAACCATCACTGAACTAAGGTCAATACCCTTGCAAGTTACACCATCACTCATCATGCGTTTCATAAAACCACCACGACCACAACCAACATCTAAAAGTGTTTTGACTTGGTAATCATCTAGTTCCGAACGATATAAGTCGTAAAGTGCTTCTGTCGCCTCTTCTATGCCTAAAAGATGTTCAGCCTTTGCGTAAAGGTCAAGGTTAGTCAGTTTCTTACTCATTTTCTGCTTTTATGACTGCATTTATCTTCTCATAAATATCAAGAACTTCATCTTTTTTTGCAATGTAGCTGTTTTTGTTTGCTATAAGATAAGTTGAACTTGTCATGATGTCTTGTACAACTTCTAAGCCATTTTGTTTCATAGTTGTTCCAGTCTCTACGATATCAACTATCATATCAGCTAGACCTATAAGTGGAGCAAGTTCTATAGAACCATAAAGCTTGATTATCTCAACACTAACAGCTTTTTCCTCAAAATATCTTTTTGTAATATTTACCATCTTAGAAGCAACTTTTAACTCTGGTTTACTAAGGTCAAGTTTTTCACCCTTACGCATACCAATAGCCACTTTACAGACACCACGACGAAGGTCAAGAAGACGAACAACATCAAGTCCCTGCTCTTCTAGTGTATCTAAACCAACCACACCAATATCAGCTGCTTGATGATAAACATAAGTCGCAACATCTTGGTTACGCACCAATAAAAAACGAAAATTTGGTGTCTCTAAAATCAATTTTCTATCATCAAACTTAAAACTATCACCAAATATTCTCTCAAATATCTCTAGTGTCTCTTTTGCAATACGACCTTTTGGAAGTGCAACTGTTAGCATATATCAGCCTTTTCAATTATATATTTCATACCATCAAAGATAAGGTTTTCATCAAGTTCTGCTTTTTTAAATATCTTTTTAAACTCTTGTGCATCTCCACCTGTCAATAAGATAGGCAATTTAAACGAAATAACTTCGGAGTATAGAGTTTTTAAAAAACCATAGCTTATAGCATCTTGTGAATTTTTTGGCATTATATCTAAGTCAAGGTCAAAGTTAAATGAATATTCAAGAGCAGGAGAAATATTTGCATAAGTTTGCTTCATAGCTTTTATACCTGGGTAAATAAAACCACCTTTAAATTCTTCATTTTTCACAACATCAACTGTTACAGCACTTCCAGCATCAACTATCACTGCATTGTTCACAGCTTCTACGGCACAAATTCTATCTATCCCCATAGTCTCATAATATTTACTCTTATCTATAAAGTCTGATACATCTATCCAGTTATCTAGTTTTTCTAACTTTTTTGAGACATTTTCATTAACGCAAATATAATATATCTTATCTCTTATATCAGATGGTTCAAAATCATCTATATCTTTTTTATAAGAGTCTCTATCATTCAAAAAATGGTACGAAGTATTGCCAATATCACATAATAACATTATTGTATTTTCCATCCTGCTTCCTTAAACGCGGCTTCTGCTTTTGAGCATAAGGGTGCATCTATAAAAATAACCTTATACTTAAAATTTTGACTAAAATAGAGGGATAACTTTGTATAAATCTCTTCAAATTTATATACATCCTTCATCAACAAACGACTTTTTTGGCTAACAGCAAAGATAGCCCATAAATTTGCATGAGTATCTGTTGCTTTGTAAATCTTTATCCTGTTTCTTATACCCAACTCTTTTGGAGAAACTTCTTGCATCTTTTTATAAATTTTCCCTTTTTCTCTTAGAGAATCAACTACCATTTGCATATTTATATTGTAACCTTTTTATTATTTCGCATATTATACAGCATATAAGTAAAATTATAATACCATTCCATCAAATAAAATTCTTGCAAAACAAAGGACTTCTTTGAATTACCTTATACACTTTCATCTTTTTGCTGCTATTTCTTGGATTGGTGGGTCTATTTTTATGTTTGTTTTAGGTATTACACTAAGAGATAAACAAAAACAAAAAGAAGTTTATCCTCATGTTGGACCTATATTTGGCTATTTTGAGCTTGTATCTCTTGTTGTTCTTATCTCATCTGGTGTTATCATGATAATGAATGATGGTTTATTTGACTTGGTATTTAGTGATGATAAAAGTCAAGTGGTTGAACTTCTTAGAAACAAATTGTGGCTTGTATTATCATTGGTAATCGCAACAGCCGTTCACTTTTTTGTAGCATACAGAACAAACAATAAAGAGAGAACAAAACTTGAAAATATCATATCTCGTGGCTCATCACTCTTCATTTTCTTTGTAAACCTTTTTGTACTTCACTATGCCATCATGATACGCTCTATTATAAGCTAATATTACAATTTATCTTGCATAAAATTTGGATATATTTTTTTTATTATAAAATATATCTTACATCCTATACAGTAAGAAAAAAATGCATCCATCAAAGAACAAGATAAAAATACTAAAGCAATGCTCCAAGATATTATCATGGAGTGAAACATATGAGTAAGCAGAAGCAGAAGAACAAAAGAGAGTCCAAAATAAGCAGCTAATCTTTTTGCCCCACCATCAACAAACTTATCTTTTATCTTAAAAAAGCTTTTCATATACTCACTAAACATAGTTATAGGAGATATTTCTTTATTTAAAAACAGTTTTAGTATAAAATCTAAACTTAAAAATATCAATATATAAACATTATCTGTGTAAAGATAGAGCATAACCCATGAGGAAACAAACAGAGCAGTAATTCTCGATATATTTTCATCAACTCTTTTGAAGTTAAGAGGACAGGCATTATTCATATTTTATGGTCTCCTTGTATTATTGTTTATTGAAATTATAGCTTTATCTAAATTTTTATCCTTAGAAAAACATCTTCTTATAACACATGAGAGATACTCATTATCATTTATAGCTTTTGTTAAAAGATATGGATAGTTTATCTTTTTGATTTTAAGTCTATTTCTAACTAGATTGTTTTTATCACTTTTTAATGTAACCACATTTAACTGTTGCATAAGATATGCTGTTGCAGAAGCAGGTGCATCACTCTGTTTCAAACTAAGTTGTGAGTTAATATTTTTTAAAGATAAAATCGCTAATTTTTCATACTCAAACGACTCTTCTAATGCAGATAATTTTATTATATTTTGTATCATCTTAGCAACTGGTGAAGTATAATATTTATCAACAAGTGAATCTTTTATATTCATGTTATCATCAGATAAATACCAAACACCATCTTTATAAAATTTCTCTTTTGCTTTGCTTAGTAGATAAATCGCAAAGTTTAGTTTGTCCTTATCATAATCAACTTCATAAGCAGAGATAAGGGCAGATATAAAAAAACTATAATCTTCTAAAAGTCCTTTTTGCTTTGCTTTTTTTCCTAAAATAGTTTGATGATATAACTCACCTTTGTCAAACATCATATCAGACAATGCTTTTAAACTTATATCTGCTTGTTTCTTGTATCTTATATCTATAGATGAAGCCTTATATAATGCTTCTATCATCATGCTATTCCATGCAGTATTTATCTTTTTATCAATAAATGGATACTTTTTTTTATCTCTTATTTTTAAAAGTTCTTTCCTAAAAATATTAAAACCTTTAGGTCTTGAGTCACCATCAAAACCCAAGTGAACTTTAGAGTGAAAATTTCCTTCTACTACAAAGCCCAAAGCATCATAAATCTCTTCTTTATAAGGATTGTTTAGCAGTGCATTTTTTATCTCTTCTTGCGTAAAAGTAAAATAATCACCTTCCTTACCATTTGAATCAGTATCACTAGCACTATAGTAAACATTATCTTTTAAAAACTTACTTTCTAGCATAGCGATTGTTTCTTTTACAATATCTTTATATAGTTTTTTACCTGTTTTATAGTAAGCCCTTGAATATAGTGGCAATAGTTCTGCTTGGTTGTAAAGCATTTTTTCAAAATGTGCTATCTCCCAAGAACTATCAGTGCTATATCTATAAAATCCACCCTCTACATGGTCATACAAACCTCTAAGAGCCATATTATCTAGCATATCATAAGAGTATTTCAGAAGTTTTTTATCTTGGTTTAAAAAGCCTAAATCCATCATCAAAGATAGTCTTGCAGCCTCTGGAAATTTTCTACCATTTCCAAAGCCACTATTTTCACTATCATAATTTTTGTATAGTGATTTGATTAATGTTTGTTTGGAAATTTTTGAAGATGAAGTTTTTTTTGCTTTGTTTGCATGTCTAATCTTTTTTATATCATCTTGGATAGATTTAAAATCATGATGATATTTATATGCTATTTTAGGGAGTAGTGTATCTAAACCCTCAGAGTATGACTCTTTTTTTGCTGGTAAATATCCTGATATAAAAAATGGTGTTTTATCTGATGTTAGAAATACATTTAAAGGCCATCCTACTCTTTTATGATTTACTTTAAAATATAGTTCTTGAAAATAACTGTCAATTTGAGGGTACTCTTCTCTATCAACTTTTATCGAAATAAAGTCTTTATTTAGTTTTTTTGCTATATCTTTGTTGGTAAACGACTCTTTAGCCATAACATGACACCAGTGACAAGTTGAGTAACCTATAGAAAGATATATGGGTTTGTTCTGTTTTTTTGCTTTTGCAAATGCTTTTTCACCCCATGCCATCCAATGTACTGGATTTGTTGCATGTTGAAGTAGATATGGTGAAGTCTCATATTGTAAATCATTTTTAAACTCCTTTGCATACAAAAAGTTTAAAGAGATGACAATAAAAAGTAATACTAATTTGTTCATAAAATATTCCATAAAAATAATAACTAAATATTATCTCAATTATAGTTAAGTTTAATATATGTTATAATATTAGATAAATTTTACAAGGATATTATTAATGAAGAGGATATTAACACTTTTATTGCTAGCATTTACGCTAAATGCTACAGATACACTCACAAACTCATTAACACTTAATGAAGCAATAGATGTACTAAAATCAAAGAACCTAGAAATAAAGTCAGCCAATCTAGCAGTTGATTCTGCTAAATCAGATGAAAAAAAAAGTGCAGGTCTAAACTGGGGTAAGTTAGAGTTTATGCAAGACTTTGCAAGAAGCAATGATGCAGGAAATGTTTTTGGCTTTAAACTAACTTCTCGTGAAGCAACATTTGGAGATTTTGGTTTTAGTGAGTTTAGTTCAACCAATCCAAATATATTAAAAGTTCAACCTCAAGACCTAAATTATCCAGGTTATAAAAACTTTTACCAAAGTAAACTAAAATATGAAGTTCCTCTTTTTACTGGTTTTGCCATTACATCTTACTCAAAAATCATGAGAGAAGTAACAAAACTAAAAGGTTTAGAAAAAGCGCAAGTTCAAAATGAAAAAATCTTTCAACTAAGAAAAAGTTACTACGATATGGCTCTTTTAAAAGAGTCTGTAAAACATCTAAATACTATACTATCAAACATAAATATTTTGCAAGACACAACACAGAGCATGATTGATGTTGGATATGCAAAAAAAGTTGATCTTTTAGAAGTTCAAGCAAAAAAGGGGAATGTACATAGACTTTTAGTCCAAATGCATTCAAATGAAAAACTACTATATCATTATATAAGTTTTTTACTAAATCAAAAAGTAACCAATATAACAACTCCTACATCAGATGTTTCAATGCCAAACTATAATGATGAAGATATATTAAACAACAACCTAGACATAAAAAAAGCTTCTACAGGTCTTAGTATTAAAAACAATATGGTTTCAGTCTCAAAAGCAGGATACTACCCTACTTTAGGTGCTTTTGGTGAGGTGGCAACTGCTGATAATACTTTTTTAGGTAAGGCAAATGAACATAAGGCATATACACTTGGGGCAAGACTTAGCTGGACGCTTTTTAATGGTGGGATTGATAGTGCAAAGATAGAAAAATCAAAAATAGAGTATCTTCAAATGCAATCAAAACTTGCCTTGGCTAAACAAGGGATTTCACTTAAACTAGCTAAGATAAGAACCCAAATAAAAAGTTTAGATGAAGAGATAGCCTCTTTAAATAAAGAGTTAGAATTAGCAGATACAATCTATGAAAATTATGAGGGAAGATACAAAGAGAAACTAGCTTCTATGAGTGATGTTATCATCAAACAATCTGCACAGATACAAAAAATACTACAACTTCAAGTTACGAAGAACAAAAGAAATGAAAAAATATTTGAGTTGGAAAAGTTAGCTAATATAGAAGAGTAAGAAAGTATATTCCCAAAAGAGGGAATATATGAAATTTGATAAAAAAAGGATTGTTTGTACCCCGAAGGGCATATAAAGTCTATGACTTATTTTTCGTATAAGTAACTATTTTTAAAATGCAACTTCAAAGTTTAAACCATAAACATTGTCATTGTTAGCACTAACACTATTACCACTGATGAAATCATATGTAGTTTCTACATTAACATTTTCAGCAATAAAATATTTTAGACCTAATTCAGTAGTATTAACTTTATCATTAGGATTACTATTAAGATCTACATGGTCTTGACTTACATAATAAAGTCGAGCAATTAAAGTTCTAGGAATTATTCCTAATTTAGTATCAAATACAAAGGCTTTTCCATCTTGTCCATCACTATTTGTTGTAAAGAGTGAATTTGCATCATATTTAGCACGAGCATAACTTATAGCCACATCAAGTGGAAGGTTAGCTACTGCACCTAGTGCATTAAAATCTAAGACATATGCATCTGTTTTTTTAAGACTGTTTGGAATAATAAAACCATTAGCATCGGCATTGTTAGTATTTCCTGTCATGTATTGTGTACCAAATTCAAGATCCCAGTTACCTATTTGTGGAGTATAAGCAGCTCTAAAATAGTTTGCCAATTTCACTTCACTACCACTCCTATTTCCATTTGACCAAGCAACATAGTTGATAAAATAGTTTGGATTA
>Ga0256829_1003494_pt1 | contig 10844 bp, 14 predicted proteins | sample 131447metaG_FD_185979 | JGI IMG/M metagenome (GOLD analysis project Ga0256829, IMG submission 185979) | Hydrothermal vent microbial communities from Lau Basin, Pacific Ocean - 131-447 | ecosystem: Environmental > Aquatic > Marine > Hydrothermal vents | place: Pacific Ocean: Lau Basin | collected... | reverse complement strand
GGAGACGCCGGTGATCACCACCAGCTGATCACGCGGAATATCGACGCTGATATTTTTCAGATTATGCACCCGCGCCCCTTCGACGCGGATTCTGTTTTCATTCATGGCTGCTCCGGATTCAATGCAGAGCGCATACTAACGCCTAATTCAATTTCAGCAGCAGTCGGGACTGTGGCGAATTTGTTACAAATAATGACTTCTTGCGAAGCCATCAGAGCGCCCATGAAGGGCGCGCAAATCGGGCTAGTCCCGGAAGTTGGTGAAGGACAACGGTCTGTCTGTCTCCATGCCACGCACCAGCGCCATCACAGCTTGCAAATCGTCGCGTTTTTTACCGCTCACGCGCACCTGCTCGCCCTGAATCGAGGCCTGCACTTTCATCTTCTCCTGCTTGATCGCCTTGACGATCTTTTTGGCCAGATCGGTGCTGACGCCCTGTTTGATCACAATCTGCTGCCGCTTGCAGCCGCCGCTGGCATCTTCAGGATCGCCATATTCCAGGCAAGATGGCTCCAGTTTACGGCGCACCAGTTTGGCGCGCAGAATCTCGGTGACGGTATTGAGTTTATTGATGTCATCACCCACCACGGTGATGCCCTGCTCCGCCAGCGCAATACTGGACTGGCTGCCCTTAAAATCGTAACGGGTGGTAATCTCCTTGATCACCTGATTCACCGCATTGCTCATCTCCTGCATATCGGTTTCACTGACAATATCGAAACTGGGCATGCTAAACTCCTGCATATAAAATATTTTTCTGAACATCCGATCAACAGCCATTGATTTTTATCCAGAGCCTTGCCGAAAAACGAAACTCTGCCGCCTCAAACTTTGACAAGCAATGCACCCGACTTAAGCTTGGCGACCAACAGGAGAGATATTTGCCCAACGCACCCCGACATGATTCTTCAGGCTGGCTGCCGCAGTTACTGGCTCGATTCAACATAAAAGCCCGGATGAAAAACAGGCCGGATCGGCGCATGCCCTCCCATCGCTGGTATCCGCTGCTCGGCGCCATGGCTGGTTTCCTGTTTATTTTACTGTTCATCGGCGGCGCCGGTCAGGATGCACGCGCCCGCATGAGCATCCCGCATGATGAATGGGTCAATGCGGACTTACGCACCGACGCCAACCCGGTCAGCAGCCTCCGTCTCGTCACCCTGCGCAGCGGCGACCATGCCGTCGCCGCCCTGCAACGGCTCGGCTTCTCCAACTCCGACGCCCGCCGCATGATTACTGCCGCCAACGCCAGCTATCAGTTAAAAAACATTCGCGCCGGCCAGGTTTTCAAACGCATTGATACGCCCGAAGGCACTGATTTTTACTACAACATTGACGCCGATCAGCGCCTGCACCTGCACCGCAACGCCAAGCAGCGCGACTGGCATGCCGAAGTAACCCAACGCCTGGTCAGCGTTCGTCAACGCATTGCCACAGGCGTGATTCGGGGCAGCCTGTTCGCCTCTGCCGAACGCGCCGGCATGGACCAGCGCACCACCATGAACCTGGTGGATATCTTCGCCTGGGATATCGATTTCGCCCGTGATATGCGCAGCGGCGACAGCTTCAAGGTGATCTATGAGGAGCGCTTCGACGATAACGGCAGAGTGCTGGGCAGCAGCATCCTCGCCGCCCGCTTTGTCAACCAGGGCAGAACATTCGAGGCCGTGCGTTACCAACAGAAAAATGGCCAGGTCAACTATTTCACGCCCGACGGCAAAAGCCTGCGCAAAGCCTACCTGAAAGCGCCGGTAAAATTTTCGCGCATCTCTTCCCGCTTCACCCTGCGCCGCAAGCATCCCATCCTCGGCTATACCCGCGCCCATCGCGGCGTTGATTACGCCGCCCCCATGGGCACACCTATCCACGCCATTGGCGACGGCCGTATTATTTTTAAAGGCTGGAAAGGCGGCTATGGCCGTTTCATCCTGATCCGCCACACCAACCGTCTGCATGCGACCGCCTATGGCCATATGAGCCGCTATGCGCACGTCAAACGAGGCCAGTTTGTCAAACAGGGGCAGATTATCGGTTATGTCGGCATGTCCGGGCTGGCCACAGGCCCGCATCTGCATTTCGAGTTTCGCGTGCGGGGTCGAGCAGTAAATCCGCTCACCATCAAGCATCCGCCGGCCCGGCCGATCGCCAGAGCGGAACGGGATCGTTTCATGCAGCAGACTGCTCCGCTGTTGGGTCAGCTCAAGCAACCATCACCCGATGTCACCTGGGGTTAGCAATTTAACAATGACGCAATCAAACATGACACACCAACATCAGGCATGGCTGGAGAAGGCGCATCGCGTGCTGGATCTCGAAATTGCCGCGATTGATGCCCAGCACGATGTGCTGGGCGATGCCTTTGTGCAGGCCGTGGAAACCATTTTGGCGCTACAGGGGCGGCTGGTCGTGGTCGGCATGGGTAAATCCGGCATTATCGCCAAGAAAATCGCCGCCACTTTCGCATCCACCGGCACGCCGGCCTTTTTTGTCCATGCCGCCGAAGCGCAACATGGCGATCTGGGCATGATTACCGGTCAGGACGCCGTACTGGCGCTATCGCATAGCGGAGAAACTGCCGAAGTGTGCGGCCTGCTGCCGGAAATCCGCCGCCGCGGCGCAACCGTCATAGCCATCACCGGGCATACCGGCTCGACGCTGGCCCGCTATGCCGATGTGGTGCTGCATATTCCTGTCCGCAAGGAGGCCTGCCCGCTGAATCTGGCCCCGACTGCATCGACAACAGCCACCCTGGCGCTGGGCGATGCACTGGCTGTGGTGATCCTCAAACAGCGCGGCTTCAGAGAAGAGGATTTCGCCCGCGTGCATCCGGCCGGCAGCCTCGGCCGCAAACTGCTGCGCGTCGCCGATATTATGCACAGCGGCGATGCGCTGCCGGTGGTAAACGCCAACGCCACCCTGCGCGATGCGATCATGACCATGAGCAGTCACCGCCTCGGCGTCACCGGCGTCGCCGAAGATGGCAAGCTGATCGGCTGTTTGACCGACGGCGATCTGCGCCGCATTCTCGAATCGGGCGATCTCGATATTGATGCGCCGGTGCGCCAGCTTATGCACCCCGAGCCAGCCACGATCAGAGCGGACAGACTGGCCAGTGAAGCGCTGCACTGCATGGAAAGTAAAAAAATTCTGGTGCTGTTTGTCTGCGATGAGGCCCGCCATGCAATCGGCGTGGTTCACATGCACGATGTTCTGCAGGGGGAGGTGCAATGAGCCGGAAACGCCCGACCCAAACGGCGCAACATTCCGGCTTTGACTTTCCCTTTGCCGATGCCCGCGATATTCGCATGCTGATTCTCGATGTGGACGGCGTCATGACCAACGGCTCGATCACCATGGATCAGCATGGCGATGAGTGGAAATCGTTCAATGTGCGCGATGGTCACGGAATCAAGATGCTGCAACGCGCCGGCATTCAGGTGGCCATCATCACCGGCCGATCATCAAAAGTCGTGGCCGCCCGCGCCCGCGATCTGGGTATTGAGTTTGTGATTCAGGGCTGCCTGAACAAGGCCGAAGGGTTGAGCGCCATGGAGCAGCACTCCGGCATTGCCGCCGCACAGTGCGCCATGATGGGCGATGATCTGCTCGATCTGCCACCGATGTATCGCTGCGGCCTCAGCCTGGCGCCAAATGATGCGCATCAGGCGGTGCGCTCGTATGTCGACTGGGTTGCCGATCTGCCCGGCGGCGGCGGCGCCATCCGGCAGGCGGCGGAAGGGCTGATTCTGGCCGCCGGCGCATGGCAGCGCGTGATCGGGTCTCGCTATCAGGTCTCCCCGCCTGACTGCGGCTGGCCCGAACAGCCCGTTTAGCAGCTGCCCGAACTCCACTTTAGCAATGCAATCCGCAGCATGGCGCCGTCTGAAATGGAATAGCCTGAAATGGGGCAGTCTGGCGCTATCAATGGGCGCCGTCATCGCAGCCATCATCCTGATGCAAAACGGCGGCCCGAAACAGGCCGCGCCGGCCCGGAACGCAGCACAACCGAAAACCGAGGTGGAAAGCCCGGTGATTGTCGAGCGTAAAAATGGCAAGATCACCTGGCAACTACGCGCCGGCGAAGCCACGCAACAGCTGGATGGCAACATGCATCTGTTGCGTCCGACCCTGGTGGTCTTTACCGATTCGGGGCAGACCATCACCATTGACAGCGATCAGGCATGGTTTGAGCCTGTCCGGCGCGATGTGCGTTTCAAGGATCATGTGGTGGTGCATTTTAATGACTGGGTCATGCGGAGCGAACTGATGCTTTATGTGAGCGCCAAAGATGAAATTCAGGCGCCGGGAGCATTCAAATTGTCGGGCAAAAACATCAAGGCGCATGGCAGCAAGATGCGCTTTCACCGAAGCACGGAAGAGCTTGACGTGGATGACGGCATCTGGATCGAAGATACCGATCCACACTGGCGAGGAGCACTACAATGAAGGCGTTATACCGCAATTTATTCCAGGCTCGCATGCTTGCACGCGGCATCCCGCTTGCTGGCGCAGTGATGCTTATGATGCTGGCGTCATCACAGTCATGGGCGGAAACAGTGCAGATTGAAGCCGGAAAGATGACCCTCTATCACAAAAAGAACCAGGTGATTTTCACCAACAATGTACACCTCACCCGTGATGATTTCGAGCTCTACTGTGATCGCCTGGTGGCCTATTACAGCAACAGGGAGCTCGATCATGCCGACGCCTTCGGTCACATCAGGTTGCGCCACGGCAAAGCGAAAGGCAGCGCCGACAAGGCCGTGCTCAATCAGGCCAAAAGCACCCTCACCCTGAGCGGTAACGCCGTACTGGTGCAGGATGGCAATCGGGTGACAGGCGAACAGATCGTACACGATATGAACAGACAGCAGACCGTGGTGCTGCCCGGCAAAAGCGGCAGAACCCATATGACCATCGAGTCCGCCGATGACAATAGCAGCGCGCTGCTGCCCGCTTCAGGAAAAACCCCGTGAGCCAACATCATCTGTCGGCCAGAGGGCTATGCAAAAGTTACCGCAAAAAACAGGTGGTGACGGATGTGGAAATCGATGTCCATTCCGGCCAGTGCATCGGCCTGCTCGGCCCCAACGGCGCCGGTAAAACCACCAGTTTTTACATGGTTTGCGGCCTGGTGCCGGCGGATGGCGGCAGCGTCAGCATGGATGGCGAGGATATCACCCGCCTCCCCATGCATCTGCGCGCCCGCAGGGGCATCGGCTATCTGCCTCAGGAGGCCAGTATTTTTCGCAAACTGACCGTGCGTGAAAACCTGCTGGCCATTTTTGAAACGCTCGATATGCCCGAGATTCAGGTTGAGGAAGAGCTGGAGACGCTGCTGGTGGATCTGGGCATTGAGGCGGTGCAACATCAGAAGGCCTATACCCTCTCCGGCGGTCAGCGGCGGCGTACGGAAATCGCTCGCGCTCTGGTCACCAAGCCCAAGTTTCTGCTGCTCGATGAGCCCTTTGCCGGCGTCGATCCGATCGCCGTAGAAGATATTCAGAGCATTATCGCCAAGTTGCGCGGCAAAGGCATCGGCATCCTGATTACCGATCATAATGTGCGCGACACCCTGGCCATCTGTGATCGGGCCTATCTGATGAGCGCCGGCCAGATTCTGGTGCATGGCAGCGCCGACGAGATTATTCAGCATCCCGACGCCCGACGCCTCTATCTGGGCGAAAGCTTTTCCATGTGACGAATGGAACATGAATGGAGCGTGGTCATGAATCAAACAGCGACGAATAAAACTGAACAAAGTGAATCTCTGATCGTGGCCGTCACCGGCGCTTCCGGCGTCGCCTATGCGTTGCGCCTGATTCAGCGTCTGGCCGAAGCCGGCATGGAGCAACATATCCTGCTCTCCGATGCCGCCCGCGTGGTGCTCAAACAGGAGGTGGATCTGACGCTGCCGGATCACACGCCTGTTGCACAGGCATTGCCGGAGCTGTTGGCGCAACATCTGCGCATTGGCGCAGAAGGCATGCACTGCTACGCCCTGAACGACTGGTTCTCCCCTGCCGCATCCGGCTCGGCCGGCATTAAAAAAATGGTTGTACTGCCCTGCTCGATGGGCACGCTGGCGCGCATCGCCTGCGGCGCCTCCGACAATCTCATCGAACGCGCCGCCGATGTGATGCTCAAGGAGCGTCGGCAACTGATTATTGCGCCCCGCGAAACGCCACTCTCCGGCATTCATCTGGAAAACATGCTCAAGCTCTCGCAGTTGGGCGCGCATATCATCCCGCTCATGCCGGGCTTTTATCATCGGCCGGAAACAGTGGAGGATCTCATCGATTTCATGGTTGATCGCGTTCTCGATCATCTCGATGTCACCAACCCGGAGGCGCAGCGATGGGGCGAATAACCGCCCGTTACGGCCTTGTCGTCGGGGCATGGCTGCTCATCATCTGCCTGAGCGGCTGCACCGGACTGACCGCCGTCTCGGCGATTCCGGGCGCCATGTACGGCATGGTGGCCGATCAGTTTTCCGGCGAAGAGGAGAGCTTCGCCTACAATATGGAGATGACGCTGGCCGCCGCCCAGCAGGCGTTGCAGGAGATGCAGATTGCCATCGATATTGTCGAGAAACGGGAGGATGGCGGATACAGCCTCGCCTTCAACAATAACAGACTGGATGGAAAAATATCCCTGAGCCGGCAGACGCCGAAACTGACAACGGTCTATATCCGGGTGAGAACCCTCACCCGTGAAGAGTCGGTGGAGCGCGCCATTATCCAGCTGATCGATGCGAAACTGAAAAAATTGCCGGCAGGCGCACACTTTCGACAGGCCGATTTCCGGAACCTTCTTGCCAAAGCGGATTTCCATTCCCGCCGCCTCGGCTGGTATCGCCCCGGGGCCAGGCTGGATGCGCAAAAAAGCATGACACGGGGATGGTTGCAAGTGAAGATGCCTTCGGGAAAGATCGCTTTCCTGAAAGGCGCAATAAAAAAATAGCAAAATAACCGATCTGGAGAAACTGCATGACCAACAACAATCAACCACTGGATGATATTGCAGAAAAAATTGCCGGCGGCATCCGCATGCTCGGCGGCCTCAAACAGGGCGCCGAAGCGCAGGTGCGCACCATTGTCGAGGGGGCGCTCTCCCAATTCGACGTGGTGACGCATGAACGCATGCAGGTGCAGGAGGCCATGCTGGCCAAAGCCCGTCAGGAACTGGAGGCGCTCAACGCCCGCGTCACCGAGTTGGAAGCGCAGCTGAAAAATCGTCCGCAATAAATCGTTGCAGCCGGTTGGCGTAGCATCTGCATTTCAACAGGCTGCGTGATTTCAGCTCGCATCCCCGTTAGCCTTTCGCCCCTGTCTGCCTGACGCGCGTTGTTTGTTTCATGTGAAGGCGCAGTATCAACAATTTCTGATTGTGGAAGGTTTTTATCATGCATATGGATTTTACATTCGCCCCGTGGGGCATGGCCTACGCCGCACTGATGTATGTGCTCGGCAACGGCGTCTGGACCAACCACCTTGTTCGCCACAAACCGTGGCTTGGATGGTTGATGTGGACGCTTTCAGCCGTCATCGTCATCGTCATCGGCGCGGTGCTGCAGGTGCGCATCTCTCCCGACAGCCAGGGCGTCTGGTCTGCGCTGACATCGGTGAATAAAGAAAACCACTGGATTGTTGTCACACTGTACGCCCTGCTCTCCGTGCCGGGCGCCGCCAGCGTGCTGTTTCGGCAATCATTGGGCTGGACCCGGCTGGGCGTGCTGGCGATCGCACTGATCGTCTTTATTCCGCTGGGCATGCAGCTGCATGATCCGAACGACCCACATCTCATGCTGAGTCTGGGTTTAACACTGGCCATTTGCGGCCTGAGCTGGCTATGGTCGGCGCTGCTCGATTGCGAGCCGGCGCACCAGCGTAAAACAGTTCCAATCGCTGAAACAGACCAGTAAGGCAGGCGACGAGCAGATGAAACATTCCGTCGCCAGAGCCGGCACGCTGGTTGAAGCGCTGCCCTATCTGCAGCGTTTCGCCGATCAGACCATTGTCATCAAATATGGCGGCAACGCCATGGTGGAAGAAGCGCTGAAAGCCAGCTTCGCCACCGATATCACGCTGCTCAAACAGGTCGGTATCAATCCGGTCGTGGTGCATGGCGGCGGCCCGCAGATTGGCAATCATCTGGCCAAAATCGGTAAGGAAGCGAAATTTATCGACGGCATGCGGGTGACAGACAGCGAAACCATGGATGTCGTCGAAATGGTGCTGGCAGGCCTCGTCAACAAGGAGATTGTCGGCAACATCAACAAGGCCGGCGGCAAGGCGGTCGGCCTCTCGGGTAAAGACGGCGGCCTGATCTGCGCCCGGAAAATGCATATCGAGAAAACCGCCCCCGAACTGGATGTGCCGGAAATTATCGACCTCGGCCATGTCGGCAAGGTGCATGCGATCAATACGGAAATCCTCAAGGTGCTGGAAGATGACCGCTTCGTGCCGGTGATTGCGCCGGTCGGCTATCACAAGGCCGAAGGCAAAAGTTACAACATCAATGCCGATCTGGTGGCCGGCGCGATTGCCGCTGCGCTCGGCGCGGCCAAGCTGATTTTACTGACCGACGTGGCCGGCGTGCTGGATGCGGACAAACAACTCTGTTCGCAATTAAGCGTGGCCGAGACGCGCGCCATGATCGCCGACGGCAGCATTGCCGGCGGCATGATTCCGAAAACAACCTGCTGCATCGATGCCGTGGCCTCCGGCGTCGGCCAGGCCCACATCATTGATGGCCGCGTCCCCCACGCCCTGCTTCTGGAGATCTTCACCGACGAAGGCGTCGGCACGGTGTTTAGCGCTGATTAATCAAAACCACTCACCGCAGAGTACGCAGAGAAAGGCAGAGGAAAAGATGAATAGGGTTTTCACTTGGCGTTCTTTGCGTCTTGGCGAGAGGTAGATTTGAAGGGTTTAAAGACTTGATCTCGCAAAGCCGCAAAGAACGCAAAGAAAGTCAAAATCTCTTTCGAATTGAAAACGCCCACATTAAAGCATGATGTTTCTTGCATGGTTTTACTCTGCGAAACTCTGCGTACTCTGCGGTGAAAGATTGTAAGTGCTTTTAAATAGATGAACTTTGGCGGTGATGCGTATATGCTGCGCCCCCTTTCGATTTCTAATTCACAATGTACAGGAGAAATACTATGGCTTTAAACGTCTACTACGATAAGGACGCCGACCTTTCTATTATCCAGAACACTAAAGTTGCCATCCTCGGTTACGGCTCACAGGGCCATGCCCATGCCAACAACCTCAAGGATTCCGGCGTCGATGTGACGGTTGGCCTGCGCGCCGGCTCCGCATCCATCGCCAAGGCCGAAGCCTGCGGCCTGAAAGTCGCCAGCGTTGCGGAAGCGACAGCCGGCGCCGATCTGGTCATGGTGTTGACCCCGGACGAATTTCAGTCCGACCTGTACAAAAACGAACTCCTTGCCAATTTGAAAGAGGGCGCCACGCTGGCTTTCGCGCACGGCTTCGCCATTCACTACAATCAGATTGTGCCGCGCGCCGATCTCGATGTGATCATGATTGCGCCGAAAGCGCCGGGGCACACAGTACGCAACGAATTCGTCAACGGCGGCGGCATTCCCGACCTGATCGCAGTGGCTCAGGACGCCAGCGGCAACGCCAAGGCCACTGCCCTCTCCTACGCTTCAGCCATCGGCGGCGGTCGCACCGGCATCATTGAAACCACCTTCAAGGATGAGACCGAAACCGATCTGTTCGGCGAGCAGGCTGTGCTGTGCGGCGGTTGCGTGGAGCTGATCAAGGCCGGTTTTGAAACCCTGACCGAAGCAGGCTATGCGCCGGAGATGGCCTATTTTGAGTGCCTGCACGAAATGAAGCTGATTGTCGATCTGATTTACGAAGGCGGTATCGCCAACATGAATTACTCCATCTCCAACAATGCCGAGTATGGCGAGTATGTGACCGGCCCGAAGGTGATTAACGAAGAGTCCAAAAAGGCCATGCGCGAAGCGCTGCACAACATTCAGACCGGCGAATACGCCAAGCAGTTCATTGTTGAAGGCGCAACCAATTATCCGTCCATGACCGCTTACCGTCGCCTCAACGCCGCGCACCCGATTGAGCAGACCGGCGCCAAACTGCGCGGCATGATGCCGTGGATCAAAAAGATCGTGGATAAATCCAAAAACTGATGCAACCTGATGACTGGCACGCAGTCATCAACACGCGCACAATCCAGGGGAGGCTCCGGCAACGGAGCCTCTTTTTTTTATTCTTGCTGTTTATTCTTGCTATTACACGATAATAGTGTACACTTTAATCTTGCAAGAAAGGAGGCGAACATGCTGAAGAATGTGACGTTAAGTGCAGAAGAGAATCTGATTCGACAGGCAAGAAAGAGTGCGCAGCAGGAACATACGACATTGAATGCCATGTTCCGCCAATGGCTCACCCGCTATGTCAGGCAGAAACAGTCGGCGACCGATTACGAATCACTGATGCAGGATTTATCTTACGCCCGCGCAGGTCAAAGTTATAGCCGGGATGAAATGAATGAACGGTAAATTTTTTATTGATACCAACATTCTTGTTTACACATTCGACGCAACGGCGCCCGCCAAACAGCAGGTTGCCCGCCAACTGGTTGCAACTGCGCTTGATTCGCAACAGGGCGTCATCAGCTATCAGGTCGTACAGGAGTTTCTGAATGTGGCGACGCGCAAATTTTCGGCGCCGCTGACACCGGACGATGCCGCCACCTACCTGGATAAGGTGCTCACGCCGCTGTGCGAACTGTTTCCTGGCATGAACTATTATTCAAAAGCGCTGAAGATTTCTGAACGGTGGAAATAT
>Ga0256829_1003493_pt1 | contig 10845 bp, 12 predicted proteins | sample 131447metaG_FD_185979 | JGI IMG/M metagenome (GOLD analysis project Ga0256829, IMG submission 185979) | Hydrothermal vent microbial communities from Lau Basin, Pacific Ocean - 131-447 | ecosystem: Environmental > Aquatic > Marine > Hydrothermal vents | place: Pacific Ocean: Lau Basin | collected... | reverse complement strand
CATCTTCTATGGATTTTGCTATAGACTTACCCTCGTGAAGTAACTCACGAATACGCTCATTGATAATAACGTTTGCATCGACTGCCATACCAACAGTAAGAACTATACCTGCCATACCAGGAAGTGTCAAAGTAGCACCAAACAAAGACATAATAGCTAAAATAAGAAAGAGGTTTCCTACTAGTGCAATATCTGCAACAAGACCAGCCATACCATAATACAAAATCATAAAAAGCACAACTAAAACAAATCCTAGCATGAGTGCTTCCATACTAGCCTTAATGTTATCTGCTCCAAGACTAGGGCCAACTGAACGCTTTTCCATTACATAAACAGGTGCAAGCAGGGCACCAGAACGTAAGGCGATAGCAAGGTCATGTGCTTCAGAAAGTTTAAATCTACCACTTATCTGCACACGTCCACCACCTATACGCTCATTGATTACTGGTGCGGAGTAAACATTATTGTCAAGAACAACCGCCATACGTTTACCTACATACTTACCAGTAAAGTCACCAAATATCTTAGCACCTTGACCGTTTAGAGTAAAGTTAATAACTGGTTGATTGTTTTTATCAAACCCCACTTTAGCATCTGTTAGCATAGAACCATCAAGTACAGGAATGGCACGAAGAAGGTATTTTTCTGGGGTGTTTACATCAGACAATACAACATCTCCATAGCTCTTAGCTTCTTGTGAAGACATGGTATTTACACGAGCTATTCTATCTTCATCTACTGCCATAAGTTGCAAGTGTGCTGCACGTGCTATAAGCTCTCTAATGCGTTGTTCATCTTCTTGTGTTTTAATGCCAGGAACCTCAACAAGTATCTTGTCTTTTCCTTGCTTTGCTACAGTTGGTTCTGCTAGACCAAACTCATTTAGCCTATTTCTAATGGTATCAACGGCTTGTTTTACAGCACTCGATTTTGTACGTGTTACTTCAGCTTCTGTCATACTAAGTGAAAATTTAAGACCATTTTGACTTAAAACTGTACCGTCTATGGCATCTTTTAGAAGTTTTTTAGCTTTAGTAACATCATCTTTATCTAACAATTCAAAAACAATTTTTTTACCATCTATCATACGAAGGTCATCGAAAATTATATCTTCATCATCAAACATATATTTTACAGATGCCGCCATAGATTTAATACGTGACTCTATGGCTACTTCACTCTTTATGCCTAGAAGCATATGTAAACCACCTTGAAGGTCAAGCCCCAAAGTTATCTTTTTGCCTTGTTCGCTTTGCGTCAATGATGGAATAGAAAAAACCACTCCAAAGATGAGTGCAAAAGCAAAAAGGATTATCCTAAAATTAAGCTTCATTGCTAACTTCTACCTTTTTAGATACATAATTTCTATCTAATTTAACAATAGTATCATCGTTTAATTTGATTTTGATAAAATCCTCTTCAGGCTTTACAATAACAGCGATAAGTCCGCCTGTAGTAATTATTTTGTCACCTTTTTCAAGTGCTTCAAGCATTTCTGCATGTGTCTTTTGTGCTTTTTGCTGTGGTCTGATAATCAAAAAATAGAAAATCGCAAACAAAAGAATAAGTGGTAAAAATGAGCCCAGTTGTTCCATAGGAATCCTTCATGAATAAAATTAGACAATATTTTAGCACCTTTGTGTTAACAAGAGGCTTTTTAATAGCCGTACTAGGTTCTGCCTTTATCTACTTAAATTACTTTGGACTAAATTACAAATGGATTAATACTACCTTTGCCATAGCTTCTCTTTATCTGCTTTTTAAAAACGAAACTAGAGTATGGTTTTTTAGCGGTGCATTTTTTGGATTGTTTTGGTTTTGGTGGATAGCTATTAGTCTAATATATTACGATATGCTTTGGGCTACGCCTATTGAAGTGCTGGTTATTATGCTAACTTATGGTTTTATGTTTGCTTTTATATCGTGGTTTGGAAATTTTACATCAAACTATTTTGCAAAACATAAAATGATTATCTCACTTATTATAAAAGCTATATGGCTTTTGCTATTGAGCTACATACACCCTTTTACGTTTGACTGGTTTAAACCTGAATTAATGTTTACAAATAGCTATTTGGGTATAGAAAAATGGCAGTTTGCTATTGTATTGGCTAGTATAGTTTTAAGTATATGGCAAAAAAAGTTCTACTATCTTACGCTTATAGTTTTTGCCTATACACCTTTAACTACCCATACATCAAAAGAGTCACAAGATATAGCACTCATCAGCACCCATACTACAGTACACGATAAATGGGATAAATCATTACACAAAGCACAGTTTGATGAACTATTTAAGCAAATAGACAAAGCTATAAAAAATCATAAAAAACTTGTTGTTTTGCCAGAGTCAGTTTTTCCTGTATTTCTCAATAGAGAGCAAATATTATTAAAAAAATTAGAAGAGAGGGCTAAACATATATCTATAGTAGCAGGTGGATTGTATTGGGACGGGAAGACACCTAGAAACTCTGCTTATATATTTACAAATTCGCACATGACAATCGCCAATAAAGTACTTTTAGTTCCTTTTGGAGAATCAAATCCTCTACCAGACTTTTTAAGTGACTGGGTAAATAAAGTATTTTATGATGGAGCAGTAGACTACAAAGCAAGTAGCGAAGTAACAGACTATAAAATAGACGGCATAACCTATAGAAATGCTATATGCTTTGAAGCAACTTCTGAAAAACTGTACGAAAAAGACGAAAAAGGAAATCGTCCTAAAAATATGATAGTACTAAGTAACAACGGTTGGTTTCACCCCTCCATAGAAACAAGTTTACAGAAGATTTTACTATCTTATTACAACAAAAAATATGGTACTACTATATATCACAGTATAAATATGTCCGACTCTTACATTATCAAGCAATAGGGATAATATCTACTTTTATAGACTTAAAACGTGCCGTCCATATTAGTTCGTCTGCCTCATCTCCAAAGAGAGCATTTATACGGCTTTTTGCATGATGAAAAGTACAAAATAGTGTGCGTGATTTTACCTTTTTAGTAAACTTTACACTAAGTGCTTCACTCTCTCCATACTCTGATTTTAGTATCACTTTATCACCTAGCTTCTCTTTGTCTTCTAGTGGTGCTAGAAGTAGGTCTTCGTCATACTTATGCATTAGGTTATCTGTCTGTTTGGTTTGAGCTGCGTTGTTATAGTGTGCCAATGTGCGTCCCGTAGTAAGGTAGTAGCCCTTATGACTATCTTTATAAAAAGTGCCATCAAGTATCTCTTGTACTTGTCCGCGTAGTTTATACTGTTTATATACATACTTGCCTAACCCATCTTCAGTACGAAAATCTAGCAGATGAAGTATAGGTGTGTCTTCATTATATATTGGCCACTGCATACCACGTTTGCGATGTCGTTCTAGTCTGTAGTAGTTTGCACCTGAAAAACGTACAGGGGCTACCTCTCTTACTTCATTCCATACATCTTCACTTGTTTTAAAATTAAAGTTTTCACCATCTCCTAACTTACCTGCCATTTGAGTAAGCACTTCCCAATCATCTGGTAAATCAGACTCTACTAGAGGTTGAGATAGATGTAGTCTTCTCATGGCATTAACATAAACACCTGTCTTCTCATAAGCAGATTTCACACCTATGATAATATCTGCTTTTTTAGTAACATCTACCATAAACAGGTCTTGAACCATACAAAACTCTAACATATCCATAGCCTTGTCTATCTTGTTGATATTTGGGTGTATGTGAGTAATGTCTTCACCCATGGCTATCAGTGCTTTAATACGTCCATCTAGCATAGCGTCCATAAGTTGTGGTGTCATCATACCTTCAACTTTCGGCTTTGTATAATCTGGTGCAAAATATGGTAAACAACCCATATCGCAAGCTCCTTGCACGTTATTTTGTCCACGCAATGGCATAAGCCCTGCACCTGTTTTTCCTACATTTCCTGTCATAAGAGCTAAATGGGTTATCGCCATAACTGCGTGAGAACCATCTAGGTTTTGTGTAATTCCTAAACCCCAAAAAATCATAGATTTTTTTACCGCATATTCTCTAGCAATATTGGGTATCATCTTTGCTAAGTACTCATAACCTTCTACTTTTTTAAAAAACTCTGGATTTGCGTAAGGGTCGTTTAGTATCTTCTCTTTAAAAGCATCAAAACCTTTAGTACGGTTATCTATAAAGCTTCTATCGTACAATTCTTCATCTATAATAACATACGCCATCATATTTAACATAAGTAAATTAGACTCAAAAGGTATGACACAGTTATGTTTTGCTAGTTTTGCTAGTTTTGTTTCACGTACATCAATCACGGCTAAGTTATTGTGCTGTTTTGCCACGTTTATGATGCGGTTTGCTATGATGGGGTGTGCCTCCATAGTATTAGAACCAATGACCACCATAAACTCTGTTTCATATATGTCATTGTATGGATTTGTAGCAGCACCCTCACCCATAGTTGCACGCATACCTTTAAGGCTTGGAGAGTGACAAACCCTTGCACAGTTGTCTACATGAGGAGAGTCCATAGTTTCACGACAAAATTTCTGAAAAGCATAAGCACCCTCACAAGAGGTTCTAGCACCTCCTATGGCACAAAAACTATCCCCTCCATACTTCTTTTTAATCTCATCTAGTTTCATAGTAGCTATACTTGTAGCGGTATCTAAATCGCAAGTTAAAAACTCATCGTCAAATGGTTCTAATTTGTCCACAAAAGCATCTTTGATATGTGGGTTTTTATCTAAAAAAGTTTTACGCACACGAGGCTTTCGTATGCGATCTTTGGAGTCCACAAAGTCATAACCGTATTTACCTTTAATGCAAAGGTTTCCTTCAGATACTACACCATCTTTTTGAGCATACATCTTGATGATTTTATTGTTTTCTACCACGCCTGTTATGTCACACCCAACACCACAATAGGTACATACACTTTCTATCTCTCTACGTGATTGTTCTTTTGTTGCATCAATTTTTTTTGTCATTTTTTGCCCTTATAAAACCTAATAGGAGTAAATTTATCCTAATTACACTTAAAATCAAGTTTATTTAAACTAAGTTGGTTATTATCGGACAAATTATACCTAAAGGATAACAATGTTTACAATAAATGTAGAAAAAGAGTGCGGGTGTTTTAGAAAAAGCAACTATGAAAATAATATGACATTTGACAATAAAGACGATGCACTAATACAAGCTAGACTAATGGAGAGTCAAATGAACCAAAAATTCTGCCAAAAACATATGTTTTACACAGAAGAGACTGGTGATACTTTTACCATAAGAGTAGAAGAAAAACCTAAAGAGAGTACAGGTGGATGCTGTGGTGGTGGACACTGTAGCTAAACCATGAGGTGTTGTGATATGACAACACCTCAAAATATTTATTTAAAATTTCCAAACACCAATGGTGCTTTTAAATCAAGAGTTTTAACTTCAGACATTACTGATTGTAAATCGTCTATCTTTTTGCTTGAGACTCTTACTTCATCACCTTGTATAGATGGAGTAACTTTAATTTTCATAGCTTTAATAGCTTTAACTATCTGCTTTGCTTCATCTTTATCTATGGTATCTACAATACGGTAAATAACTTTTGTATTTCCACCGCTTATGCCTTCAGTTTTTACCTCTTCGAGTGACTTGCCTGCTATGTTACGCTTAATTAGTTTAGAGATAAGTATATCTTTAAGTGCATCTATTTTAGAGTCTGTAGAGGAGCTAAGAGAGAGGGTTTTTGCTTGTTCGTTTAGGTTTATCTCGGCTTTAACGCCCTTGAAGTCAAAACGAGTAGTTACTTCTTTTTCTGCCATGATAATAGCATTCTTCAACTCCATCATATCTAGTTTTGCCGTTATGTCAAAATAGTGGTCTTTTGCCATGTTTATCCTTTTTATAATGATAAAATAATTGTATTTGAGAAAATGTATTTGGAAAGTTTTTGTAAAATAAGTGGTAGGGCAAATGCCCTACCGTTAGACTTATTATAGTCTAGATTCGTATCTTCTAAGCATGAAGAGTTTTTTAAGAATTTTCTTGCGTGTTGCAATCTTCTCTTTTTTGTTCTTTTCAGTTTGAGTCTCGAAGTTTTGACGAGCTCTTGCTTCAGTAACAATGAGGTTTCTGTCACATTGTCTTTTGAACTTTCTGTACGCGTCATCGAATGAATCACGTGAAGTTAGTTTAATTCCTGGCATAAAAAGCACCCCCTTTCTATTGCAAATTTTCAGATTTATTACATCCAAATATCAATAAAGTCCGAAATTATATCGAAAGACTATTTAATTTGTGATAAAATAAACAAAAATATCTACACTTAAAGCTTCTTTGCTATAGAGGAAAACAAGTATGCAAAAATACGACGACAATAAAAATAAAAATGGTATGAAAGTTATTTTCATGGTGGCCCAACTAATGGTATTGTTGGTGGTTTATATCTTTATATATACCTCTTTTAGGGCAGTACAGTATTCTATAGAAAAGTTTTCTATAAGTCCTGTAATGTATTTTCCTGTACTACTTAGCATGATTATATTTCCCGTTTTGCTTTACAAATACAGACAAATGTTCAATAGTGGCAAAATGCTTGTAGCTACAGTATGGATGATGGCAACTGCCTCTTTAACCATTGTACTACTCTATACATATATAGTACAAATAACTTCTTAGGCACTTAGATATATAATATCAAAAAATAAAAAAGGACAAAAATGAGCAAAGAAACAAAAACTTTAGACGAGAGAATAGACAGAATATACAAAATGGCAAAAGAACACTACGGTGAAGTACGTTTTGTAGGCATTAAAAGACACACCAAAATAGGTTGGGTAGCCAAAATCCAATTTGATGAATTTGACTCACTTATGGCCGAAGGAAAAGATGCCATTGATGCACTAAAAAACTTACGTAAAAGAATTAAGAAAATCATAGACCGCTACAATATGGTGTGAACTTTGAAAAACAACATCATACTAATAGGATTTATGGGGGTCGGTAAAGGTACTACCGCACGAGCTTTTAGCAAAAAGTACGGTACTTACATAATAGACACAGATGACCTTATAGAGTCCAAAGAGAACAAAGAGGTTAAAAAGATTTTTGAAAAAAAAGGCGAAGAGTACTTTAGAAAGCAAGAACAAGCTACTGCTAATTGGATAGAATTATGTGTAGACAATACTTTTATCTCTTGTGGTGGTGGATTTTATAAAGTAGATAATTTAAAAAAGCTAGGCACCGTTGTGCTTTTAGATGCCTCATTTGAATGGATACACAATCGTCTAAAATCTGCTAAAAATTCTGAAGCCAAATTAGCCAAACGTCCTTTGTTCTCCGATGGAAAAAAGGCAAAAAAACTCTACAAAGAACGTGAAAAAGCATATAAAAAATTGGCTGATGTTGTAGTAGATGTAGAGGATATGACACTAGATGAACAGATGGAATTCATCTTTGAAAAATGTAAAGTTTGATTTTTAGCATATAGGGCATTACGCCCCCATACAAAAACCTACGCTTTTTTCTCCCAATACTCCAAACCTTTGAAGCTCATGGACAATAATCCAAAAATAGTCATAGTTCCAACCATGCAATATGGTGCTTGTTCTCTAAATGGGGCGGAGGATTGTGATATATTATATAAAATATATATCCACAGTGAAATGGAGATAAACCCGAGTAATCTTTTTAGCCAAATTATAAGTGTTTGTTTTGTTTCTCTTCTCATAGGCTTATTTTATCCAAATTCGCTATAATTTTACCAATAAAAATCATAGGGTCATTATGCAACGTTTTGAGATGTATCTTTCTACTCATTTACCACAAGCTCCTAGCTTTCATCCTGTGTATGAAGATGCATTAGGCATCATGCTAACTGCTGGAGGTAAACGTTTTAGACCTATGTTGCTTTTAAGTATTGTAGATACTTATGAACCTATGCTTTATAATGGAGCATTACCTGTAGCATTAGCACTTGAGATGTTTCATACTTACTCACTGATACACGATGACCTTCCTGCTATGGACGATGCAGACCTTCGTCGTGGCAATCAAACACTACATAAACGTTACGATGAAGTAACTGCCATACTTGCAGGAGATGCACTAAATACCGATGCCTTTTTGCATATCTCCAAAGCCCCTTTACGTGAAGATGTTAAGATAAAACTTATAACATTACTTGCTAAAAATGGTGGTGGGTCTGGAATGGTATTGGGTCAGGCAATAGACTGCTATTTTGAAAACAAACCACTTAGTATTGAACAGATAAAAGTGTTACATACAAATAAAACGGCTAAACTCATAGCTGCTTCACTGCAAATGGGTGCCGTAATAGTAGGACTAGATATTAAAACACAAAAAGCACTTTATGACTTTGGTATAGACTTAGGATTACTGTTTCAAATACAAGATGACATTATAGATGAAACCCTAAGTGAAGAAGAGGCAGGAAAAACCACAGGAAATGATGGCGATAAAAATAGCTTTGTAAATCTTTTAGGTTTAGAGCAAACTATAATAGAAGCAGACACTCTAGCAAAAGATTTACAAAGACGATTTAAAACGTTTGATGATAAGCTTCAAATAGCTTTGAACCCATTAATTACAAAATATTTGTATAGACATCAATAGTATTTGTTCGATAAAATCGAACATTAAATAGAGAGAAATTTCAAGGAAAAAACATGGCAATAATGACAGAACAGAACAAGATACGTAGAAAAATGGCAAATACCATTAGATTTTTAGCAGCAGATATGGTACAACGTGCTAATTCTGGACACCCTGGAGCTCCTATGGGACTAGCAGATATCGCCGTGGTACTTTCTGAAAAATTAAGCCATAACCCAAAAGACCCAAAATGGCTCAACCGTGACCGTTTAGTATTTTCAGGTGGGCATGGTTCTGCACTTATCTATTCACTTTTACACCTATGGGGTTATAATGTGACTCTTGATGACTTAAAAAACTTCCGTCAATTAGACTCTAAAACACCAGGTCACCCAGAGTATGGGCATACAGAGGGCATAGAGATAACCACAGGACCTCTAGGACAAGGCATAGCAAATGCAGTTGGTTTTGCTATGGCTGAAGCTTTTACTAAAGAACAAGTAAATTCTGAAACTTGCGAACTTATAGACCACAAAGTGTATTGTCTTTGTGGAGATGGTGACTTGCAAGAGGGTATCTCGTATGAAGCTTGTTCATTAGCAGGACACCTTAAACTTAAAGACATGGTACTCATATATGACTCTAATCACATAACCATAGAGGGCGATACAAGCATCTCTTGGAGTGAAGATGTAGAGGCACGTTTTATAGCACAAAATTGGGACGTCAAAAAAATAAACGGTCACTGCTACGATGAGATAGAAAAAGTGCTAGAAGAGGTAAAAACTGCTACAAAACCTACAATCATCATCGCAAATACAATCATAGGTAAAGGTGCAGGTGAGCTAGAAGGCACACACCATACACATGGCGCTCCTCTAGGAGATAAGATTATCGCGGAGTCAAAAGCCAAAGAGGGCTTTAACCCTGAAGAGACTTTTAGCATACCTGAAGATGTACTACTTAGATTTAGATGTGCCATTGAAAAAGGTGAATTAGCACAAAAAGAGTGGATACACAGACAAAAAGAAGCACCACTTATAGAACAAAATATAGCACTTGAAAAACTACTTAACCCAGACTTCTCTAGCATAGAATTTCCAGATTTTTCTAAAGATAAAGCCATGGCTACAAGAGACTCTAACGGTAAAATACTAAATGCCATAGCCAAAGCCGTGCCTAGCTTCATAGGTGGTTCTGCTGACCTTGCACCATCTAATAAAACAGATTTAAAAGAGATGGGAGATTTCCCAAAAGGTAGAAACCTACACTTTGGTATCCGTGAACACTCTATGGCTGCTATTACCAATGCTATGGCACTTTATGGTACAACTATTCCATTTAATGCAACATTCTTTGTATTTTCTGACTATTTAAAACCTTCAGCTCGTATAGCAGCACTCACGCATATTCAAAACTTCTTTGTATGGACACATGACAGCATAGGTGTAGGTGAAGATGGTCCAACACATGAGCCAATAGAACACATAAGCCAATTTAGAGCTTTACCAAACTTCTATGTATGGAGACCAGCAGATGCTACAGAAAATGCAGAAGCATGGAAAACAGCACTAAGCATACAAGCACCACATGGTTTTGTGCTAAGTCGTCAAAAATTACAAACTCTAAAACCCAAACGTGACTTTGGTGAAGTAAGCCGTGGTGCTTACATCGTAAAAAAACGCAAAGATGCAAACTTTACACTAATGGCTTCTGGTTCTGAACTTATGCCTTGTCTTAAAGCTGCTTGTCACTTAGCGATGCTAGGCATTAAGGCTAACGTAGTATCTGTACCATGTCTTGACCTCTTTAATGAACAAAACGAGGAATATAAAAACACAGTGATAGACCCAAATACCAAAGTACTAGCAGTTGAAGCAGCAACTGCTACAGAGTACTACCGATACGCAGATGATGTACTAGGTATGGAAACATTTGGAGCATCAGCACCTGCTGACTTACTATTTGAAAAATTTGGCTTTACGCAAGAGGGCATTATGAAACGTGCCTGTGCTTTAATGGAAGTAGAGTACAAAGAGGTGGAGATTGGAGAGTGTAAACTCTAAATAGAACTACACAATACATACCATAGAGTATGTATTGTAGCTAAAACTACTTATCTAACCTCTCCATTTCCATAAATCTTATATTTGTAAGTCGTAAGTTCATTTACTCCCATTGGTCCTCTTGCGTGTAGTTTATTGGTGCTTATTCCTACTTCTGCACCAAAACCAAACTCACCACCAT
>Ga0256829_1003492_pt1 | contig 10846 bp, 11 predicted proteins | sample 131447metaG_FD_185979 | JGI IMG/M metagenome (GOLD analysis project Ga0256829, IMG submission 185979) | Hydrothermal vent microbial communities from Lau Basin, Pacific Ocean - 131-447 | ecosystem: Environmental > Aquatic > Marine > Hydrothermal vents | place: Pacific Ocean: Lau Basin | collected... | reverse complement strand
GAGAAGAAGTTTTGATTCTGGCATGATAATTGTATCTCCCTTGGGCATAGGGATAAACTTCCCATCTTTTTGTCGAATACCGATGATGGTAACATTGGCAATGTCTCTAAAACGCGCAGCTTTAATTTTTTTGAGTGCCAGCCAAGATGTTTTAGAAACCTTTGCCTCTTCCATATCAAGAGGTGTATCTTTTTTATAAAGAAACTCTTGAAGTAGGTTTTCCATATCAGGACGTGCTGCCATAGCATTGATACGTTGTGCCATAAGTTTGGTCGCAGTCACCACTTTGTCCGCACCTAGTTTGAGCAGTTTTTGGTCATCTTCATTGTTTTTTGCATTGGCAATGATGAGGTATTTTCTTATGCGTCCTATCTCCTTTTCATACAGGCGTGCAGAGGCTATGGTTGCGATATTGTCTGCTACATTATCCGCTAGAGTAATGACTCCTTTTGCCGAGGAGAGATGAGATTTGAGTATGCCCTCTTCGGTATGTGGTTCTGTCATAACAAAATAGGGGTAGTGGTATTTTTTGGCTATCTCTTCCATATCTTCACGTGGGTCAACGACCACAAAAGGAATGTGGTTTTCACGGAGTTGCTTGGTGACCTGTATGGTAAATTCGTTATGGTAACATACCACAAAATGGTGTTTTAATCTAGCAATCTCATAAAGCATTTTACGCTCCTTGGCAGTTTTTTGAAATTCACCCTTTTTAACAACCTCTGCGATAATCCCTACCGCAATAGAGAAGACAACAAATCCAAAAATAATCAGTGTAATCGTAAAAATACGCCCTAAATCTGAAATCGGTTGAATCTCTCCATAGCCTACCGTTGTAAATGTAATACCTGTTTGATAGATGGCATTCATTAATGTAAAATTGTCAATGACCATATATCCCATCGTTCCGATAAGCATAACAAGTACAGTAAGTATAAGCGGAAGTCTAAAGGGTGCTAAATGACCATAATATTCATCATTAAGTGTAATGTGAGGTTTGGGTGCGCTTCTCCAACCGAGAAATTTTTTGAATTTTTGGATAAACATCATGATAAGAGAGTATATCTTCTCTTATCTTAAAAGTGTGAGCAAAAGTTAGTTTGCTGCAGCTTGTGCCGCTTTTTTCTTCATAGTTCTGAGTGTAGATGCTGCTACTTTAACTCTTTTGGTTGTTCCGTCTTCAAGTGTGATTTTTACAGATCTCAAATTTGGAAGCTGTCTTCTTTTTGTCTTATTGTGTGCATGAGAAACATTGTTCCCTGTAAGTGGCCCTTTGCCAGTGATGTCGCATCTTCTTGCCATAATCATATCCTTCATAAATGCTACCGTTTTGAAACGGTGAATAATTTTGTGGGATTATAGACAAAAGTTTCATAAAATTTGCTTAAGTTTTTATGTTGTGTCTTATGGAAATTTCCTCTTATCTAATATTGAGGCGATGTTTCTCTCTTCATTTTTTTAGAAAAAACGAAGCAAAAAAGCGTTGTGGCTCTCGATGTAATCCCGCAGGAACGAGGACAATCGCTTCGCTTTCAAGGGCGTTCGCCACAACATGGCACGCGTTGCGTGATTAATGGATGACACTGCGTGTCTTTCATAGGTGTGGTGTGCTATAATTATTCAAAATATATTTTAAAACTTAGGAAAGTGATGTTAGTAGCTCCAAGTATTTTATCTGCTGATTTTGGGAACTTGGCGGAAGATGTTAAAGCCATTTGTGAAGGCGGATGTGATTTGGTACATGTAGATGTGATGGATGGACATTTTGTGCCCAATCTTACTATTGGACCTGTGGTCGTAGAAGCAGTGGACAAGGCAGCGACTAAACCTTTAGACATTCACCTTATGGTTGAGAACAACAGTTTTTTTGTAGATTTGTTTGCTCCTCTAAAACCGGGATTTATCTCTTTTCATATTGAAGAAGAAAAACATCCACATAGACTCATCCAAAAGATACGTGCTTTGGGTATTCGCCCTGCTATTACACTCAATCCACATACACCACCTGAAGCCATAGAGTTTTTGCTTGAAGATGTGGATATGGTATTGCTTATGTCTGTTAATCCTGGTTTTGGTGGGCAAAAGTTTATCCCAAATGTTGTAGAGCGTACCCAACGTCTCAAAACACTCACAGAAAAACGAAATCCTAAGTGTCTTATAGAAGTAGATGGTGGGGTAAATGATGAGAATGTCAAAGAGCTTGAAGCTGCAGGTGTAAATGTCGTGGTGGCTGGTTCATTTGTCTATAAACATCCAGAGGGTGTAGCGGCAGCTATATCTGCATTAAAATAAAGGGAAGATGATGCGTATAAAAATTTGTGGAATTACTAATTTAAAAGATGCTCTGTATGCAGTAGAGTGTGGAGCAGATGCTTTGGGCTTTGTATTTTATAACAAGTCACCGCGCTATATCACTCCAGCAACCGCAAAACGTATTATCGACCAGTTACCTCCTTTTGTAGAACGTGTAGGTCTTTTTGTCAATGAAGGTGTAGAGACGATAGATACGGTTTCAAAATATTGTGACATTTCACGTGCGCAGATACATTTTGATGTAGATGAAGAGTCACTTGATGCCATAGGTTTGCAAACATTACCTGTCGTGCGTGCCAAAGGTCCAGAAGATTTAACACGCTTTAAAGACCGTTATCGTTTGGTTGATGCCTATACAGAGGGGTATGGAGGTTCAGGACAACGTCTTAATCTTGAGTGGTTTAATGGGGTAGATTGTTCTAAAATTATTTTAGCAGGTGGATTGACTCCTGAAAATGTAGCACAGGTGAAAAAACTAGGCTTTTATGGTGTTGATGTGAGTTCTGGGGTGGAGTCTATCAAAGGGAAGAAAGACCCTGTGAAAGTAAAACAGTTTATAACCAATGCAAAAAGTCTTTGAGACACTTACCACAGAATTTCGTAAACAAGGTGGTGTGCTCTGTGAAGAAAGTTATAGGAAGATAGTCACAAAATATACCACCTTATTTGAAGAAAGTGATACCATTTTTATTTTACTGCAAGCCTCTGGTTATCCTATTGTTTATGAAAATGGTATATATAAGTTAGAGACCTGTTTTACCTCCTATACAGAACAAAAATACTGTGTGATAGACATAGAGACCAATGGTGCAAAACCAGGTACATCTCAAGTGATTGAAATAGGTGCGGTAATGCTACAAAATGGTGAAATTATAGACCGTTATGAAACATTTGTAGAGTGTGCTTTTTTGCCAGAGTATATTACAAAAATTACAGGTATTGAACCAGAAGACCTCATAGACGCACCTACAAGAAAAGAGGCATTGATTGGGTTGCGTCATTTTATGCAAAACGCCATTTTTGTGGCACATAATGCAGATTTTGATTACTCTTTTCTTGATGCTTCATTTGAGCGTTTTGGTATAGGTAATATGGGTAATCTTAAACTCTGCACTATTGATTTGGCACGCCGTACTTTTGAAAGTGAACGGTATGGATTGGCATATCTTATAGAGAGTTTAGGTATAGAGACTGCCACACATCATAGAGCTTTTTCTGATGCCATCTGTGCAGCACAGGTTATGCAGAAATCTTTTGAAACACTTCCCGCTTATATCAGCACAACAGATGATTTGTTGCAATTTTCCACATCTTCTCAAAAAGAGAGACGTATCAAAAAAGAAGAAAGCTAATTTTCTTCTGTGAGTATATGATGTAAAAAAAGTATTTGTGCAAAGACAGCAGCAAAAATATTGAGTAATGGAATGTAGTTAAATGCTGCAGCTATCATAGCAAGGAGTGTGGTCTTTTTGGCTTTTATTTTTTTTTCATCTTTGTCTGAGATAAAAAGAGAACTGACATCATAAAATGTAGGTTTTTTGAGTAAGATAGACCAAAGCCATAGCAGATATACAGCCCCAAGAAGAGGGATAAACATAATAGGAAATGTGAACATAAAGATAAGAAGCATCATCACAGCCGATTTTAGACTAATCAAGAGAGATGTAGAGATGTTTGGTGTACCAATGGGTTGTACTTTAGGATAGTGTTTTTTTGCAAGCGTGATAAGTAGAGGCTCTATCATAAAAGAGGTGAATACTGAAATCATTACAATGAACACCATATAGGCAATAGCCATTGAAGCTACCTTTGCTCCAGAATGTTGAAGCCACTCCCATGGAATCCATGAAAGATAGGAGACAATAAAACTGTGAATCCCATCACCAATGAGCCAGACTACGATGATATAAGTGGTAATAGCTGCGATGAATGTGACTTTTGCAACAAAGAGTAAAACGGTACTTGAGATGATGTCTTTGAAGCTTTTACCTATGGTTTGTGTCATGTTCAACCTTTTATTTTTTGATTATAATATCTTTTGTATGTTGTATATTCTTTGTTCATTTTTTTTCTTTGTCGATGCAACAAAGAAAGAAAACGAACCAAAAAAAAGAAAATGCAATACCTGCTATCGCATGAAGTCAACTTCAGGGTAACTACAGTGCTAAATACGTATAATACTCTATTGCATTTCGATGCCTTATAAATATTCGTTTTTAAATTTTACATATCTTTCAGCTGACGCATAAAGTTCTGCTACTTCTTCGTCGGTAAGCTCTCTTACGACTTTTGCGGGGCTTCCCATGATGAGGCTTCTGGGTGGAAACTTTTTGTTTTTCGTTACCAAACTCCCTGCTCCAACAATGGACTCTTTACCTATGACTGCACCATCAAGTATGGTGGCAGACATACCTATGAGGCAGGCATCTTCTATGGTACATCCGTGAAGCATTACTCTATGTCCTACTGTGACATCATTTCCTATAATGGTAGGATTTCCATCAGACATATCGGCTTTTTTATGGTGGGTGACGTGTATCATGCTGAGGTCTTGTATGTTGGTTCTGTCGCCTATGGTAATGAAATGCACATCGCCACGTACCACACAGCCAAACCATATAGCAGAGTCTTCACCTATTGTTGTTCTTCCTATGACAGATGCTCCTTGGGCAACCCAAGCATTTTGATCCAGTTTTGGTGTCCATTCTTGAAATTTTAATAACATTTGTTTCCTTTCTTGGAAGTGGAGACTTTAGTCCCACATACGCTTTATCATTTTTTGGGTGGGAGTAAACTCCCACTTTCGTTAACTAACTTTCTTTGAGTATCCTATTTGCTAAACGACTGACATAATCGGGTGTCTCTTTTTTTGTTTTATCATGTATTTTGGAGACATACTCTTCGAGTACACAGTGGTTGTTGACCTTTTTGCCAAGGGGTGGTATTTTACTATAAGTACCATCTACTTGCAGTTCCCAACGCAGGGTATTGTCTGCAAGTTGTAGCATGAGAATTTGCTCTATTTTTTGTGTAAGATTCTCTTCAAGTATGGGGGTCATAAGTTCTACACGGCGTACAAGATTGCGAGGCATTAGGTCTGCACTTGCAATGTAACATTTTATTTTGTCATGCTTAAAGTAGTAGATACGGGCATGTTCAAGGTATTTGCCTATGACTGAGGAGACTCTAATGTTTTCGCTTATACCTTTGACTCCAGGTTTCAGACAGCAAATCCCACGGATAATAAGTTCAATCCTGCATCCTTCCTGAGATGCAACATAGAGGGCTTTGATGATGTCTGTATCCACTAGTGAGTTTGCCTTGAGTATAATATAGCCCTCTTTACCATATTTACGCTCTTTTTCTATGAGTTTGAGCAGTTTGGGCTTGATTTGCTTGGGAGACATAAAAAGTGTTTCAAGTTTGGTATGCGTAGAGAAACCTGTCAAAAAGTGAAAAAAGTGTGTCGCATCGGTACCAAATATCTCTTTAGAAGTAAAGTAGGACATATCGGTATATATCTTTGCTGTACCTGGGTTATAGTTTCCTGTTGCAAGGTGTACGTAGCTTTGTAGTTTATTGCCCGTACGTTTGATAATTTGTGCAATTTTTGCATGTACTTTAAGCCCGGGGATACCATAGACCACATGTGCCCCTGCCTCTTCAAGTGCTTTTGCCCAGCGCAGGTTGTTCTCTTCATCAAAGCGTGCTTTGAGTTCTACAAGTACCATGACTTGTTTACCATCTTGGACTGCATCAATCAGTGCTTTGACAATGGGAGACTTTTGTCCTGCACGGTAAAGTGTCATTCTAATAGCAACAGTTTCAGGATCTGATGCAGCCTGTTTAATAAATTGTACCACAGGTTCAAAAGAGTCAAAAGGATGGTAGAGCAGTATATCTTGTTTTTCGATGGCATCAAAGATGTTCTCAGAATCCAAAGGAGGAAGTGTTTTGGGATTAAAAGTGGGGAGAACCAGATGAGAAAGCGCCTTGTCTCCTACAATCTGCCATAAGCTTCCAAGGTTGAGTGGTAAAGATTTGTAACTATAAATGTCTTTATCATCAAGATTAAGGTGAGAAAGAAGAAATTTAATCAGTTTTTTATCGGCACCTTCCATAAGTTCAAGACGAATGAGAGAGCCCTTATTTCTCGAACGTAGTCCTTCTTGCAAAATTTCCAAGAAGTCATCTGCTTCCTCTTCCTCTATCTCTATATCGGCATTTCGCGTTACTCTAAATGGCGTAGATGCTACTTTTTTAAAGCCAGGGAAAAGCTCACTTGCAAAGTGTTCTACTACTGATTCTATGGGGATAAATGTCTGTTCTACTTGTAAAAATCGAGGTAAAATACGTGGAATACGAATCAATCCATGTTTAATATTTTTAGAATCATCTTTGAGTGTAATGGCTAAACCAAAACTCAGATTATTGAGATGAGGAAAGGGGTGTGTGGCATCGACAGCAATAGGGATGATGACGGGGTAGATTTCATTAAAAAACATTTTTTTGACAGATGACTTTTCCGTTTCATTTAATGCATCGTAATTTTTGATATGCACAGCATTCTCATGCAACTCTGCAATAATAGAAGTATAGCAGGTCTCCAGTACCTGATGTTCTTTATGCAGGTAGTCATGTATCTGTTGAAGTTGTTCTTTAGGTGTAAGCTTGTCCGCACCAGTCTCTTGTACACGTGCTTTAAAAAGCGCTTTCAGTCCAGCCACACGTATCATGTAAAATTCATCTAGGTTTGTTCCGTAAATAGCAAGAAACTTGAGACGTTCAAGTGCTGGAAGTGTGGCATCAAGTGCTTGAGCGAGGACACGTGAATTGAACTGTAACCAAGAGAGTTCACGGTTGAAGTAAAGTTGTGATGAGTTGAGGTCTGCGTTCATGGGTGTTGCCTATATAATGGTTAATTTTTTTTCGTATTATAGCGAAATATTTGTTGTAGGGGCACCCCTACAGGCGAATGGTGGATAAATCCACCCTACGCGTATATACAATTTAAATCCGCGTAGGGTGGGATTTCCCACCTATCAATCACAATTTTTTTATCTTGGCTATCTCATCCCTCAATCTAGCAGCATCTTCAAAGTCCAGATTTTTAGCAGCTGCAAGCATTTTGGCTTTGAGTTCTTTAACGAGTTGTTGTCTTTCTGCTTTGGGCATTTTGTCCATTGTTGAGCGTTTGTTATACAGTTCGCCTGCATCTTCCACTTTAAGATCTGTATCCAGGTCACGTAGGGTTGTCTTAGGTGTGATGCCATGTGCTTTGTTATAGGCTATCTGCTTTTGGCGACGTGCCTGCGTTGTTTCGATGGTAAACTTCATAGAGTCAGTCATTTTTTTGGCATACATGAGTACTATACCATTGGCATTGCGTGCGGCACGTCCTGCAGTTTGAATGAGTGCAGTCTTGGAGCGTAAAAAGCCTTCTTTATCTGCATCGAGTATGGCAACAAGGCTTACTTCTGGCAGGTCAAGCCCCTCTCTAAGGAGGTTAATTCCTATGAGTATGTCAAATTCTCCTAAACGCAAAGAGCGTATGGTTTGGTTACGTTCTATTGCGTCCATGTCTGAGTGCATGTGACGGCATTTGAGCCCTAAGTCATTGTAGTAGGTACTGAGTTCCTCTGCCATTTTTTTGGTAAGTACGGTAATGAGTACACGTTCTCCACGTTCAATGACAGGTTTCATACGGTCATGCAGATTTTCTACCTGATAGGTAGAGTCTATGACCTCTATGGGAGGGTCTAGTAGCCCTGTAGGACGTACTACTTGTTCTGCTACTACAGAAGAGAGTTCTGTTTCTAGCTCATTGGGTGTCGCAGAGACAAACAGATAGTGTGGTGCTTTGTCGATGTACTCTTCAAAACGCAGTGGACGGTTGTCAAGCGCTGAGGGCAGTCTAAACCCATGTTCCACAAGTACCTCTTTACGGCTTCTGTCTCCTGCGTACATTCCTCGAAACTGTGGTAAACTTACATGAGATTCATCGACTATTACTAAGTAGTCATCATGCATCGCCTCAAAGTAATCCATCATAGAGTAAGGAGTCTCTCCTGGGGCTTTGCCTGTAAGGTGGCGTGAGTAGTTTTCTATCCCTTTGCATATACCAGTCGCTTCTATCATCTCCAAATCAAACTCTGTTCTTTGTTTGAGGCGATTGTACTCTACCATGCGGTCTTGACTTTGGAAATAGCTAAGACGCGCATCGAGCTCCTCTTCGATACTCTTAACAGCACGTGCGAGCTTTTCTTTACTGACAATAAACTGATTGGCAGCATAGATAACTACCTCTTTGCGTGGCATTTGTTTTTCTCCAGTGAGCGCATTAAACTCGTAGATCTCTTCCACTTCGTCACCAAAAAACTCTACACGTAAGGCGAACTCTTCGGAGTAGGCAGGGTAGATGTCTATCACTTCACCATTGACCCTAAAGTCTCCTCTGTCAAAGAATTCATCATTTCGTTTGTAGCCCATATCGACAAGTTTGAGCAGTAGGTTTTTTTGGTTGTACTCTTCTCCTACTACCAGTTTTTGGACGATGGTTTTGTAATCTTCTGGGCTTCCTAGCCCATAGTTGGCAGAGACTGAAGCAATGACGATGACATCATCATGGCTCAACAGTGAAGCAGTAGCACTCAAGCGCAGACGTTCTAACTCTTGATTAATAGAAGAGTCCTTTTCTATAAAAAGGTCTTGACGCGGTAAGTAGGCTTCTGGCTGATAGTAGTCATAGTAAGAAATGAAGTACTCTACATGGTTGTTAGGGAAAAAACTTTTGAACTCTGAGTAGAGTTGCGCAGCAAGTGTTTTGTTATGTGTCATAATAAGCGTTGGTTTTTGTGTACGTTCGATGACTTTTGCCATAGTGTAGGTTTTTCCTGAACCTGTTACACCTAGTAACGTTTGGTATTGATGACCAGATTCTATAGAGTTGGAGAGTGCATCAATAGCAGTGGGTTGATCACCTGCGGGTTTGTATTGACTAGCGACTGTGAAGTTTGGCAAGATTACCCTTTTATTTTTATGTTCTTTTTTTTAAACTTTCGCTATTATAACACAACAAATTTTTCGGAGAAGATAATGGCAGCTTTAAATAGACTACAGGAAAAAATAGCACAGTGGAAAAAAGACCATGAATCGCTCAAAGCACAAAATGCCAACCTTAAAAGCCAGCTCGCAGGTGTGGCTGAGGCACAAAAAGCTAAAGAAGCATTGCTTATAGAAGTTGAAGCAAAGACGACACAGTGCCAAACGCTTGAAGCGACTATTGTTACACTGAGACAAGAGCTAGAAGAGAAAGATGCAGAGATAGAAAAAATTATCGCACAAGTCGAGTCACTTTTAGCTTAAGATAAAAAAGGAAAATTATGAAAAATGTTGCACTGACAGTATCTGGAAACCTTTATGAGATTAAACTCGAAGATGACTTTGCAGACTTTGTAAACCAAGACTTACAAGAAGCAGGCATCAATCTCAGTACAGACAACAAACCCGACAAGCTACTTAAAGCCTACCTTCGTCTTGCTAAACAAGCAGCTTCCTATGAAGATGAGATAGAATTACTTATAGAAACACTAGATGGCCTCTAAAAGATAATTTTTCTTTAATGACATTTTTATGACATTTTTTATGTTATAATTTTGAAGGTCAGTTATTGAACTGATACTAACATATTTTTAATTAGGAGTTCATCATGACTAACATGAGACGCGGATTTACAATGATTGAATTAATCTTTGTTATCGTAATTATCGGAATATTAGCAGCGGTAGCAATACCTAAATTGGCAGCAACAAGAGGTGATGCAAAGGCAGCAAAAATTGCAAATAACCTTGCAACATGTATTACAGATGCAGGTGGAGCATACTTGAAAGATGGAAATTTTTCTGTAACTAGTGTAGCATGTACAAGTGGGATAAAAGATAATGGTACTGCATGTTTTACCTTTACTACATCTGATGCAAATGGATCTATAACAGTTAAAGATGGTACTACAACAACAACTGCATGTACCTTGGCACAGAATATTGCGCATGATAATAATATGTCATCAAGTGCTGGAGTTCCACATAACTTCTAATAAATCTAACGCTTTGCAATAAAAAATCAGCTTCAATGCTGATTTTTATATTTTTCTTTATCCTTTCTTCTTATTCTTTTTGACAATAATATGACTTTTTTATGTTAAAATACAAAAGGTTGCTTATGGAACCAATAATGATCACATACTTTTGTAATATTGAAAATAAAGTATTGTTATGAATTTTTTACATTATCTATGTATATGATATATAAGGACTTTTTATGAATAAAGCATTTACTATGATAGAAGTCATTTTTGTGATTGTGATTATTGGTATTTTGGCTGCTGTGGCTATACCAAAATTGGTAGCTTCACGAGTAGATGCACAAGCTGCTGCAATAGTTAATGAACTCACGACATGCATTAACACCGCAGGGACTAGGTTTATGTTAACTGGGTCTTTTCAAAATTTTACACAAGATAGCAATGTAACCT
>Ga0256829_1003491_pt1 | contig 10846 bp, 9 predicted proteins | sample 131447metaG_FD_185979 | JGI IMG/M metagenome (GOLD analysis project Ga0256829, IMG submission 185979) | Hydrothermal vent microbial communities from Lau Basin, Pacific Ocean - 131-447 | ecosystem: Environmental > Aquatic > Marine > Hydrothermal vents | place: Pacific Ocean: Lau Basin | collected... | reverse complement strand
CTGACTGGTTCTGATTATGCACAAGTGCTAAGTAGCACATTAAATACAGCAATGAATTTAGCAGTACAAGCAGTCCAAAAACAACCTGAAAGCGATGCAAATGTTGCATTGATAGATAGACAAAAACAAGGTTTTGATGATAACTTAAAGCAAAAACTTATGGAAATACAACTTAATGCTTGGAGCTTGATGTTTAGCTCTGGAATGCTTACAAGCAGTCCTGCCATTATAACAAACGATGAAGCAAGTAAATTATATAATAATTTAAAGACACAATTAGGAATATAAATGCATTTTAAAATTGTAAATAGAACCAAGCTTCTTAGCACTGTAAAAACAATGACCTTTAGAGGTCAAGATATAAAAGAAGTAAAAGATTTTGGATTTGGTTCTATTTTACAATGCTTTGAAAGTGTAAATCATAGATTTTCAAGATACGCTATTATTTATGATAAAACAGAACCACAAGCTGTTGTTTCTATAAACAGATGTGGAGAACTAACATTTTTTACAAGCAATTCAATAACAAGCAAAATTGCTTATATAAAATGTTTAAAAGATATACTTACTTGGTATTTATCAAATTATGAAAAAAGTATGTTTGTCAGAGTCGCCAAATGGTACACAGAAGCAAACAGAATAGTGAAAATGATTGGCTTTAAAATATATGAGAACCACACATACGATATAATTTACTATATAGAGGATGAATAATGGGTGGTGGTGGCGGAAAATCACACACTTCTTATCAATTATCAACTTCACACATGATGAACCAATCTGATAATCTTTTTGTGAAAGATGTTGTAAGAACAGTTGCATATAGCAAGGACTATAATTCGTTAGATATAGGAAAAACTTTACAGCATAATGTTTTTCAATTTATCAATACTGCTATGTATAAAAAATTTGGTGTTGCTCCAAAAATTAACTTTATTCAAGAAAAAATAACAAGTGAAAGCATTTTATCTGCATTATTACATAATGGGCATGGTGATGCAAGTTCGGTTAACTCATATAGTACAAATGATGATGCTGAAAATATGATCACATACAAATATCATTTTTTACAAGACTATTTGTCAAGCGAATACTCTATTGATTTAACAATAACTCTATCTGGTTCTGATAATGTTTTATACGATGGAAGTACACATTCTTTTAATATTGATTTTTACAAATATAATATACCTTTTAACACATCAATGTATTATATTGATGCAAACGGTAACAATATAAACTTGTCACAGGATACAAGCGGATTTTATATAGTTGACGCAGGAGTTAACTATTATGCTCCAACACAATTTTATTTTGATGTTTCAAGTATTGATATAATAAACTATATTATTTCGTTCAGTGGTTCTGTAATATTCACTGATAATAGTGGCAATACAATAACAAAAACTATATATTACAATGAGCAAGAACCAATAGATAATGCAGTTTATTATATAGTTAAATTTACTGATACCTCTGGCTCTATTCAGTATGCAGTATTGCCAAAAAGTGTTATTATTGCAGAAGCAAATACTTCTCAATATGCTTTAATGTATGTAACAAAAAATAATGGTAATTATATTGCAGAAAACACAAGATACAAAAAAGCATTATATGTTAAATTTGGATTACAACAAACAGATTTTGATAGCCAAATAACATCTAATTCTGATATTCAAAGTGTTGCTATAACATTTTCTACAAATATTAACAATTCTAAATATGCAAACTATATCAATCAAATATACGGAACTGCTGGAAACAGACATACTGTAACAATCAATGGTGAATTGTCTTTACAGTATAGCCAAGCTTTCATCGGTTATAAATTGAAAATAAATGGTGTCAACTTTAATACTAAAGTATCAGATGATGGGCAACACGATTTAATGATAATGCCTTTAAATGCCTATACAGATGCACATTTAAAAGATAAGTACGAGATGATAAAAAACACTATGAACATTATGACTTATTCCTCTCATACTACACACAGTGCTTGGTATCAAAGTGGAATATTTGGTGCTATTATTGGAATAATTGCAGTGCTTGTATTTAAAGTGCCTATACAAATTATGGTTGGTGGTTTTGTTATATCTAAAATAGCTTCAGCAATATCACCAGAACTCGGTATGATTGTTTCTTTGGCAATTGCGTACGAAGGATTTTCTGAAGCGGACAGTTTTTTATCTAAAACAGCAAATATTGCAAGTGCATTAGATACTGTATCAAAATATTATTTTAAATTACAAATAGAAGATATAAACAAAGAAATTGCATCACTAAATGACAAACAGAAAATAATGTTTGAAAAATTACAAAAAATGAAAAAACAAAGTATTTATATGCCACTTGATTATACACAAAATTACTATGACATGATATATAGTCAACAATACAATTATGATGATATGTACAATTTCGACAATTTGTATAAAATTAATAATATGGTATAATTTTATAAAGGGTTAAAAAATGATAGATAAAAAAACACTATTAACAAATTTAAAACAAGAATTTGAAGATGCAAAAAATGCCAAAGCTATCATAAACGCCAATATAGCTGAATGGAAAGATAGATATGATGCAAAGCCTTTAGGAAATGAAAAAAAGGGCAAAAGCAAATATGTCTCTAAAGATATAAAGAAACTACTTAAATGGCAACTTCCTATTATACTTGAACCATTTGTAAACACAAATGAAATTACAAGGGCAACAGGTACTACCCCACAATCTGCACAAAAAGCTCCGAAAGTAGAAAAGCTTTTGAATTATCAATTTTGCAGACAGTTCGATAGATATAATTTTTTAAAAAAAGCTATCAAAGTTTTACAAAAAGAAGGTAAAGTTGTTATTAGAACAGGATGGCAAATCAAAACTGAAAAACAAGTAGTACAGACACCAGCTGGTTCTATTGAAGTAGAAATCCCTGTTGTAAATAAGCCTGATGCAATCATAAGAAAAAATGAGAATATTTTTATAGATCCTACTGCTGATGGTGAAAAACCAGAATTTATAATAGAACGGTATGAAACTACTATATCAAACCTAAGAGAAAATAAACATTGGTTCAACCAAAGTGCAGTTGAAAAACTTGCACAAAGAAAACACTCTAAAGACGATGATGTTGATAATGCTCTTGGTGCTATTAGAGAAGTTGAAGAATACACAAGAGGTGGTTCTGATGATTTTGAACCGACAGATAAATCAAGAGCAAAAGTAACTGTACATGAATATTGGGGTAAATATGATATTAACGAAGATGGTATAGCGGAAGACATTGTATGTGCTTGGGCTGATGATATAATACTTAAGCTTGAAGATAATCCCTATCCTGACAATGAATTGCCATTTGTTATATGTGATTTTGATGCAGAACCTTTTATGAACTATGGAGATAGTGCGATAGAAGATTTAATAGACAATTCACAACTTATAACAATAATAAAAAGAGGTCTAATTGAAAATATGGCTTCTGCCAACATGGGTCAAAAAGGTATAGCGAAAGGTGCATTAGATACTATAAACAAAAAGAAATTTTATAATGGTGAGAATTTTGAATATAATAAGAATTTTGGAGATCCATGGCAGGATGAATACCACAATATAGGGCAAACTCCATTAGAAATGTTACAAATACTTGATAATGATAACGAAAGTTTAAGTGGTGTTACTAAAAATGCAATAGGTGAGAAAACCCCTAACCTAAGTGCAACACAAGCAAACCAAATAGAAAGTGCGACGCAAAGAAGGATGCTTGATATAGTCAGAAACATTGCAGAAAATTTGGTTAAATCAATACTAAGAAAATGGTTAGCATACGATATGGAATTTATGTCACCTCAAGAATTTATATATATCACAGGAGAAGAACCAATAGTAGTTGACAAACAAGACCTTAATGGCTCTGTTCATCTTGAAATGCAAGTAACTACACAAGCCGTTGATGACCAAAAAGCAAAACAATTAGCATTTTTACTTCAAACTTCACAACAGGCACAAGACCCTGAAATAACAAAAATGCTATATGTTAAATTACTTAAATTAAATAAAATGTTTGAAGAAGCAAAAGCACTTGAAGAGTATCAGCCTAAACCTGACCCAACTCAACAACAAACAGTACAGTTGCAATTAGCAAAACTTCAGACAGAAATAGAAAACTTAAAAGTCAAAGCACTAGAGAACCAAGCTGATATAAAACTCAAATTAGCAAAAGCTAAAGAGATTGGTTCTATAGCTGATTTAAATGATTTAAATTATGTTGATAAAGCTACAGGTCAAGATCATGCAAGAGAGCTTGACAAAATAGGTGCAAATGCACTTGCTAAACCAGTGACCTCATCAAGTCATTAAACTGATAGACTATTTTACAAGGAGTCAAAATGACTAACCAAGAAGTATCACAAGATGAAGAAGTTGTAGAGATTACAGAAGCAGAACTTAAAGAGTATGAAGAAGCTAAAGCTTTACGAAATGCAATCTTTAAGTTAAAAAGAAATAAAGATTTTAAATTGCTTATGAAAAATTACATAGACAAGTCTCTTGTAACATTAGGATTAAATTTGGGCGTACAACCTCAAATGAGAGGTGAAATTAATCTGCAAATAGAAGCCAGAAGAATATTAAATGATTTTATAGATCAAGCAATTACTTATGGCAATAATGCAGAAGAAGTGCTTAATGGAGTACAGTGATGGCTGATTTAGTAGAAGAAATTGAAACAGAAGAACCAAAGGAGCTTAGTCCTGATGAATATGAAAACGAGTACGATAAGCTATGGAATGAAGCTAATGGTATTAGTGAAGAACCAGAAGATGAAACTGATAAAGATAATACAGTTGAGAATGTTGAAGAAAAAAACACTGGTTCTAATAAAGATGTTCAAGATGAAAAAGAAACTGAAGATACCTCCGAACAATCATTAGAGCAACAAGAAGAAGCCATAGACAATGATAATTCTATGAGCGACCAAGAAAAAGAACAAGCAAAAGCTTTTTTAAGAATTAAGGCAAGAGGTACAGAACTTGAACTCACCGAAGATGAAGCGAGAGAACTTGCATCAAAAGGTATAGATTATACACTCAAGACGCAGGAATTAGCAAAGTGGAAAAGACTTATAGAAAACGCAAAAGATATACCAGAGAATGATTTAAATGCTATAAAAGCACTTAGAGACGGAAACAAAGACGCACTGTTACAATTAGCTAAAGAATACAATATAGATTTGTATGACCTTGATGCCGAAAAAGAACCAGAAGTGCCAAATTATTTAGAACAAGGCAACCAACCAAATACAGAGGAGTTGCAAAGAATTTCGCAAAGAATAGAGGCAGACACAGAAACTCGACCAAAAGTTGAGCAAGTCTTAGATGTATTGCCAAATGAATTTAAAGAGCAAATGGTGGCTAACCCAAAACTCTTGGAAGGCTTATATGTAGATATAAAACAAGGTATTACCGATACTATATTAAATGAAGCACTAAAGACATATTATGTGTCTGGAGGAGATTTTTTGAACCACTATCAAAGTGCATATCAAAAAATGTATAACCAGCAAACACTTGAACCACAACAAGTTCAACAAGTGCAAAAAGTAGTACCTCCAAAAACAAAGGCACAGCCTAAAAAGAAAGATTATCTACAAGATGCCGAAGAGATTTGGAATATGCCTGAAGATGATTTTGCCAAGCTAAAAGCAAAAGTTATGGCAAAAGGTGTATTGTAAAATATAAAGGACAATAAATGGCTACATTAAGTTATACTAATGTTACTGGTGGCTTTCAAGTACCAGCAAATGTACAATTCTATTATGATAGAAATCTGTTGGAAAATGCTAAAGAACAGCTTTTCTGGGGTAAGTTTGGAACAAATAAAGTTCTTCGAAAGAAAAATGGTAAAGAGATTAGGTTCTCAATGTATAAACACATACCTGTTGCTCTTGACGCAAGTGGCAATTTAACTGATGTACTTGCAGAAGGTGCAGGAGCAGTCAATGCTAAACAAATTGAGAAAATTACTATAAGTGCTACAATGGTTAGATTTGGTGCGCATGCAACATACAGTGATGAGGTTGATCTTTATCACGAAGACCCAGTAATCACAATATTAACTGATGAACTTGGGCAACATGCAGGACTTACTGTTGATACATATTATGGTCAAGTATTTAGCGGTGGTTCTAATGTTGTTTATGCTGACGCTTCAACTGGAGTAGGTGGTTCTACTTCTGATGATATAGCCCCAGGTGATATTGTAAATGACAAGGCACTTAACAAAGTTGGCAAAGCTTTGAGAATGTCACTTGCAAAGAAATTTACATCAAGAATAGGAACTGCTAACAAGTATGGTTCTGAACCACTTAGACCAGCATATTATATGGGAGTTCATCCTGATGTTAGAGATGACCTTGAAAATGTACCTGGTTATGTTTCTGCTGAAAAATATGCTTCATTCGCACAACTTGCTCCTAATGAAGTTGGTGCAAGAAAAGAGCTTAGGTTCTTAGAGACAACAAGAATTGAGACATTAACAAATGCAAATGCTACTCCAACAGTAGTTTACAAAAATATTGCATTTGGTAAAGATGCCTTTGGTATTGTAAACATCAGTGGCAAGAAAAAAATTAGAACAATAATCAAGCCTACAAGTGCTGGTGGTGCAGAGAACCCATACAACACTAAAGGTTCTGTTGCTTGGGTAGCAGATACTTCAGCACTTATACTTAACCAGTATTATGTATGTAGATTAGAATGTGCCGCTACAGAAAATACAACAGTAGCTGGTTCTAATCCTAATGTTTATGGTGCTTAATTAATAAGCTAACATCCCCTCTTTTGAGGGGAATTTTATTACAGGAGTTTAAAAATGAAAACCAACCTTGAAGATTTAACAAGAGATGAACTAAAATCAATAGCAAATGAAAAAGGAATAGATTTTCCAAAAAATATAAAAACAGATGCTTTAATATCATTACTTAAAGAAGATAAAGAACAAACAGTTAAGCAAAAAATGAATAAACCAAAAGAAGGCAAAGAAATACAATGTGTTATTAGAAATTTAGATCCAAACAATCCAATGAATGTATGCGAAGTTGGTGTAAATGGATATTTTATATCTATACCATTGGATAAGGAAGTTAAAATAAGTAACTTTTTCTTTGGTACAATTAAAAGTGCATATTGGGTAAAACCAATACTTGATGAAAATGGGCAAGTTATAAGAACAGAAAAAAGACCTAAATACAGTATAGAAATAGTATAATATATAGAACCACTATTGGGTGGTTCTCTTATGTTATACAAAAGGATTAAAAATGAATGAAAATTGGATGACAGGATTAGCAAAACAACCTTACGGATTAGTCAATAATAATTTTACACAACTTGGACTTGGTGATGCTGGATTGAGTGATTATAGTGCAAAACAATATCCTTCTGTTTTTGAAGATGTTTTTAAGCAAAAAAATTCAGGCATTTTAGACGGATTGCATAATTGGTTTAACAATCTTAATAGCCAAGATATAAAAACAGGGCTTGGTTTAATACAACCTCTTGCTGGTCTTGCAACTGGTCTTTTAAACTATAACAATGCTAAAAGACTTACAAAAGATTATGAAAAACAAATGAACTTTAACATGAAAAATATAACAGATGACAAAAATAGATTTTTAGCAAATCAAAAATCTATAACAAATAAATATATGGGTGTAGCCTAAAAAATAAGGATAAAAAATGTTTTTTTATAAAACTCCGCTATTAAACACTAATTCATCATTGTTAACTAATGGTGTTAATATGCAAAATAATGCCATCAATAATATATTTGGTTCAGTTGTTAAAGGATTGCAAAATTGGCAACAAAGAAAAACAACAGAAGAAAATAATGCTTATCAAAATATGCTTATGCAACATTTAACTGATTTCCAACATCAAAATCAAGGTACTGAAAATGAAAGAATAAACCCTTATGCAACATCAAATGGAACAAATATGTCATCTTATTTACAAAATCCATCACAATATGTTAATGGTATGACTGCAAATAGGGCTGGTTCTATATGGCAAAAATTTATGCAAGAAAGAACCAACATGGCAAATAATCAGCAGAATATGTTAAATAGCAGTATAAAAAATACTGCACAACAGCAACAAAATATTATGCAAAATTATATCAATCAAGTTGGTGATACGAATAAAGATGGATTAGTGGATATTAAAGATTTGAACCCAACTGAACAAACTGCATTACAAGGTCTATATGGTTCTGTAGCAAATAAACTTTTAGGAACAGCACAGCAACACAATTATTTGTTGTCTAAACTTAATATACAACATAACAATAGATTAGACGAAATAAAAACACAAGATGACTATGCCTTGGCAAGGCAAGAGAAAGCCTTTAACCATCAGGACAAAATTACTGCATTGACAAATGCAAGAGCTGTGCTTAACTCGTACCAAACATTATACAATAAAGCCTACAATGATTACATAAAATTGTCACAATACAATCCAGCAACAATGACATCAGACAAAAAATTACAGTTACAAAATACTATAAACAATATGAAAAATTATGCTTCGCAAATTCAACATTTTCAAACATTGCTTAATGGCAATTCTAACTCTCAACAAACAAATAATGTCGTAGTTCCATCTATTTCTAAAAATAACAACATTGTTAACAAGCTTACAAATACTCAATCAGGTAGTAACCCTATAATTGACAAAATTATTGGGAAAAACCCTGTTGCAGAATATCCAAGTAATTTTATAGTTAATCATGGAATGCCAGAACCAACACATGAACAAATGATGAGTGTCAGTAAACCTGATGCTAATTGGTTGGTTCATGCAGGACAAACAAATAGTAAAGTTGCTAAACAAGTAAATATTGTAAATGATTTATATAAAAATTATAATAAATATGACAAACTTGAAACAACAAACCCATTCTATAGTATAGTTAAAAATGAAATAGCTAATAAAATTAATAGCAAAGTTAATGATAATCACAAAGTGAATTATGACAATACAGCAATGCATAAAATACTAAAAATATATGATAAATCTTTATCGAAAACAGTACAAGATGGGTATGTTAATAAAGATATAGCTACAGCATTGGGAGTACCAAAACTATCTGGTGCTACAACAGGACTATTATATGCTAAAATATCTTCACAAATAGATGAAGCTATTGCAAATACAACAAATAAAGATGCAGTAAAACAATTACAAGCTATAAAAAATAGTATTAACGGATATGGCAAACAAATAAATCTAAATAATGATATATATAATCCATCATTTTATGATGAAATTAAAAATAGTGCATTATCAACTGCCGATAATATTACAAGTATTTTTGGATATAAAACATATGAACCAAAACCACCATCTGATATAAATGATGCAATGGTAAACTTTGGTAAACTTGCAATTAAATATGTAAAAAACTTATCAAATGTATATGGTTCAAAATTTGCAGTAACATCTACAGATACATCAGCAAAAAAAATAGCAAATGATTTAATACCAAAAATAAAAAATTATCTATCAAAAGAATATAATATACCAAAAGAATATATTAAAGATGATTATGTAAAAGATTTTATATATAAAAATATAAAAAGTTACGAAAGTGGAACAACACATATTGTTGATGGTTTAAAACCATCTCTTTTTGGTAGTCCATTCGCAGCAAAACCAACAGAAGAATTACGAAAAGTTTTTGATAATATAAAATTTAAAGATATAAAATAACAATAAAGGGAAAATATGCCATCTCTATTAGATAAAAGATATCAAGCTATAAATAAACTTGCACAATATGATGCAGACAGAGAAAATGCAATATCACAAAATAGAATTAATTTTGAAAAGCAACATCCATTTATTGCCGAACATCCGTTAATTAATGATATTGGTAAATCCTTTATTGATACTGCTAAATTTATAGATGACAGTTCAAGTAAAATAGCAAGTTTAACAGATCCATATTTTCAACAAACAGATCAAAATAGTTCAATTTATAATTATGCAGAAAATGTTGGAAAAGCACAACAAATACTTCCTGGGCAGTACGATACCTTAACAGGTTTAGCTGCTATGTTGCCACAAGCTTATGGATTGGGAAAACTTGATATACTTGAAGGAGCTGGGGATATAGGTGCTGGAATAATATCAAAGGTATTGCCAAAAGCTGATAGTATAGCAGGAAAATTAGCAACTAAAGCTGGTGTAGGTATAGCAAGAGCAACTGGAGAAGCCATACCATTTTCATTAACAAGTCAAGAAGCTATGACTGGTTCTAATGATTATAGTAAAAATATGATAACTGATTTTAATCCTGAAAGTTTTGCAAAAAATACAGCTATGATGGCTGGAATGACTATTCCTATTACTGCTGGAATAGGTACAATTAGAGGTATAAAACCTATTGCTGACGCTAGTGCATTAAAATATAAAGAATATAAACTAAAAACGCAATCAGAGGGCTGGGCAAAACTTCATAATAATTTTATGACAACATTAAAAGATGATTTGATGAAGCAATATCAAAACAATGATGCTGTAAATAAAATTATACAACCTTTTCAAGATTTAATTAAAAAGTTTTCAGTAGAAAAAGATGGTGAACAATATATAAATTTAAATAAGTTAATGGAAGATAAATCAATAGATGGAGATACTAAAAAGTTTTTTACAGATTTATTTCAACATCAAATGGATACAACTGATGGAACTACAAGGCAGGTTCTAAATCCTGTAAATAAAGAACTTGTACCTGATTTAACTAAACGATATTATATGGAAAATGAAGAAGGATTTAAGCAAGGTAATAA
>Ga0256829_1003490_pt1 | contig 10848 bp, 10 predicted proteins | sample 131447metaG_FD_185979 | JGI IMG/M metagenome (GOLD analysis project Ga0256829, IMG submission 185979) | Hydrothermal vent microbial communities from Lau Basin, Pacific Ocean - 131-447 | ecosystem: Environmental > Aquatic > Marine > Hydrothermal vents | place: Pacific Ocean: Lau Basin | collected... | reverse complement strand
CAGATTCGCCTGTGCCTTGGCAACATCTGTTACGCCATCTTTGCTTTCCAGCAATTCCTGCGCCTTACGTTCAGCCTCCAGCGCCTGCGCTTCATCCAGATCAGCAGCGCGTTCAGCTGAGTCAGCCAATACGGTAATCATATCCGGTTGCACTTCAACAAAACCACCGGATACAAACACCTCATCGATATCATCAACGCCTTTGGTGATACGCAACTCGCCTGCGCACAGTTGCGCGAACAGAGGCGTGTGTTTGGGCATAATACCAAGCTCGCCCGCTATCCCGGGAGCAACCAGAAAGGTGCATTCACCACGATAAACTTCACGTTCGACTGTTGCGACCAGTACGCTCATTGAGGCAGACATTATGCACGTGCCTGCATTTTCTCAGCCTTGGCAACCGCTTCGGAAATGCCCCCGACCATATAGAACGCCTGTTCCGGCAGATGATCATATTCGCCGGCCAGAATTCCCTTGAACCCCTTGATCGTCTCATCACGCTTGGCATACACGCCTGGTGAACCGGTAAAGACCTCAGCCACATGAAACGGCTGAGACAGGAAACGCTGAATCTTGCGTGCGCGCGTCACCAGCAATTTATCTTCATCGGACAGCTCATCCATACCGAGAATAGCAATAATATCCTGCAGTTCTTTATAACGCTGCAGCGTCTGCTGAACATTGATAGCGATATCATAATGTTCTACGCCAACAACCTTGGGGTCCAGCTGACGGGAGGTAGAATCCAGTGGATCAACCGCCGGATAGATACCCAGCTCAGCAATCTGACGGGACAGAACGATGGTGGAGTCGAGATGCGCAAACGTGGTCGCAGGTGCCGGATCGGTCAAGTCATCCGCAGGTACGTACACAGCCTGCACAGAGGTGATAGAACCAGTCTTGGTGGAAGCGATACGCTCCTGCAATTTACCCATTTCTTCAGCCAGCGTCGGTTGATAACCCACAGCGGACGGCATACGGCCCAACAGTGCGGACACTTCAACGCCGGCCAGTGAATAACGGTAGATATTATCGATGAAGATCAGTACGTCACGGCCTTCGTCGCGGAAGTATTCCGCCATAGTCAGGCCGGTCAGGGCTACGCGCAGGCGGTTTCCCGGAGGCTCATTCATCTGCCCGTAAACAAGCGCGACCTTATCCAGTACATTAGATTCCTTCATCTCGTAGTAGAAGTCATTGCCTTCACGCGTACGTTCGCCCACGCCGGCAAATACCGAGAAACCGCCATGCGCCTTGGCGATGTTATTGATCAGCTCCATCATGTTGACAGTCTTGCCGACGCCAGCGCCGCCGAACAGGCCAACCTTGCCGCCCTTGGCTATAGGCGCCATCAGATCAATTACCTTGATGCCCGTCTCAAGAATCTCAGAGGCAGGTGCCAGCTCTTCGAAGCGGGGCGGTTCACGATGAATAGACCAACGCGCATCGCAGGCGACCTCTTCACCCTCAAAGTCAATACCGGTGCCCAACACATTCATGATGCGACCCAGCGTGCCCTGACCAACGGGGACCATGATGGCGTCACCGGTATCTTCAACTGGCATACCGCGCTTAAGCCCATCGGTTGCCCCCATGGCGATAGCGCGCACGGTGTTATTACCGATATGCTGCTGGGTTTCCATGGTCAGATTGGCATCCGCAATAGTCAGCGCGTTGTAAATATGCGGCAGCTTGCCGGATTCAAAACGCACATCGACAACAGGACCGATCACCTGTACTATGATTCCACTCATCGTTACAACCTCTCTCTCTATCTAAACTATCAGGCTGCCGCTGCAGCACCGGAGCAAATCTCAGCGATTTCCTGCGTAATGCCGGCCTGGCGGGCCTTGTTATAAGTAATTTTTAAATCCTGCGCAATTTCCTTGGCGTTGTCGGTAGCGCTCTTCATGGCAATCATGCGGGCTGAATGCTCGCAAGCCTTGTTTTCAAGCACTGCATGGTACACCAGCGATTCAACATAACGGCGCAACAGGGCATCGAGCACATCTTTGCTATCCGGTTCATAGATATAATCCCAATAACCCGGATGACTGGGCTCAATGGAAGCAGCACAAGGCAGCAATTGAATCTTGACCGGCATCTGCGTCATGGTATTGACAAACTCAGTGAACACGAGGATCACTTCATCCACTTCACCCTTGATATAACGTTCCATAGCTACAGTCACCACACCAAGCACATCGGAAAGTTCAGTCGCATCCGGAACCTCTTCTTCGGAGGCACGCAGGTCATCAACGATCTTGCGCATAAACTGGCCGGCACGACGACCGATGGTATAGGCTTCAACGTCGACGGTTGAATCCTTAACAATATTCAGGGCAAGACGCTGGGCGTTCGTATTCAAACCACCACACAGACCTTTATCTGTGTTGACCAGAATCAACCCCAAACGCTTGACCTGCTCCCGCTCTACGACAAACGGGTGTTTATATTCAGGGTGGGCCTGCATCAGATTTGCGACGACACGCTTGATGCCTTCGGCGTAAGCGCGACCGGTGGTCACACGATCCTGGGCTTTGCGCATCTTACTCGCAGCAACCATTTCCATGGCCTTGGTAATCTTGCCCGTGTTCTGGATCGCCTTGATCTGACCCCTTATTTCCTTGGCAGAAGCCATACTGACTCCTTAGTATGTGCCGGTGGCCTTGAACTCGGCCATGGCGTTATTGAGCGACTCAACAATCTGATCGCTCAGAGCGGTTTTCTTATTCAGTTCGTTAATCAGATCAGCATGGCTGGATTTCAGATGAGCCATATACGCTTTCTCAAATGCAGTGATACGCCCAACATCAATATCATCCAGATCTCCATTATTCAGCGCATGCAGCACTGCGGTAATTTCGGCAACGCTCATCGGAGAATTTTCAGCCTGTTTCAAAGACTGCATCCCACGTTTGCCGCGCTCAATCTGAGCTCGTGTCGCCTCATCCAGATCCGAGGCAAACTGAGCAAATGCGGCTAATTCGCGGTACTGAGCCAGATCCAGACGCAAACCGCCACCAACCTTTTTTACGGCCTTGGTTTGGGCTGCGCCACCCACGCGGGATACGGACAAGCCCACATTTACGGCAGGACGCTGGCCGGAGTTGAACAAACCGGTTTCGAGAAATATCTGGCCGTCGGTAATAGAAATGACATTGGTTGGTACGAAGGCTGAAACATCGCCTTCTTGTGTTTCAATGATCGGCAACGCAGTCAATGAACCGGTCTTCCCTTTCACTTCACCCTTGGTGAATTGTTCAACGAATTCCTGATTTACGCGTGACGCACGCTCCAGCAAACGTGAATGCAGGTAAAACACGTCACCCGGATATGCTTCACGACCGGGAGGACGGCGCAGAATCAGGGATACCTGACGATAAGCCCATGCCTGTTTGGTCAAGTCATCATAAACAATCAGTGCATCTTCACCGCGGTCACGGAAATATTCGCCCATGGTGCAACCGGCATACGGTGCCAGATACTGCAGTGCAGCGGATTCAGCAGCGCTGGCAGAGACGATAATGGTATGATCCAATGCGCCATGCTCTTTCAGAGTGCGCACGACTGTGGCTACGCTGGATGCTTTCTGACCGATAGCTACATAGATACAGGTAACGCCGGTATTTTTCTGATTAATAATGGTATCCAGCGCAATGGCTGTTTTACCCGTCTGGCGATCACCAATGATCAACTCACGCTGTCCTCGCCCGACCGGGATCATCGCGTCAATCGCTTTAATGCCTGTAGCCAGCGGTTGGTCAACGCTCTTACGCCAGATCACGCCGGGCGCAACCTTTTCAACCATATCAAAGGTTGATGTGTTGACAGGACCTTTACCATCAATGGGTTCGCCCAGCGCATTCACCACGCGTCCTTTCAATTCAGGGCCAACTGGAACCTCAAAAATACGACCTGTACACTTCACCTGATCGCCTTCGGACAAGTGCGTGTATTCACCGAAGATTACTGCGCCAACGCAGTCTTCTTCCAAATTCAGCACAATGCCGCGCGTTTCACCCGGAAAGTCCAGCAGTTCACCGGCCATCGCGCCGGAGAGACCATGAATCAAGGCAACACCATCACCGACGGTGACAATCGTGCCGACATTCACATCCGCCGCCGCACTTTCAAAACCCTTGATTTGCGCTTTGATAATCGAACTGATTTCTGTTGTATCCAGTTTCATATTCAACCTCTGTATTCTATGTACTTATGTACTGTCAATCCGTTCAGCCCTGATTCATCCAGCTATAGTTCTGCGCATAGACTCCAGTCGCGAGCGTAGTGAATAGTCAATCAAACGATCACCAATACGCACGACGATACCACCCAGCAACGATGCATCCTGCGCAGTTTCGAGCCGTATCTTGCGGCCGGATTGCCCGGCCAGTGCCATCGATATTTCAGTCAGGGTTTTAGCAGCGAGCTTGTTAACCGACGTCACCGTTACGCTGATCTCATGCTGACAGTCAAGCACCATTTGCTCAACCATTGCACCGATTTCAGATAATAATTGTAATTTGTTCCGGTTACCGAGCAGGACAAGCAAGCGGCCGAGCTCTCTCGGCAAACCAACACAAACTTTATTGATAATGGCAATCTTAGCCGACGCGTCAATACCGGGAGAAACCAGCACCTGTCGAATTTCTTCAACAGATGCGGCGGCGGCCAGTTGCGACAAACCCTCGCGCAGATCTGTCCCCTCCTCAATCAGCTCAAACAATGCCTGCGCATAACGCCGGGATATCACCAGCGTGCTCATGCTGCGCCCAGACCTTCTTCAACAATCATCTCGATCATTTTCGCATGGCGCTTGTCATCAAGCTCAGCTTCAATCACTTTCTCGGCAGCCAGCATGACAATACCGGCAATATCCTGGCGCAATGACTGACGAGCGCGCTCCAGTTCTGCGCCCACTTCTTCACGGGCGCTATCCAAAATCTGCGTAGCTTCACGACGAGACTTGTTCAGGGTTTCTTCATTCACTTCAACAGCACGTTTTTCAGCTGCCGAAATGATTTCATGCGCTTTACTCTTGGCCTCTTCCAACTGCGCATGAATTAAAGCCTCAGCCCGACTCTGCGCTTCCATCCCGGCTTCCGCCGCAGCCAAACCGCTTTCAATCTTTTTATTACGCGCCTCCATGGCATTGTTAAGCGGCGCATAAAGCAATTTCCACAAAACCATAACCATCAAAATAAAGACGATAATCTGGGCGACAAATGTAAGATCAATACTCATGAAAATTCCCCGTTAAATTTATTCGACGCAATCTACCCTTAAGCAATGAATGGATTGGCGAACAGGAACCACAGGGCAAATGCCATGATAATGAACGGGAATGATTCCATCAATCCAGCAAAGATAAACATATTGAACATCAATTGAGGACGCATTTCAGGCTGACGCGCAATGCCTTCCAGTGTTTTAGAACAGATCAAACCCCAGCCAATTGCTGAGCCCAGTCCTGCTGCCGCCAAGATGACGCCAACTGAGATGGCCGTAGCCGCGGTGATGATTGTATGTGGATCCATTTTATTACTCCTTTGCTATTATGATAAAGATTTTAATGCTCAACCGGCTGATGTGCGATAGACAGATACACAACCGAAAGAATCATGAAGATAAACGCCTGTAGCAAGCCGATGAACATATGGAACAGCGACCAGCCTAGACCTACGAGTAGCCCCAACACCCCGGAGACAACACCGCCCACTGAGGACAGATCATGAACGTTGTGAACCAGCAATAAAGAGGCAATGAGCAGAAAAATAACTTCGCCGGCAAACATGTTGCCAAACAGTCGAAAAGCGAGTGAAAGCGGTTTGGCAAACTCCTCAATCAATTTGAGCGTCAGATTCAACGGAATCAGCAACACACCGAGGACCTTAACCACAGGATTTTTCGAATCGAGAAGCAGGGCGGCAAACGGTTGCAGCAGCAGCTCTTTAAGAAAATGCAAGGGCTTTAGCTTAAACTCGTAATACAGCACCAGCAGAAATATGGAAATAGCCATAGCAACGGGTAAATTCAAGTCGTTGGTAGGCACCTGACGGAACGCATGCAGGCCAAACAGGGCTGCTATATGATGCATCAGATAAGCGGGCAGAATATCAAATAAATTACACAGCAGAATAAAAATAAAAATAGTCATCGCCAGCGGTGCGATCAGCGGGTTATTTACCGAGAAATTATCCTTCACGGTTTGATTAATAAACTCTATCACTGATTCCATAAAATTCTGCACGCCAGTCGGCGCGCCTGCAACCAGTCTCCCTCGCAGCCACAACGAAAATACGATTAAACCAAGTGCAACAAGGATCGTCAGCAGCATCGTATCCAGATGGATTTGCATGAACGGATTACTTTTATCAAAGGAATACGTCCAATATTGCAGATGCTCTGCGATTCCGCTGCTATGCTCCTGTCCAGCCAAGGCGTTCTCCCTAGTCCCTCATCCCTGAGCTATATCGCTTCAGTGACGCAACATAAAATAATACCTGCGCGGCAAACATGCCGCCGGCAATCGCTGGCAGATTAAGCCCCAGCATAAAGCCTGCCGCCAACCCGATCAGGATCAGTATAAACCGTAAAACTGCGCCCTTATACAACGAGGCCTGTAACCTTTCCGCATCCAGCGCACCAGATGCTGTAAGCCTTCTGGCCAGCTCCCATGCACCAGCTGCCATTAATAAAGCGCCAAACAAACATGAAGCGCCTGCTTTGTAATCACCCATCAATGTGAATACCAGCATCAGGATGAGCCCTGCGCCAACCTGGTATCGATAGATACCAGCATATTCATTCATTGTTTCGCTTCCCCGCAACGGCTCCCGAGGTTCGAATCAGGTCGAAGTGAATCCCCGCTTTTCAAGCGAGGCGCATTATAACCACACTGCCAGTCCCTTTCAAGCATCAATTGCGCCGCTTAAAATACAGTAACAAGACTGACTAAATTAACCCGGCTACGGCTTGCTTGCACAGATTTATCAATGGATCGGGATAAACGCCCAATGCAACCACCGCGATTGCCATCACCAATACAGTAGCCTGCATCAGCCTGCTTTCCTGAAAATTGAATGCCACCTTCTCTTCGTCAAAATAAATATATTTGACCACGCGGATATAATAAAATGCACCGACAGCCGAAAACAGTAATGCGTACAGCACCAGATACAGGTGCCCTGCCTCAACCGCCGCCATAAACACCACATACTTGCCCCAGAATCCACCCAGAAACGGAATCCCTGCCAATGAGAACAGCATCAACCCCATCGCCAGCGCGTAACCGGGCCGTGCTCTGGACAGGCCGGCAAAATCCGCCAATAGTTCACCCTGTATGCCTTCCCGCTGCATCAGGATAATGATGGCAAACGCGCCCATGTTCATAAACAGGTAGATAGTCAGATATACCATAATACCCGCATAACCATCAGCATTCGCGGCTATCAGGCCGAGCATGATAAAACCGACATGACCAATCGTGGAATAGGCCATCATGCGCTTGATATTGCGCTGGGCAATCGCAGCTAGATTACCGACGGCCATTGTCAGCACGGCCATAACTGTCAAAATCATTGTGTACTGGTGCAATAAGGCGGGCATAACATCGACCAGAATACGGATAAAGATAGCAAAACCAGCCACTTTAGGCGCAACCGCCATGAAGGCGGTCACCGGCGTAGGTGCGCCTTCATATGCATCCGGAGTCCACATATGAAATGGCGCCATTGATACCTTGAAACCCAGACCTGCAATGATAAACACCAGACCCAGCATCACTGCGCTGTACGCATCACCGCCGGCAGCGGCAAGACCCTTGCCAATAGCAATAAAATTAAAGCTGCCGGTGACACCGTAAAAAAAAGTAATGCCGTACAGCAACATGCAGGATGACAGCGCGCCCAGAATAAAATACTTCAGCGCTGCTTCATTGGAGCGCAGCCTGTCACGCTGATAACCAACCAGCACATAGATGCACAGCGCCATCAACTCCAGCCCCAGATACATGATAATAAAGTTCGTCGCCGACACCATTAACATCATGCCCAACATGGAAAACAGCATCAGCACATAATATTCGCCTACATTCGCTTCATCTTTCATGTAGTTGACCGACAGTATCATACCCATGGCCGTACCCAGGCAAATCAGCACCTTGGCCAGTACGGCGAAATGATCCAGCATGAAAAATCCGTAAAAGGCCGTGGTCGGCTCAGGCATCATCGCCTGCACGACCAGCACAGCCGCCGTCAGGCAGGTGGCAATGGCAATATAGGCGGTTATGGCTTTTTTCTCACGCGCAATAAACAGATCCAGCAGCAGCAAAGCCATGGCAACCACCGCCACAAATATCTCCGGCATCAGAGCGAACAAATGATCCGGGAAGGGATATGGAAAGCTTATATTAGCCATCTTAGTTATTCCGCTCCTTCAACCGTTCGTGGCGCACAGCGACAAGTACAGGCGCTGCCTGTGCCAATGCAGTCGCTGCGCCCAGTTTGCTCGTCTTCGCCTGCGCCACCAGGTGAGTTACCGATTTATGCAACACGTCCAGCACCGGCTTTGGATACAGGCCCAGCCAGGCAACCAGCACGATAAGCGGTACAAAAAAACTGAACTCTCGCACACTCATATCCTTCATCGAAGCGACAGATTCTTTTTTTACGTCGCCGAACACCACGCGCTTGCACATCCACAGAGTATAGCATGCCGACAACACCACGCTGCTCGCAGCCACTATTGCCACCCACTTGACCGACACGGGCAGGTGGGCCTGCGTGATCGTCGAGGCGTCAAAGGTACCGATCAGCACCATGATTTCGGCGACAAACGATGATGCACCGGGCAAGGCTACATTGGCCATGGCAAATAATATGATCACCGCGCCAAAGATCGGCATCACATTCGCCACACCTCCATAGGCCGCGATATCCCGCGTATGCAGGCGGTCGTACATGACGCCGACACACAGGAAGAGCGCCGCAGCTACAAAACCATGGGAAATCATGCCGAACAAGGCGCCCTCAAGCGCAATTCCGGTAAACATGAACGCGCCCAACGTAACAAATCCCATATGGGCGATCGATGAATAGGCAATCAGCCTCTTCATGTCCGTCTGCATCATGGCCACCAGCGAGATATAGACTATGGCAATCAAACTCAGCACGACCATTAACGGTACAAAATAATGGGACGCATCCGGCAGCATCGGCAGTGAAAAACGCAGGAAACCATAAGCGCCCATCTTCAGCAGAATACCGGCCAGAATCACGGAACCGGCAGTCGGCGCCTCGGTATGCGCATCCGGCAACCATGTATGCACAGGCCACATCGGCACTTTCACGGCAAAGGCAAAAAAGAAAGCAATCCATATCCAGAGCTGCCATGTAAAATCAAAAGGGTAATCCATAAAGGCCAACATACTGAATGTGTGACCGGCCTTGAAATACATCGCCAGCAGGGCAATCAGCATCAGCACGGAACCGGCCAGCGTGTAGAGGAAAAATTTCACCGTTGCATAAACGCGATTCTGGCCACCCCAGACACCGATGATCAGATACATCGGGATGAGCATGGCTTCCCAGAAGAAATAGAACAGGATGGCATCCAGCGCGCTGAAGACACCGATCAGCGTCGTTTCCAGGATCAGAAAAGCCAGCATGTATTCCTTTACGCGGGTCTGAATGCATTCCCATGCGGAGATGATGCATATAATGGTCAGCAAGCTGGTGAGCACGATAAACGGCATGGAAATACCATCGACGCCCAGGTGGTAGTTCACATGAAAGCTGGCTATCCACGGATGCAATTCTTCGAACTGCATGTGCGACGTACTCTCATCGAACATGAAGGCCAGCGGCAATGTAACGATGAATGTAGCGACGGACACAGCCAACGCAGCCCAGCGTACAGCCTGATCACCGCGCACAAACAACCAAATGATCAGTGCGCCTAACATAGGCAGAAAGATACTCAACGACAAAATCGGAAAGCCCAGAACGTTGTTCAAATCCATTCCTGTATCCCCCTATACCTTCAACAGCAGCCAGGTCAGCAGGCCGAAGACGCCAATCACCATGGCAAATGCATAATGATAAACATACCCCGTTTGCATATCGCGCATACGGGCTGCGCCACCTTTAACCGAGTTCACAATACCACCGTGAATCAGCCCTTTATCAATCATGCCCAGATCGGCCTTCTGCCAAAGCAAGGTGCCTGCGAAGCGAGCCGGTCGGATGAGAACACGTTCGTAAAGCTCGTCAAAATACCATTTGTTATACAAAAAGGTATGGACAGGCCTGAATGTAGCAGTCAACTTACCTGGCAGTGCCGTCTCACGGAAATACATTGCATAAGCCAGACCGATACCGCTCATGGCCAGCCAGAACGCTGGGGTGAAGATAAAGTGATACCAGGCATGATGCCCCTCTTCGGCAAGCATCATCAACGGATTATGCGCATCCAGCACAAACAGCGACGTGCCGAAATAACCACGTGCTACATCGGGGTCGGCGATATTCAGCGCCAGTACGCCCCAGGCGCCAGCCCCGAACGCTCCGACAGCCAGAATGATCAACGGCACGGTAATTACCTTCGGCGACTCATGCACATGCGACTTGGTCTTGGCCGGTATGCGATCCGAATTATGGAAGGTCATGAAAAACATGCGAAAGGTGTAGAAAGAGGTCATGAAAACAGCCGATAACACTGAAAACGAGGCGAAATCACCGACCCAGCCCATGTGACGCACCATCGTTGCTTCGATAATCAGATCCTTGGACCAGAAGCCGGCAAATGGTGGTATGCCGCACAGCGCCAAAGAACCAATGAGCATAG
>Ga0256829_1003489_pt1 | contig 10849 bp, 5 predicted proteins | sample 131447metaG_FD_185979 | JGI IMG/M metagenome (GOLD analysis project Ga0256829, IMG submission 185979) | Hydrothermal vent microbial communities from Lau Basin, Pacific Ocean - 131-447 | ecosystem: Environmental > Aquatic > Marine > Hydrothermal vents | place: Pacific Ocean: Lau Basin | collected... | reverse complement strand
TTTTAACTATAACAATCCGGAATTACCCAGTGATGTGAAATTTCCGTGGGAACTGTCCAGATTGCAATGGTTGATTCCTGTTGCACAGGCTTATTTACTGTCTGGCGATGAGAAATATGCCGCTTTTGTCAGGAAAATTTTAGAGCATTGGATTGAAAATAATCCATATGCACATAGTATAAATTGGGCTTGTACCATGGAAGTGGCAATCCGTTTGGTAAGCTGGGTTTGGTTTTTCAAGACTCTTGGGAAAAGCAAAGCATGGGCTGATAAAACTTTTCAGTTTAATTTCTTAAAAATTTTGTATTTACATGGTGACTTTACTGAAAGGCATATTGAAAAATCGGATATAAATGGAAATCACTATACTGCAGATGCAGCTGCTATGGTTTTCATTGGCTTGTTTTTCAGAGGCAGTAAAAATGCTAACCGCTGGCATAATGAAGGCTGGAAAATACTAGAAAATGAAATTATGGTTCAAGTATTTGAAGACGGAGTAGACTTCGAAGCCTCTGTGCCATATCATCGTTTGGTGCAAGAGCTTTTTCTCTACAGTGCTATATATCGTCTTAATCTCGGATATGAAGTTTCTGAAAAATATCGTTTGAGATTAAGAAATATGGTCTCATTTACTAAAGCCTATACCAAAAAGAATGGGTCTGTGCCTCTATGGGGTGATGCAGATGACGCAAGAACAATACCTTTTGGGGATCAAGGCTTAAATGATCATCGATATTTGATCCCCGTTTTTGGATATACTTTTGGCAATGAAGAAATGATTAATGGTTATAAAGCTTCTTTGAGTGAGATATTCTGGATTTTGGGTCCAGAAGCTGCGACATTGATAAAAGCGAAAAGGAAGTTGAAAACAACTGATAAGTCTATGGCTTTTGAGAAGGGGGGGTTCTTCATTATGAAGAATGAAGAGGACCATGTTTTCATTGATTGTGGACCTATAGGTTTGGCGGGTAGAGGGGGGCACGGGCATAATGATATCCTGTCATTCGAAGCCATGTTAGCAGGTCAACCAATTGTAAGTGATTGCGGTGCTTATATTTATACAGGTTCATATAAAGAAAGGAACAATTTCCGGTCAACGGCTTATCACAATACTCCCATGATTGATGGTGTAGAGGTAAATCGTTTTATACGGGATGATTATATTTGGTTATTTCATAATGATGCGATTCCGGATGTAAGGCAGTGGACGATTTCTGAAGAAGTTGACGTTTTTGTTGGCTCTCATTCTGGGTATGAGAAATTAGATAATCCAGTCACTCCTGTTCGTACCATAAAATTGTTTCACAAAGAACATAGATTGGAAATTGTCGATAAGTTTGAAGGGGAGGGAGAACACTTTATTTCAATACCCCTCCATCTGTCGCCAGGAAACGAAGTGGAGGTTACATCCAAATCAATGTTAAAAATCATTTCGCCAGAAAGAGACTTTATTCTTAAATGGTCGGATGAGAATGAGTGGGACTTTTCAATCGGAAAGGGGCGGATATCAGAAAGTTATGGTGTTTTGGAAGAAATTATAAGACTTGTTTGGTCAAGAAAAGGAAATTTGAATGCTGAGCTTGGAATAGAGATCAGTGAATTGTCTTTAAACCTCAATAGCCAGATATGAAAAAATATGATTAATAAAAATGTTTTGCTTACTCTTTTTACAAGAATTTTTATAATAATTTCCGGACTTGCGACCAGTATTTTAAGCGCACGATATTTAGGGGTAGAGGGGCGTGGCAGCTATTTTTTTATTATAACGCTCGCCGCGACGATTTCACAATTTGCCAATTTGGGCCTGGGTTCTAGCAATACATATTATGTGGCCAGAAATGAGAGCATTTCCAAGAAACTGATTGTTAACAGCCTGTGGGTAAGCGTTATAATTGGTTTACTGGCTTCTGTCATTGTAATTTCCCTGAATCAACATTCATTTCTCAATCAAAAAACTAATGTCCGTGGGAGTTTGGTCTGGTATGCAATGATTATTGGACCTTCCATATTATTCTATATGCTGGCAAGCAATATATTGATTGGTTTAAATCGAATTGCCACATTCAATCTGTACCAAATATTTTATACTCTACTGGGTTTATTATTTATTTGCATTAATATCTACGTCGGTGCATCACTTAAGGGGTTCCTTATTGCAAGTGGATTGTCCGCAGCAATTACAGCGATATTTCTTTTGTTTTCGCTTGGGCCTTTAAAATTGAGTGAATTAAAATTCGATGTTCTAATTTTTACTAAAGGGATCTCCTTTGCATTTAAGGCTTACTTAATTACATTATTAGGGTTCTTATTGTTAAGGGTATCTATCTTTCTTATAACCAGTTATCACTCCGATATTGAACTAGGTTATTTTTCGATTGCAACTCAGATTTTTGACTCGCTAAGCATTATACCAACCTCTATTGCCCTGGTATTATTTCCACAACTGGTTAAGGCCGGTTCAAAAAGGTGGGATGACTTGAAGAAAAATATATTCTTGATTTCACTTATAATGTTTGCGGCAATCTTTATAACTGCCCTATTTTGTAAATGGTTTATTCAAACATTATTTGGCGAAGAATTCATTCCATCGGTCTATGTGACATATTATTTGTTACCGGGGGTTTTGTTTTATAGTCTTATAACAGTATTATCGCAATTTATTGCCGCCGACGGCATGCCCTATCAAATAGTGATTATCTGGGTTATAGGGCTTACAACGGTATTGGTATTGGGATATTTGTATATCCCTGGCCAAGGAGCTGTAGGGGCAGCATTGGCGCAATCGATAGCGTATTTTGTAACTTTTACTTTGATGTTCGGGTTGGCTCTAAGTAGAAGAAGAAACACTATTCAAAATTTAATAGAAAAATAAAATGATACATATACTTTCAAATTATCCACTTTCAGCTGCATATAGTTCCGAAATTGAAAAAATTTATAGTTCCGACTTGGAATATCTGGAAATGACTAAATTGAGGCGGGCGTCTATTCCAGAGATGTTTGGATATCTAAGACGTTTGAAAAGTGAAGCCGTGATTATTGCGATGGAGGATTCTTCTGGTATAGGGGTGCTGCCAATCTTAAAAATGCTGGCATATTCAACAAAGGCCAAACGATTGGAAGTATTAAACCATAATCTAGAAAGAAAGGTTTTTTCCAGATTTTCCGCATTAGCTGTTATGTTTAATTTTCTGTTTATCACCCTCAGAATTTTTTTCGCCCGAAAACAATGTCAGGGAGAATTAGAAAAACTCATTAACGAACCCAGACAGGAAATGAAGCTTGGAAATAGTTTGAAATGCCTGTATTTGAATGCAAATCTTTGGTTTGGGGTAAAAGCAGGTGGTTCCGTAGGTCATATTTCCGGTGTTGCCAATGGTCTTATGGATATGAATTATGGCCTTGATTTTGTTTCTGTTGGAGGGCATTTGCTGGTTGACGAAAGGGCAACATTTTTTGATCTGATACCTCCAAAATCTTTTGGTGTACCTTTCGAGCAAAATTATTATTATTTTCATCAAAAAGTGGTTCATCAGGTAAGTAGATACCTTGAGAAAAGGGATTGCGACTTTATATACCAACGGCTTTCGCTGGCGAACTATAGTGGTGTCGTTCTGTCCAGACAATATTCCATTCCCCTGATCATAGAATATAATGGTTCCGAAGCGTGGATAGCCAAGAACTGGGGTCAGCAATTACGTTATCATAACCTTGCCGTTCTTGCCGAAGATGTTGTATTGAAACATGCCCATCTTGTAGTGACAATTTCAGAACCTTTGAAGGAAGAGCTGATAGACCGTGGAGTGGATGAAAAACGGATCGTGATGTATCCAAACTGTATCAACCCCGGAATGTTTAATCCGGAAAATTTTTCTAAAAAAGAAATTTCTGCATTGAGGCTTAAACATGGTATTTCTGATGATGCCTGTGTACTGACTTTTATTGGCACGTTTGGCCAGTGGCATGGTGTTGATGTATTAGCCAAGGTAATCAGGCTGCTTTGTGAAGATCATATGAAATGGTTGAAAGAAAACAAAGTTCATTTCCTCGTCGTTGGAGATGGCCTGAGAATGCCGGAAATACGTGAGATATTATCAGCAGATATTTGCAAACCCTATTTTACCCTGACCGGACTCGTGCCCCAGAAGGAAGCCCCCATGTATCTGGCAGCTTCAGATATTCTTTTGTCACCTCATGTTCCAAATGATGATGGCAGTAAATTTTTTGGTTCGCCCACCAAGCTTTTTGAGTATATGGCAATGGGCAAGGGAATTATTGCATCTGACCTGGATCAGATTGGTGAGATACTTGGCGATTGTATTAGGGTCAGTGATGCTGAAAACCAGGGTATTGTATCTCAGGTGGCAATGTTGACAAAACCCGGTGATATTGATGAGCTTGTAGAGGCTATCAAATTACTGGTGGAAAAACCTGCCGTCAGGAATGCTATCGGTAAAAATGCCCGGAATCTGGCATTGGAAAAATATACCTGGAAGCACCATGTGAAAGCAATATTAAACGGTGCAAAAAAAGTACTTTAATGTAAGCGATTCTACAATCACACGGAATTTAGGCTTGCGTGATGCAGGCGTGTGGTTCGGTTTTGTTTAATCTTGCAGTCTCAATCAGGAAATCGCCTACAATAGTATAATTTATACTCAGTAAAAAAAACTCGGGTAGAGGTTGTGGAGATTTTTCTTGAAAACCACATTAGCTTGGGGAATTTCTTTCATTCCACAAAAGAGTTAAGCTCTATCGCTGTACAGCGTTTCTTCAAAAGATGTAATCATATGTTTTGCCAATACCTCTCGGGAATATCCCTGGGCGCCTGTTAAGCTGTTTTGACGATATTTTTCCATTAAATCCGGGTTTTTATACAACTCCAGGATTGCTTTGGATATTTGATCTGCATTCTCTGGCTCTACATTTATGCCACAGTTACATTTTGTCACAATGCAAGTAATTTCACCCTTTGGCACCCCGACTAAAACGGGTATCCCCATCCCCATGGACTCAAAAACTTTTGAAGGAATAACCGTCTTAAAAACAGGTGTATTCTTCAAATGGATAAGAGAGACATCGCATAAGCTCCAAAGTCGTGGCATCATTTCCTTTGGTTGTCTTGGGATCAAACAAACATTATTTAGTTTTTTGTCGGCAACCAATTGCTCTATGTTTTTTCTAGTAGCTCCACCGCCGGCAAATAATATAACAATATCCTTTTCTTCTTTAAGCAGTTCAGCTGAATCAACGATTTTTTCAAGGGCATGCGCCATGCCGTGTGTTCCCACGTAGCCTACGACAAATTTCTCTTTTAGGTTATATTGTTCAGCTAATTCAGGGTCTTTCCTTACCGAGGGTGCATATTTAGTTAAATCTACGCCATTAGTAATGACATCTATTTTTTCAGAAACTACACCTCTTTCGATCAATTCCTTTTTAAAAGCACGTGTCACAGAAATTATGCGATCTGCCCGGTGATACAGGAAAAGTTCTATCTTCTCAAAAATACGGATCACCCAACTGTCTTCCATGGCCCCCACTGCCTTAATGGATGCTGGCCACAGGTCACGTAACTCAAATACGAATGGCTTACGGCGAACAGCCGACAGCATCCAGCCGCCTATGGCGCAAAAAAACTGTGGTGATGTCGCGACAATGATGTCTGGTTTCTTTTGAAACAAGCCTGCAAAAAAACCCATGAACATAAATGAGATATAATCCAGGGTTCTTTTCAGAAACCCATTATTAGCTGTTATATAAGTTTTGACCCGAACAACTTTTATGCCCGATATTTCCTCAAGTTGATACAATCGGTTTTTATACCCTTCAAAAACTTTGCCTTCTGGGAAATTTGGCACGCACGTAATAACAGTAACCTGGTGGCCCATTTGCACCCATCGTATAGCATGCTCAATCAGCCGCGTAGCAGGGGCATTACCTTCGGGAGGAAAATTATCTGACAGGAAGAGGATGTGCATATCACGACCATGTAATTTTAGTTACAAATTTTACGGGACACTCTCCCCGCCAACTTAATTTTATCTTTTTATTTTGTACACTTACACCAAATTCAGGATGATAACTACTATTTTCAATGGACAAGTCCCCCATTTTAGAAAACGCCATAATAACTTTGTGTTGCTCGAAACTAATTTCTATCTGTTTCCCAACAGATTGAACATGCCAATCCGGGTGAATATGATATAATATTATGACCTCATGTTGCTCTTTCGAAAAAACCTGGTCCTCTATTATAAGTTCATTATTTAAGAACTTCCATTTTCGATTGTGAACCGGTCTTCCCGAAAGACGTAAATATCCGGTATGAGACGCAGATATCAGTTTTTCATCCCCAATCCTCTGGATTGTTATATCCTTTATCCGTGCTCTGCGGGCAACCCTGAATCCTCCCCAAACTTCTGAGGAATTCTCCCCATCGATAACAAGTGTATTATGCGCAGCAGAGCCTCGTTGTCTTAACCTTTCATCATCAGCCCCATATACAGATGTCCCGGAATTTACAAATACCCGCTTTCCATATAGTGATAACTCAAAACTAAGAGTATCTGCATGTGCATGTCCGGGAAGGTAATCAGGTCCAACATCAGCAACATCTAAAATTGCGTGAATATCTTTGCAGGAAATTACTATGTACCCGCTTTCCTTCAAATGAGTAAGGTGATGTTCTGTTCTATCTTCTTGCCTAATACTTAATTCTTCGGAATATCTCGTAAGCTCTGCAGCGGTAGAAGCAATATTAATTGCCGCATCATTGAAAAAACTGATTAAACCATCCGGATGTGTCATTTTAGACATCCAACGAAGCATTTTTTTCGCTTGGACAATAAAGAGAGGCGAGACATGCCGGTCATAAAGCTGCAATAGATTGATAATATCTAACACGTCTTCCAAGAAAATATTATGATACATCGGAGAGAGTTCAAAATTGCCCCCATCCGCCAAAACCTGTTCTTTAATCTCGGAATTAACAATAGTCATCCCTTTTTCCAACCATTTGCGTGCCTCATCTCCTTCAAAATAGAAACCGACAAAAATCAACGCTTTGGCATTGGCAAAAAGATGATTTCCCAAAAGATGATATTCACAACGTCGGGACAAAAAACGGGCTTGCCGGACCAGGCTTTCATGAAAACCATCATTCACTGAATCTTGGCGAATAAAATACTTAACCCAATTAACTATTCTTAAAGAAGTAGGATAGGATTCCCAGCCATCGCCCTCAATAGCAGAATGGACATTAATCCAATTCTTGATAATTTCACCATACTCCTTGAACCACCGGTCATTGTCCCGAGAGTTTAGAAAATCAAAATAATGTAAATTATATAACCAGAGTTTATCATTTGTTATTTGGTTCCAATCAGCCGCAGTTGAGAATTGCACTGTTTGGTTTAAAAAAGTAAAACCCTTTTCAGCATCAAAGCTATTTGCTTTGGACAGAAAAGTAACCCTCCCGCCTTTTTGTCTGGTTGAAAGGTCATGTACACCACCGCCATCGAAGGGCGTGGTCCAACGGTATTTTAATCGATAATAAATTTGAATTGGTTTTAAATATTTCACCGTGTGGAATAATTGTGATATCCGCTGGAGAATATTTTTTCTACTTGCCATATGTATAGGAGCTCAGCAATTAACCCGTAATTTTTCTGGCGAGACCATCGATTTCGATAGCGACCCTGGAAACCTCCATCAACTCTTCAAAAGGAATAGGAGAGGGCACCCCGGAACGAATAGATTTCATGTATCCAGCCACACAGTTATGTTGCCCTTTGTCCTGAGATATGGATTTTTCCTTCTTAAAACCTTTCCAATCATACCCCACAAGTGACCGGAAATTATTCAATTGCAAGACGGCATCATCAACGAATACTTCTAACCGTTCTTTAGGGAAGGATTTTCCGCCATTTGCCAAATAGTGGATAGAACCAAAGGACCCGTCCTTAAAAGTTAGGGTAATCGTTACCTTGTCTTCAACAACCCCTATACCCGGCCTGGTACCTATGGTTGTCACCGAATAATTTTCGATCTCATCGCCCACCAGGAAACGTAATAAATCTATAAAATGGCACGCCTCACCAATGATGCGTCCCCCACCTACATGTGGGTCCTGAATCCATGTATCTGCAGGAATAGCTCCTGCATTGACCGTATATATTAAGGATTTTGGTCCTGCCGTTGTTTCAAGAAGACTTTTCATCTTTATGACTTGCGGTGCAAAACGACGATTAAACCCGACCATTAATTTGCATTCGCGCCCCTTTTCCAGGTTCTTTTTATAGGCCCTGTCAATGTTATCCAGTTCTTCCAAAGTAAGAGCCAGGGGCTTTTCAACAAAGATATGTTTCCCAGCCTCCAGGGACTTCACAACCAAGTTGGCATGGGTGTTATGTTGCGTGACAATCACAACCGTATCCAGACTACTGTCCTTCAGCGTTTCATCTATATCCGTTGAGGCATTCTGGAAATTAAATTTCTTGCCATTATGAACACCACTCAAACCGCTACTTGTAACAATCGTGCCCAATCCAGCTTCTGCCTTCACAAACGCCGGAATTAAAATGCGGGATGCATAATTGCCCGCTCCAATAACCGCGATATTGCCTTTACTCTTTTTTAAGGTTTCTCCACGTTCGTTTATCGATATTTTTCTTTTTATTTTAATATCGCTTTGCTTTTCAACAGGGTAATTAATTAATATGCCAAGGCTTTTCTCCTTGCTTTCAAGCAAGTCATAAACTTTTTTGGCATCTTTAATTTCAAAACAATGTGTGATCAGCGGCTTGACATCGATCCTGCCCTCACTCATCAAATCAAGAACAGCTTCAAAGTTGCGTTGCTCTGTCCATCTAACGAATCCAACGGGATAGTCCTGTCCTTTATCCTCATAATTCGGATCATATCGACCTGGCCCGTATGAAGCAGACACCTGGAACGTTATTTCCTTTTTGAAAAAGTCATCCCTTGATAATTTAAGGCCTGTTACACCAACCAGAACGATGCGAGCCCTTTTACGGCACATCAAGGCGGCCTGATGCATAGGTTCATCACTACTTGTAGCAACGGCATTTAAAACTGCATCCACGCCACGATTACGTGAAAAGGCCATGGCAGTTTGAACCGGGTCCTGCCCGGAAGACAAATCAACTGTCTCGGCGCCAAATTTACGGGCCAGATCACATTTAGTTGTGTCAAAATCAATCCCTAAAACACGACACCCATTCGCTTTCAGCAATTGTACGGCCATAAGGCCTACCAGACCGAGCCCCATAACAACGACACACTCCCCAAGTGTAGGCTTTATGAGGCGTACAGCTTGCAACGCAATAGAACCAATAACGGTAAAAGCCGCCGTCTGATCATCAACATAATCAGGAATTTTAGCACAAAGGTTTTTCGGAACCCTTACCATTTCGGCGTGATACCCATTGGAAACGACCCGGTCGCCCACATCAAAACCCTCAACTCCACAACCGATCTCGGCGACTATGCCAACATTACAATAACCGGGCGCAAACGGTTGATCGAGCTTCGAACTTACGGTTTCATATGTTGCCATAAGTCCATCAGTTTTAACTTTCTGGAGCACCTGCTTGACTTTGTCAGGCTGCTGAAGTGCTTTATTGATAAAGCTGGCTTTTCCGAAATCCAGTAACATCTTCTCAGTGCCCGAAGATACGAGTGAAGTTGTGGACGCCATTAAAAGGTTGCCCGAAATATTCTGTGGGCAAGGCACATCAACAACCTGCGTTTCACCCGTTTTAAAACTCTGAATAACTTGTTTCATATTTTGTTCTTGAATTTTAATTGATCCATGAAGTGTTAATTCACAGAATATAAAAAAGGCAAAACCCCCATATTCAAGGGGCATTACCGATAACAAAAATTAAAAAAAATTTGTGATCTTTATACATAGATGAAAAATCAACCATACCTCTCTTTATATGATCTAATATAAAACCCAAGGGAATTCTTTAGAAAGACAATTACTATACCAAAAAATACGCCCATTAGAATTCCTAAAATAACAATTACCTTCCTTTTTGGCCTAATCCTTTGTTCCGGGACACTGGGCCGATTAATATACTTAAGCGCATAATCATCACGTATATTAGCTAGCATATTGTTTTTCATTTGCTGTTCTATAAGCTGAGAGATGGTCGAAACAATATTTTTATTAGTTTCCGTCTCTAGCTTAAACCTTAAATACTTGATACTATTTTCGGCCTCTTGCTTACTTTCATTGCGGACCCTTTCATTTAACCTTTTAACAAGTATTTCAATCCATTTTTTTGCTAACGAAGGGTATTTGCTCTCTATTGATATTTTTATAAAATTAGTTTTTCTATCCAAGGTGATTTTTCGTATCGTATCAAATTTCTTAACGGCTTTCTCAAGGCTGGGTCCAGAATAATTGTCAACATTCTCTACGCCGCGCATTTTATTACCATAGCCTTGATCACCAGACACTTTTGCCAACATTTTCTGGACCCACTTTCTAAGGCTGGAAAAAAAAGTGTCTTCACCCTTCTTCCAATCATTCGTAGTAAAATCCCATTGGTCTTCGTAAAGATAGTGAATAATGCCTTCATCCAAAATAAGGGCTTCAGTAAATTCTCTGGATTTTACAATTTCGATAAATTCATTTAGTTTGTCGTTTCCGCCAATACTGATCCCTGTAAGGCTGCTTAATCCCGAAAGCGATCCTAATCCACTAAGTCCTCCACCTGAAATTGAAATATTATCTGACGCTGATAAAAGTGCTTCAGAGCGATAAACAGGCGTTGAGAAAATAGCGATTAATACTGCACCAATCATACTGACAATT
>Ga0256829_1003488_pt1 | contig 10853 bp, 12 predicted proteins | sample 131447metaG_FD_185979 | JGI IMG/M metagenome (GOLD analysis project Ga0256829, IMG submission 185979) | Hydrothermal vent microbial communities from Lau Basin, Pacific Ocean - 131-447 | ecosystem: Environmental > Aquatic > Marine > Hydrothermal vents | place: Pacific Ocean: Lau Basin | collected... | reverse complement strand
GTCAATTAGCCGAAAGCGGCAAAGGAATACACAATATGCAATTGAACCGTCATTCGTTCGTTCTCGCCGGAATTCTAGGCGCAGCGCTGGTCACACTGAGCAGCTGCAGCCCACAGTCTGACGTGCAAGCTCCCGTCGCCACGATCGACAGCGAAACCGCAGCCGTGGTCAATGGAGAGCCGATCTATATGATCGACGTTGAACTCGAAGCGGTGGCGCAAGGCCAAATCGAGCCAAACTCGGATTTCAGCCCGGCGCATCCGGAGTTTCATCAAGTGCTGGATCAATTGATTGATCAACGCCTCTTGGCACAAGAAGCCCTGCGCCGGAATCTGGACCAAGAACCCGAAGCGGCACGGCGCCTGGCGGCAGGGCGCGAGCGTCTGCTCGGCAATATTCTTGTCGAAAGCCTGGTCGCGAACGAAGTCACCGACGATGCCATTGACCGCATGTATGAAGAGCAAGTCAAACTGCAGCAACTGGATGATGAAGTCCGGCTCCGCCAAATCCTGGTTGAAACAGAAGCGGATGCGGCCAGTGTTTACGCAGAATTGTTGGGTGGACGCGATTTCGCGGAAGCTGCCCTCGAACATTCGCAAGATGTGCGCACGCGGCTCGAAGGTGGAGATCTCGGTTGGATCAGCCCAAATGACCTGATCGATCCCCTGCCGGCTCGGATCGGTGACACTGTGACCGGCGAAGTGTCTGCACCGTTTGAAACCTCTGACGGTTGGCTGATCCTGAAAGTCGATGAGCGCCGGACAACACCGCCTAAGACAAAAAGCGAGATGCGGCCGGAAATTATTACCTTCCTGACCTTCACGCAGATCAGCGATATTCTCAGAGAGTTGCGTGCGCGGGCAGATGTCCGCCAGCGCGATCCAGAAGAATACCTCCAAGACACAGAAGCGCCCGAAACGACAGACAATTCCGCTCAAGAAGAAACCTCGACACCATGAACCTAACCCCCTCCCCGTTTGCGCCAGATCGGTTTCCAGATTTGCCCGCGATTGCTGGCGTCCGCGCCGCCACAGGTTCGCGCGGATTCTATGCCGCCCGCGGATTAAAGCGCGATGATGTGTTCTTGTTTCACTTTGCGCCCGGCACGTCTTGCGCTGGCGTATTTACGCGCTCCGCAACCGCCTCTGCCGATGTCTTATGGTGCCGCGAGGCGCTCGAGACCGGACAAGGCAAAGCGTCCGCCCTGGTCGTCAATTCCGGGAATTCGAATGCGTTTACGGGCCCCAAAGGAGTCTTGAAAAATGACGCCACACTCGCCGCCATGATGGCCGCGATGTCGGCGGAAAAACACCAATGCTTTCTCGGCGCGACCGGCGTGATCGGCGAGCCCCTGCCCGATCCAAACTATGTTGGCAGCATCATCCCTGATTTGGCCGAGGCGCTAAAGGAAACAGATTGGGAGGCCTGCGCGAAGGCCTTCATGACGACGGACACATTCGCAAAAGGCGCCGGCCTGGTGCGCGAGATTGGTGGTGTCCAAACTGCTTTTTCTGGCATCGCCAAAGGCTCTGGTATGATCGCACCAAACATGGCGACCATGTTGGCTTATGTGTTTACCGACACCGCGATCACACCTGAGCTTCTCGATCTCGCGCTCCGCGAGGCATGCGGGCAAAGCTTCAACGCCATTACCGTGGACAGCGATACATCGACCTCTGATAGCCTGATGGTTTTCGCAACCGGGGCAAACGGAACCGAGACCATCGTCTCTGAGGCAGATCCTCGTTTTTCAGCCTTCAAGTCGGCCTTGAATGAGATATGCCTCGAGCTCGCACTACTGATCGTCAAAGACGGCGAGGGCGCGACCAAATTCGTGACGATTGAGGTCGAGGGCGCCGTGTCTTCGGACTCTGCGCGGACGATTGCCGCAGACATCGCCAACAGCCCCTTGGTCAAAACCGCGCTTGCCGCGAACGATGCGAATTGGGGCCGCGTGGTTATGGCCGTAGGTAAGTCAGGGGAACCGATTGATCAAAACCAGCTCTCGATCTGGTTCGATGAGGTTCAGGTGGCGGCTCAAGGCGCACGCGCCGAAGACTATGACGAGGCGCGGGCAACCGATGCCGTGTCAAAGCCGGAAATTTCCATTCGCGTCCGGGTTGGCGACGGACCTGGACGCTCCCGGGTCTATACGTGTGATCTAACCCACGCCTATGTCGACATTAACGGAGCTTATCGCACGTGAAGGTCGTCTATGTAGCCGCTGCGGCTCTGTTTCGCCCTAATGGAGAGGTTCTGCTCGCGCAGCGCCCAGAAGGAAAATCCATGGCCGGGCTATGGGAATTTCCCGGCGGCAAGATAGAGACGGGCGAAACGCCAGAGCGCGCGCTCATCCGGGAGTTGAACGAGGAACTGGCCATCACGGTTAGCGAAGATCACCTCGAACCGATCACATTTGCCAGTCATACTTACGAGAGTTTTCACCTTTTCATGCCATTGTATGGCGTGAAGAGATGGATGGGGACGCCGCGTCCGACTGAAGGACAAACACTTGCATGGGTCGCGCCGCAAGACTTGCATAGCTACCCAGCACCGGCAGCTGATATTCCGCTTTTCGACGTGTTGGCATCGAGAGCTATGAGCGAAGTATAATGAAGACGATAACCGATAAAGCGCGCCGTTTTTTCGACAATGAGTCCGGTGGGACAGCAGTTGAGTACGGCTTGATTATGGGTCTTATGACACTCGCCTTGATCGGTGCGCTCTCTGCAACTGGCGATGGAACCAGCGATAAGTGGAACGGTGTCGCAGATGATGTCACCACCGCTGTGAACAGCTAATATTTAAAAGGGTCCCGCGGCGTTCTGCCTTGACCCAATCGCTCAGCACGGCACCTTCGACCTAAAGTCGGAGGATCCCATGAGCGCCCCAAAACCATTTGAGATTTGCGTCCCTCAATCAAAGCTGGATGCTATTAAAGATCGCGTTGCGGCCTATCAGTGGTTCCCGGAACCAGAAGGGCTGCCCGAGTGGCAACTCGGCATGTCGACGCCGGTCATGAAAGACATCCAGTCTTATTGGCTCGAAAGCTATGACTGGCGCGCCGAAGAAGCCAAACTTAACCAGCACCCGCAATTCATCGTCGAGATCGATGGTCTTCCGATCCATTTCCTACACGTGATTGGCGAGGCAAAAGGCAAACGCCCGCTCTTGCTGACCCATGGCTGGCCAGGCTCCGTGTATGAATTTTATGACGCGATTGGACCGCTCGCTTATCCAAGTCAGCATGGTGGAAACGCCGATGACGCGTTCGATCTGATCATCCCATCGCTGCCGGGCTATGGCTTCTCCGGCAAGCCTAAGACGCCCATCGGTCAACGCGCGACGGCGAAGCTGTGGAACACGTTGATGCAAGATGTGCTGGGGTATGAGACCTATCTCGCGCAAGGCGGCGATTGGGGCGGTATGGTCACCTCTTGGCTCGGCCTGGATCATGGCACGGTCGACAGCAAAGGCGGCTGCCAGGCGATCCATCTCAATATGATCAGCCTGCGCCCCAACCCCACTGCGCCGCAATCAGATGAAGAAGCCGATTGGATGCAGCGTGCCCAAGCCGCGATGCAGCTTGAAGGCAGCTATTTGATGCAGCAAGCCACCAAGCCGCAAACCCTCGCTATGGCGCTGATGGACAGCCCGATGGGCACGGCCGCCTGGATCCTGGAAAAGTTCAACACCTGGTCAGATCTCAAGGGCGGGGATCTGTTCGGCATCTATACCCGCGATCAACTCCTAACCAATTTGATGATCTATCTGGTCAATGACGCCATCGCGACATCGGTTTGGTATTATGCAGCCTTCTTTGGTGAGGGCGGTGCAACCTTGCCCAAGGGAACTCGGTGCGAGACCCCAACTGGGTTTGCGAACTTTCCAGGCGAAACGGTTTATTTCCCGCCGCCGCGATCCTGGTGTGAACGCGCTTACAACATCACCCATTGGTCAGAGATGCCACATGGGGGACACTTCGCAGCAATGGAAGCGCCGGACCTGTTCGTCGACGAAGTCAGAGACTGGGCGCGCCGCCTCGCTTAGCGCCCGGGTCGATAGGTTCGCGCCGCATTCGCCTCAACATCCTCGCGCGTGAGCAAAGCTGGCCGCCACTCTTCAGCAGCAAACAGCGGAGCCTGGTCGGCATAATGCGGCGAGGTTTCATCAAGAGTCGCGGCGCCGAACTGGTGGATCACATCTGCGGTTTGGAGACCGTCCGCGTCCCATTCAACAATCGCGATCCAGGTGTCACCCGCATTTGCTTTCAAGATCCCATCCTCGCCAATCTCTGCAGGATAGATTGCCCGCAAAATATCTGGCCCGCCGCTCACTGGTAGGCTGACCTCTCCGCGCACGAGGCGATTCACCTCGCCCCATTCCGGGTCAATCTGACCATAATGCGTGTTGAGATAGTCAACCGCTTGGCGGAACGCATCGGCCGGGGCGGGCGCCGGAATGCCCGTCAGGTTTTCGGTCACCGCATGAATGGTTGTCAGCACGCCGAGCGCCGCATGACGATCCGTCATATCCGTTCCATAAGACCATGCTGCCAAGTGCTCTGCCGCCGACTGAAGCGTTTCATCTTCGCTCCAATCCTCGGCCAGGACCGCCTTGACGGTTTTGTCTGCCGTCGAGCCCTGCGCGTAAGTATTGTCGAACTTGAGCGCCAACAAGCTCTCCCGCGTGATCGGTGTCGTACCGTCAGTTAGTTCCATAATTCGCAAAGACCGATTGGTTTGATCCGTTTGCAGTCCCATTGTTCGGGGGAACATTTGCGGGGTTAAATTGTCCGGCCCATCCGTGGCACTGAACGGCTCGTTATTGGCGTCAAAGATCAGCCCTGATTCAGGATTGCGCAGGATCGGGACACGGTCATAGGGGAGATAGCCGTCCCAAATCACATCGGACCGGTCGCCAGGCAGATCTTTGGTCCAGTCCCACCCCGCGGCGCGGTTCGGATATTGACCATTGTGAATGAGCGCGACGACGCCGTCTTTATCGGCGTAAACATAGTTCAACGCCGGGACAGCATGGATCGCCATGGCGGCATAAAACTCATCCCAATTCCGCGCTTTGGCGGTGCGCATGCGCTGCTCGGTCTGGCGCATAGCCCCCATGCCCGCATAGCGGATCGCATAGGTACCGGTCTTGGTGCGGATCGCCGGACCATGTTTTGAGGTCAGCACTTCGCGCTTGGCAGGAAAGGCGAACGGCCCCCAAAGTTTGATCGCGAGCTCTGCTGTCTCCACCTCGAAATCTATCCAGTCCCCATCCAGCTGGTATTGGTTCGGGTCGTCTGGGTTCACGGTCAGGACATAGACATCCGCCAAGTCTGGCTTGCTGACCGTATTTGCCCAGCCGAGGTGGCGATTGAAGCCATGCAGAATGCTTGGGGACCCCGGAAAGACGCCGCCATGAATGTCGAGGCCTTCCTCAGACACCATATGCGCTTCCCACCAGGCCACAGGTCCAGTCATCGGCTGGTGTGAATTGATGATCAGCCGAGTTGTATTGTCATCAGATCTTCCGGGCGCCACCGCAAACGCGTTAGAGCCGCGCGGCGGAGCCGTCTTTGGGCCAATCAGCCAAGACTGACGGCCTGACCCCGGATCGAGGGAAATACTCGCGACCCGCTCATCATTGTAAACATCAAGCAGCGTCTCATCGAAGCCATAGAAGAAAGGCGTCCGAAACAAAGTGCCGGCGAAAACATCTTCAGGTTTGAATGGCACGAGCCCCTGCCAGGTCTGGTCCAAGTTTTCGGATGCATAGAGGTTCAAGCCATCCGCATAGGCCTGCGCATACGCTTTCACATCGTCCGGAACATCGCTTTCATAGCGCGCTTCGATTGTGTCCCAGACATTCAGCAACTCTACGAGGTAATCGGTCCGGGCCGCATTCACGCCTCTATATCGGCCAAGCACGCCGCGCGTTGCCGCCACGCTTTCCTGGATCGTTTCAAAATCGTCTTCCGCGTGCGCATAAGCCAGGCCGAAGGCGGCATCATTGTCGGTCTTTCCATAGATGTGCGGCACACCCCAATTATCGCGAATGATCTCCACATCATAGCTCGTGGCCGCCGCTGACAACGCCTCAACACTCGGGTTTTTTGGCAGTGGGTCCCAAGTATAAATGCCCGCGGCTAGGGCGAGCACTGCGATGAGGGCCGCCGCCCCCATGACGATTTTCTTGATCATAGAGATTAAGCTTTCACTGGAGGTTCAGCATAAGATGCGGTCTGCCAGATCACCTCATCCGGGGCTTGCAGCATCTGCATGTACATCTCTTTCGGATAGGCCTGATGTGGTTTGTCCGGATCATAAGGTGGCTGTTTCACGCTGCCGCCTTCGCCATCATACGGATCTGGATCCATATATTGTTTGGCCTCCTCGGCGCTGATCCCGACTTTCTCGAGGACTGCTGGGTCGACCCATGACTTTTGATCAATCTCAACGTCGGAAGTCGCCACTTCAAGCGTCATGTTTTCCGGACCGCCAAAATAGATCGATTGGCACATGCCATGATTGATCGGACCGATGACGTTCACGCCTTTCTTGCGAATGCGATCGCGGATTGCGAGCAGCTGATCCGGCGTATCCACTTTAAAGGCCAAGTGCTGCATCGTGCCCGCCGCACTTGGGCCGGCGCCGGTACCGGAATGGGTCACGCCCATCTGAACCGGGATGTCTTTCACTGCAGGCAGTTCGACAATCGAGAAATAACAATGATCATCCAAGTGCATGAAAGCGTGGATGCCGCCCGGCACACCATGCATGTCGAAAATCGCCGACAGTTTACATCCCAGGACGTCTGAAAAGAACTCGATCTGGCTTTTAATGTCTGCCGACATGATAGCGAGATGATGGATCCCTGTGGCTTTGACCATGGCGCCTGCTCCCTTGTCTTTGCGTCATACTGGACTCGAGAGCTGAAAGCGCCAAGTCTTCACCCAGCGGGAGGTGAGCTATGGCTGAGTTGATCCGAGAACCTTATCTGGTGCTGCACCAGGAAACATCTGGCTTTAAAGACGTGTATGGCGGCGCTGGCGAAACCGTCGTGGTTGAGTGTATGCGGATCGCCCTCAAAGACACGACCGCAAAATCCGTCATCGTGTTTTCGCACCCGATTGGTTCGGGCGCGTTTCTGCCCTTGGTCTCGGCGCTCGCTTATGCCGGGCATCACGTGATCTATTGCAATCCGCGTTATCGCGGAAATGACACCGCCCTGATCATGGAGAAGTGCGTCGCGGATTTGGGCGCCTGCTTGAAACATGCGCGCGAAAAGCTCGGTTATGAGACGATTATTTTAGGCGGCTGGTCTGGCGGTGGTTCGCTCTCACTGCTGTATCAAGACCAGGCCGAAAATCCCTCGATCACCCACACACCTGCGGGAGATGCCTACGACCTCACGGCTTTGGGCCTGCCGCCTGTTCAAGGCATCATGCTGCTCGCCGCCCACATAAGCCGAGCGATGACCCTCACCGAATGGATTGATCCATCTATCCTGGATGAAAGCGCCCCGTTTGCGCGCAGTCCCGAGCTTAATATTTACGACCCTGCGAACCCCAACCAGCCCGCTTACACGCCCGACTATGAGGCCCGGTACCGGGCGGCACAAATCGCGCGGAATCGGCGGATCACCGATTGGGTCAAACAGACCCTCGAAGATCTCCGCAAGGCCGGCGAGATCAACGCAGAACGCGCGTTCACAGTGCACGGAACCATGGCGGATCTGCGCTGGACGGACCCGACCCAGGACCCTTCTGATCGCAGGCCGTACTCCTGCTATCTCGGCGAACCCAAAGTCGCCAATGATGGCCCTGTCGGCTTGGCGCGCTTTTCAACGCTGCGCTCGTGGCTCAGCCAATGGGGCTATGACACGACCAATGCCACTGGCCTCGGCAATGCGGCGCGGATCAGTTGCCCCGTCCTCGTGATCAACAACACCGCCGATCTCGCTTGTACACCAAGCCACGCACAGCGCTTGTTCGATGCCGTCGGTCATGACGACAAAGAGCATCACGACATCAAGGACGCGGATCACTATTATATCGAACGCCCGGACCTGCTGCCCGAAGCGGTGCGGATCTGCACCGACTGGCTGCAAAGAAAACGCTTTGCGGACTGATTTGCAGTTGGCGTTTAGCCACCCGTCCGGTAGCTTTCAGGCATGAATGAAGCTGTTACTCTCGCCAAACATATCAAGGCTGCCGACCGTGTTGTGATCTTCACCGGCGCGGGGATCTCGACCGAAAGCGGCATTCCCGATTTCCGCTCTCCGGGCGGCGTTTGGTCAAAGATGCAGCCGATCTATTTCCAGGATTTTGTTTCCGATCGAGACGCGCGCCGCGAGGGCTGGCGCCGTGTGTTTGAGCGCACCGCAGGCTGGGTCGGCGCAGCTCCAAATGCTGGGCATCATGCGATCGCCAAACTCGTCGAAATGGGAAAAGTCACCAGCGTGATCACTCAAAATGTCGACAATTTGCACCAGGATGGCGGCGTGCCGGATGAGAAAGTGGTCGAGGTGCACGGCAACGCGTCTTACGCGAAATGCCTGCAATGCGGGAAACGCTATGACTATGAATCTCTGCGCCCTCGCTGGGAAGCAGACGAGGACATTATCTGTGACTTCTGCACCGGGCTCCTCAAATCAGCGACGATCTCGTTCGGCCAAGCCATGCCAGAAGACAAGATGATGTTTGCCGAGAGTGAAGCCGTCTCATGCGATTTGATGATTGCGCTCGGATCCTCGCTGGTCGTCTACCCGGCGGCGAATATTCCGCTCATCGCGAAGCAGAACGGCGCCAAATACATCATCATCAATCGCGAAGAGACCGAGCATGATGTCTATGCGGATATGGTCATCAATACAGAGATTGGGCCGATTCTGCGCGAAACGATGGCCGAGCTCGGACAACCGCTCGGATGATGGCGGCTTGGCGCAAGGCGCTGCGGTTTGCCGCCCTTCCCGGCGCGGCGCGGGTTCAATTTCGGCGGCAGAAGCTGATTGAAGACGGCACCCCAACTGTGCGCTATTCGCTGCGCTCAGAAACGCAGACAGGTGACGTGATCGGGGATGAGCGGGACTATCACCTGCTCAAAGCGGCGATGGTCCCCCTCGAACAGCTCGCGGAACACTACGATCACGATGAGTTGATGGTATTTCTGGACCTTGAGACGGACTCGCTAACGCTCCCGCAGAGCGATTAAAATCGTAACAATTTCAACCATCTGCTGACAGCGCGATCAGCCCCCTTTCCTCTCACAGGCTTTTGTGCTTTTTGCACGCTTCTTGCACTGCACAATAACCCTTTACCCAAGGGTATGCAGTACCCATATACGCATAGCAGGCGAGGCCTGCCATGTAGATTTTCGATAGGGAGGGCGAGCTTTGCTGGTCAACATGTTGAAAGGTAAATTGCACGCGGCGACAGTGACCCAGTGCGACGTTTATTATGAAGGATCGGTCTCGATCGACCAGGACCTTCTCGACGCCGCTGGTATTCTGCCGCACGAGCGCGTGGATATCTGGAACATCACAAATGGCGAACGCATCTCGACCTACGCGATTGAAGCCCCGCGCGGCTCTCGCACCATCGGCATTAATGGCGGCGCCGCGCGCAAGTTCGCGCTTGGCGACCGCGTCGTGATTGCCGCTTTCGTGCAAATGGAAGCTGAACTCGCCCGTCAACACCAGCCACAAGTTGCGCTGATGGACGAGCACAATGAGATCAAAACGCCGAGTGCTGCTTATTAGAGCCGCCGACGTTTTGAGTGTAGAAATGTAGCGTTGGAAAGCCCGCCTGTTTGGCGGGTTTTCCTTATTCGGTTGGCTTGCGAAGCTCGAAGGTCACATTCACACTGACAGAGTAACCAACCTCACCACTGGCAATTGGGGTGGCGCTTTCCACACTGCGCGCTTGCGCCATCATCGCCATTGGTTGCGGACTATAGCCGCCACTCTCAGAAATCGTGACAACCCGCGCAACTTCATAGCCCGACGCCGCCGCATAGAGTTCGGCCCGGGAAATCGCTTCCTTCATCGCAATATCGCGGGCTGCATTCTTCGCGGCGCGGTCATCTTCCAGCGCAAAGCGCAAGCCACTGAACGTGTTTCCGCCGGCGCCAACCAGAGCGTCCATTGTCTGCCCCAAATTGTCCAGATCTCGCACCCGCACAGTCAATTGGTTCGAAGCCTGATAGCCCGTCAATCGCGGCGGCTCACCATTCGACCGGTTTGAATAGTCGTATTGCGGCTGCAACGAGAAGTTCGAGGTCTGCATATCCTTGCGGTCGACATTCGCAGCCGTCAGCGCATCGAAAACGCCGTTCATCGCCGTCGCGTTGGCCGACATGGCCGCCTGCGCCGTGTCGCCCTGGGTCTGCACCCCAGCGTTCAAGAAAGCGATATCCGGCTCCCGGTTGACCGAGCCCTCAGCTGAAATACTCAATGTGGTTTCCGGCTGAATGGAGTTCGGATGCGTGGTCTGAATGGGGTCAGCATTTGGCGTCACGGTCGGCTCAGGTACAGTATCGGCAACCAGGGGCGCACTTGCGTCCGAGCTTGCTTGATCCGTCTCCTGCGCGCCCCCACAGGCGCCCAGCATCAGTGCCGCCGCTGCCATAGATCCACTGACCAGGCCGATTTTAGATGTCTTCTTCATCCTGTCCCTCCTTGGGGCTGCTGAAAAACTTGCAGTCTCTATTGAATTGCGCCATTGCGACGAGATCAAGTCTGGCGTTTTATGCTTACGTTCATCTTGAGAACAAGGGCCTGTAGCTCAGTTGGTTAGAGCGGACCGCTCATAACGGTCTGGTCGGGGGTTCAAGTCCCTCCGGGCCCACCAT
>Ga0256829_1003487_pt1 | contig 10854 bp, 7 predicted proteins | sample 131447metaG_FD_185979 | JGI IMG/M metagenome (GOLD analysis project Ga0256829, IMG submission 185979) | Hydrothermal vent microbial communities from Lau Basin, Pacific Ocean - 131-447 | ecosystem: Environmental > Aquatic > Marine > Hydrothermal vents | place: Pacific Ocean: Lau Basin | collected... | reverse complement strand
GCTCGTTGTACCACTCGTTTTTGTTTCTCTTGTGTGTGGTACAAGCAACCTGTCTGACCCCAGTAAGCTTGGTAGACTCGGTGCAAAATCTGTTGGTTTGTATGTTGTCACAACAGCAATTGCCATCACACTGGCTATGAGCATGGCTTTACTGGTATCGCCAGGTGAAGGGTTAAATTTAACCACCGAAGCAAACTACGCAGCAAAAGAAGCGCCTAGCCTGTCACAGGTCATTGTAAATATGTTCCCGAGTAACCCGATTGACTCCATGGCCAAAGGCAACATGCTTCAAATTATTGTTTTTGCAGTGCTGTTTGGTGTTGCTATGGCAATGACTGGCGATGCTGGCAAGCGCCTAAGTGCGATATTCGAAGATATCAATACGGTGATTATGCGCTTAGTCACTGTTATTATGAATTTAGCGCCCTACGGTGTGTTTGTACTAATGGCTAAACTGTTTGCCACTATTGGTGCCGACACTATTTTTGGATTAGCGAAGTACTTCTTTTTAGTTTTATTTGTGCTTATCTTGCACGCTCTAGGTACCTACTCTCTACTGCTAAAACTGCTTACTGGCTTGAGCCCAATCACACTGTTCAAAAAAATGCGTGACGCTGCCCTTTTTGCGTTTAGTACGTCGAGCAGTAGCGCGACCTTACCGGTAACCATGGAAACCGCGCGCAACAAGCTGGGCGTGGGCAACTCTGTATCTTCATTTACTCTACCATTGGGCGCCACTATCAACATGGACGGCACTGCTATTATGCAAGGTGTTGCTACTGTGTTTATCGCTCAGGTATACGGTGTAGACTTGAGCTTCGGCGATTTCATGATGGTAATACTTACCGCTACTCTAGCGTCTGTAGGAACCGCAGGCGTGCCGGGCGTTGGCCTAATTATGCTGGCCATGGTGTTACAACAAGTCAATTTACCTGTAGAGGGCATCGCACTTATCATCGGCGTAGATCGCTTGCTAGATATGACTCGCACGGCGGTAAATATCACGGGTGACTGTATGGTGTCGTGCGCCGTAGCTAAAGGAGAAGGCGAACTAGACGTTGACGTATTCAACGACCCCAATGCCGGCGAAAAGGAAGAAGAAATAGACTTCAAGCACTTCGACAAAAACGTGTAACACAGGCTATTTTTAAGCGGCGCCACATGTATTGCGCCGCTTTTAGAGCGAGTAGTCTAAGATAGGACGTCCAAGGGCGATGTTTGAGGGTGTTTTAATTCACGCCGTGAACTCATCCATGAGGGCTCTACTTCGGCATCCTTGCCTCAGAAGGAATTAAAACACCCTCAAACATCCCCCAACTGACTCATCCCCAATAGTTGAACCAACTCCTTGCTCCACAATCCTGAAAAGTAAGTGATACTTTTACACCATAAAATGACATTCTCAGCATTAGGGGCTGTTGACCTTTGCTGTACGTTTTTGCAGCGAAGTGTTTGTCATTTAGGCAAGGAAATGCTTACGCCGTGTAGCCATCTACATAAGTGAGCATTGACGCCGTATAAATGACAAACAATCGCTGCCTGAAAGGTTCATCCAAGCGAACCTCATACTGCTTCACTCGTTGCTCTTTTGGAGTAACCAAACCACGCGCCTCGTTTATTGTCTGAAGCTCGCTTGGAATGAACAAAAAGTGTACCGCAAAGATCAACAGCCCCTAGTATTTATGTTCTAATAGAAACAGTGAATTAATTAAGAACGTCAGATGCTCTCACACACCTTCAATAACAACTTGGTCGAGGAAATTCCGCTAGTTATTACACTTAACGACATTCACTTTAGTGTAATGTTGGTGAGTCCATTTGACATAGAAGACTTTGTTGTTGGGTACCTTCATAGTGAGCTGATTATTGAATCCCCCTTGGACGTGCACGATATCGATGTTAGTGACATGACGGACAATGGTATCGACACTATTCGCGCCGATGTCACCCTTGCCAATAGACGAATTGAGGTCTTCAAACACCGCCAGCGCTCGTTAAAAGGGGCAAGTGGATGCGGGCTCTGTGGAAAAGCAGCCTTGGCTGATGCATTTCCAACGCTTACGTCACTAGCAGACTCAGTCATAACAGATGTAAACTACTTGTCGAATATTCGAAAAACAATTCCACGATGGCAGCTCCAAGGCCAATCTAGTGGTGCGTTGCACGGCGCTTTTTGGATAAATACTGTGGGTGAAATAATACTGAGTCGAGAGGATATAGGTCGGCACAATGCCATGGACAAACTCCTTGGTGCACTTCACAAGCAAGGTATCCAAACGAGCGGCGGAACGCTGGTTATTACCAGTCGGTGTGGTGCAGAGTTAGTACAAAAAGCGATTATTTCGGGTGTTGCCAGACTGGCATCTTTAGCATCACCAAGCACCTTGGCAGTGTCGATGGCGGCAAAACACAACCTTCACCTTATTCATATACCAAAACACGACAGCCCTTACGTACTCACAGGTAAAGTACTATGATAAAACGCGCAATGAAAGCAGGCGGTATGCCTTCGCTAAAATCAACATTTGCCGCACTGGTAAAGAGTAAGCGCGTACGCGGAAATATAAAAAACCTGCTTCGCGTGAATCAAACCTCTGGATTTGACTGCCCAGGTTGTGCGTGGGGCGACAACAAATCAGGAACATTTCAGTTTTGCGAAAACGGCGCAAAAGCCGTTGCATGGGAATCCACCGAAAAGAAGGTTGGAGAAGTCTTCTTTGCCAGTCACTCGGTATCATCATTACTCAAACAAAATGATTATTGGCTAGAGTACCAAGGACGTTTGTCTCAACCCCTTAAATATGACGCCAGCACAGACCACTATCGCCCCATAGAATGGTCTGAAGCGTTTGCCTTTATTGGTGAACAGCTCAAGCAATACGACGCAAATCAAGTTGAACTATATACCTCGGGACGAGCAAGTAACGAGGTTTCTTACCTTTACCAACTGTTTGGTCGGCTACTAGGCACTAATAACTTTCCAGACTGTTCTAACATGTGCCATCAAGCCAGTGGAGTGGCGTTAAATGCGTCCATAGGCGTAGGTAAAGGCACTGTTGTACTGGACGATTTCGACCACGCTGATGCTATTTTCGTTTATGGGCAAAACCCAGGCAGTAACCACCCTAGAATGATGAATGCACTGCGTAAAGCAGCTAGAAATGGTTGTAAAATTGTGACTTTTAACAACTTGAAAGAGGTTGCGCTGGAGCGATTTGCAAGCCCACAAGATCCGGTAGAACTACTCACCACCTCAGCAACGGAAATCAGCCATATGTACCTCACTCCAAAACTCGGTGGTGATATGGCGGCTATAAGAGGTATGGTGAAACACATACTAGAAAGTGGCGCCGCGGTCGCTCAATCGTTTATTGAGGCGCATACAATAGATGCAGAAGCTTATATTGATGTTGTAAAAGCAACCCGTTGGGAACAAATAGAAGAGCAATCTGGACTCACCAAAGAAGATATTGCGTCTGCCGCTACACTATTTACCAATAGTTCGAGAGTGATTAGCACCTGGGCGATGGGACTCACCCAACACAAGCATTCGGTAGATACCATTAGAGAATTGGTAAATTTGCACTTGTTAATGGGACAAATTGGCAATAAAGGCGCTGGCTTGTGCCCAGTTCGCGGTCATAGCAATGTTCAAGGCAATAGAACCATGGGGATCAACGAGTCACCTACCCCAGCATTTATCGACACTCTAGAAGAGACGTTTGGCGTTAATTTACCCAAAACGCCCGGCCACAACGTTTATCAAGCACTTCAAGCGCTGAATAATGGAGAGAGCAAAGTTTTTATTGGCCTAGGTGGGAATTTGGCTGCGGCAGCGTCAGACACAGACTATACGTGTAATGCTATCAAGCAAGCAGAGCTATGTATTCACATTGCCACTAAACTCAACAGAACACACCTACTCGCGAGCAAAGATGCGATTATTTTACCCTGTTTAGGTAGATCGGAAATCGATCGCCAAAACGGCGTAGAACAAGGGATCACCGTAGAAGACACATTCAGCATGGTACATGCTTCACATGGTGGTACCGAGCCGGAAGGCTTAAATTGCCTGTCTGAAACAGCAATTATTGCAAACATTGCCCATGCAACTTTAGGTGACACTCCCATCGACTGGCTTTACTTGGCCGAAGACTATAGTCGTATTCGAGATCTCATTGCGAAAACAATTCCTGGCTTTGCAGACTTTAATGAAAAAATTCGTCAACCCGGTGGATTTTACTTGGGGAACACCGCACGACAAAGGAAATGGGTAACACCGACTGAACGAGCAACTTTTAGTACAGCGTTATTACCAGATGCTTTATACCCTACCAAGGTGGTAAGTGAGATAGAAAAGCAACGAGGCCCAATTCTTACGTTGCAAACCCTGCGTTCTCACGACCAATACAACACCACCGTATACGGAATGAACGACCGCTATCGAGGTATAGAGAACATGCGAAATGCGTTGTTTCTGAACCCCGAAGATGCCAAACGAATGAAGCTTAACGAAGGCGACAAAATAGAAATCACCTCAATTTGGGAAGATAAGGTTACTCGTAAAGTCGATGGTTTTACTGTGGTGTATTACGATATTCCAAAGGGCAATGCAGCAGCTTATTACCCCGAGACGAATCCTTTGGTACCGCTAGACAGTGTAGGTGATAAGTCGTTCACCCCTACTTCAAAGTCTATTCCCATACTAGTGAAAGCCTCTACTACTGCTATTGCCAGTCATCAACTTTAGACTGGCAATAACAACTTACACCACAGAAAGCGCGTTTAATTCAGCGCAGAGGCTGGTTTCAAATTCGCCGCTTTTCTAGCCGGGTAAAGTGTTGCCAATACAGATAATAATAATGCGACGCTTGCAGTGACTACAACGTCAGACCACAATAATTGAGAGGGCAAAAAATCAATAAAGTAAATGTCACCTGATAAAACTTCCACACCCAATGCGCTCTCTATCGTACCTACAATACGGGATAAATTAGGTGCAACCAACACACCTAGGGCTACGCCTACAAAAGTACCAATAAACCCATTGATCGCGCCTTGCAAGATAAACGCCTGCGCTATTAACGTATCTGTCGCCCCCATGGTTTTTAAAATGGCAATCGCCTGCTGCTTTTCACGAACCGCCATAACAAGCGATGACACAATGTTAAAACATGCCACTGCAATCACCAAGGTAAGCGCTATGTATACCACTACACGTACTAACTGGATGTCGTTGTACAAATGCCCTTGGGTACGGGTCCAATCGGACATGTAAACTGCTTGAGGAAACTCATAACCGATCTCTCGCATCACCTCATGGGCAAAAAACGGATCGTTCAGGGTAAATCGAATGCCCATGGCTGGCATGGTTGCTCCCACCGCATGAGATGCAGCACTGAGGTGCATAAGCCCAATTTGATTGTCCAGCTCACCGCCAACTTTCATAATTCCCGCAACTTTCAACGTCACGTTTTTGGGCGCGCTAAACTTGAGGCTTTCTGTTGCTGTGGGCACTAAAAGTTGAATACTGTCTCCCACATTTAATGAGAGCTTTTCTACAATACTACGTCCTAACAGCACGCCATCGGCTTGCGTTGAAAACCGCTCCCATGCTTCGGAAGTCACTTGTTGTAACCAGCGATTGTCATCAGCTTTTACTGCTATTCCTGTTAGCGCAACAGATTTTAAGGTACCTCGTTGCTGAATCATGCCATTTACCGGCGTGTACGGCTCTGCATATACAATCCGCTCATCACTGGCAAACACCTGCAAGTGCGAATCCAGGTTCTCAATACCTTGACTACTGTAGCTAAAAATTTCGCCGTGAGGGACAACACCTAGTATTCGATGGGTTAACTCTCGTTCAAAACCATTCATTACACTGAGTAATACAATGAGAACGAAACAACCCAGCCCAATACCAAAGGTAGACGACAAAGATATAAAAGAGATAAATCGATTTTGTTGCTTTGCACGTCTAAATCGACGGGCCAACTGCCACGCTAATTTCATGCATTAGCCTCTTCGGCACGGTCTGCAATCAAACGACCGTTCTTTATAAATAGCGTTCTATCGAGTTGATTCGCCAACTCTCTGTCGTGAGTCACCACCACAAAGCTCGTATCGTGTGAATCACTCAAAGATTTCAGTAATGCATACACTTGCTGACCGGTTTCAAAATCTAAATTACCGGTAGGTTCATCGGCTAATACTACGCTGGGTTTAGTTACCAATGCTCTGGCAATAGCAACACGCTGTCGCTCCCCACCAGAAAGCGCCGAGGGTAAGTGTTCTGCTCTGTGTGCCAAACCCACTTGTTCAAGAAGGCTCAACCCAGCTGCTCTGGCAACTGCTGGTTGTTCCTTGCGAATTAATAGCGGCATCATCACATTTTCTAGCGCAGAGAATTCTGCAAGTAAATGATGAAATTGATAAATAAATCCAATATCTCTATTGCGAAGATCTGCAAGGGCATTAGAGGACAGTGAATACAAGGATTGCCCTTTGAATAACACATCACCCTCAGACGGCGAATCTAGTCCACCGAGTAAATGCAACAAGGTACTTTTCCCAGAACCGGAACTGCCAAGGATAGCCACGTGTTCTGAAGGCTTGATGGAAAGCGATACATCGTTGAGTACGGGAGTTTGGTTATTACCGTCGTGGTAGGTCTTAGATATGTTGCGGCAAGTAAGTACGTCTTGCATTTAACTCGTCTTTTTAAGGAAATTTCAATAGACGGAATGGTAACGTGTATGCGCTCGTTAACCAACAACATATGAGAAATATGATTAAAGTTAACCAGTAATAGCAATTACAATTCTAGGTTTTACAAGTGCAAGGATTTGCCAAAGGAAATGGCGGAGCGGACGGGACTCGAACCCGCGACCCCCGGCGTGACAGGCCGGTATTCTAACCAACTGAACTACCGCTCCGAAGAACCTTTTAGTCATCTCATTGAAAGTGGCGGAGCGGACGGGACTCGAACCCGCGACCCCCGGCGTGACAGGCCGGTATTCTAACCAACTGAACTACCGCTCCACATTTTCAATGTAATCAGTGAGTTACTAAAGTTTTTTCAAACCCTTGTCCCTCACCGCGGCGCAGATATTACGGATTAGGCCCCATAGTGTCAACGCTTTTTTTTAATAAATTCGTCATATCCGCATCGTTTGCCTGATAATTGGCCATTGTGATGAAATAAAATGCAGAGATGAGTTGTCTTGCCTACATAGCAGACAGCCATACCGCTATTTTAAAAGGTTGTACCCGCTATGCTTTGTTCTTTTTAAACATGCCAAATAACTTAGCTAAGCCTTTGGGTTGCTCTGTTAACGTAAGGTCTTGTTCGGTCGCCACCTTAGTAGAAGCCCCTTTATTCGTTCGCTTTCGTCTAATCATTACAATAGCGACTATTAGTCCACCAACTACAACTATGGCGCCATTGACAGTCACCAGCAGAAGTACCAAAGTTTCACTATCCATTTCTTCATCTTTAGGCATTTCAGGCATGTCTAACTGCTCGTTTTCCATAACCATCTCATCATCTTCAACGGTCTCTTGCAAAGGTGCCAATGGATCAATAATGTCTGGCTCAGGGCTCTCTGCTAAAAAGGTGAACTCAGGTACGTCTAAAATAAAGTCTCTGCCATCCACTGTGGTGCCGTAAGCTGTCATTTTTACTCGAAAGATCCCATCGTCATAGGCCGGCACTAAATGCTCTCTTGCAGCATCTCCCCCTTCGGTTAGCGAAAAATTTTGCATTTCCGAATTGGGATATCGAACTTTTCCATCTATCAATAATGACTCGATATCTACTTGGTCACGATTAACATCGACAATAAGCTTGTGATAACCCTCACCGCCACCATCGTGAACCACATCAACAATGACAGGGTTGGGGTATAGCACGATAGGAGGGTCTACTTGCTCTCTGGTTAACATGGGCGTGGTAACTCGGAAAATTGGCTGCCATTCTCCCGGCGCAATACCCAAATTAAATTGGCCAGTAAATACACCGTCTGTGGGCCTTTCGTCCATTCCTCGTCCATCGTCTTCAAAACGCGCAATTTCAACATCGCTTGAACCAAAATTGTCATAGTTCGGATTGTTTGAGCTGACAAAATCTATGGTTAACTCAACAACGTCACGAAATTCATTGTTGGCTATTGGCTCGCCACCATTGGTAAGTGACGCTGTTGACTTGATGATTTCGCCAGAAAACATCATTGACGGTAAAGATTGGGCGTGAAGCTTTAAATCAGAAAGCACCATCACTCGACTATTTGGGAGTATTTGTCCCACAGCTTGCCAAGGACCAGGCACAGGGTTCTTGATAGAGATCATGTCGAAGGTTTCGTCGTCATACCAATCAACCCTTCTCGTATCAACTCGCCCTTGGAACAGTTTTGAACCGTCTGGGCGCACTAATACCACGGGCGCAGAGCCACGTCGTCTGAAGAAGATCATGGTGATCTCTTCCACGTTGTGGTCTATGCGAAAGCGATTTTGTAACAGTTTAATAGAATTGTGGTACTCATCTCCCAAAGTAAGTAAAGGAGAGGACGGAGACTCAGGCGTGTCTTCCATGGGCGCATTGTCTTGTGCATGCGCCGTAATAGCCGTAAAAAAGAGAAAAAATGCCGGTATCCATTTACCCAAAGCGCGGCTCCTGAGTGAGTGTTGTTAATTCATACGTCTTGCTTTGATGTGCGCCATAAACACGCTCCACCCGCATTCTCAACAATATCAAGACGTGCTTCATGTTGTTGTATTTCATCGGCTGTCGCACGAATAACCTTTAATTTATTTGCACCGCGAGCAACGCGTCGAATAGCACCAACATTACCATCCCCACTCTCTTTACCCGCCAAGTTTAGTTTAGTTTGTCCGCCAGACATCATTAAATAAACGTCGGCAAGAATCTCTGCATCTAATAGTGCGCCATGCAGCTCTCGGTGACTATTGTCAATGCCATAACGCCGACATAACGCATCCAAGTTGTTTTTCTGGCCTGGGTGCATGCGACGGGCCATCACTAACGTGTCTAGAACATCACAAATGTCCTTCGTTACCACACTTTTGGTTTTGGGTTCCATGGCGAATTCATGGTCCATAAAGCCAACGTCGAAGGGGGCATTGTGAATGACCAACTGAGCGCCTTTGATAAACTCAACAAAATCCTGCGCCACATCTGCAAAGATAGGTTTATCCGCCAAAAACTCATTGGTGATACCGTGTACTTCAATAGCTTCTTGTTCTATTTGTCGGCCAGGATTGATGTACACATGGAAATGATTTCCCGTGAGTCGACGGTTAATAACTTCAACGCAGCCGATTTCAATGATGCGATGGCCTTCTTTTGGCTCAATACCCGTGGTTTCTGTATCTAAAACAATTTGACGCATGATTAGCCTGATGTTCTGACTGATTTTTTGCTAGTATACCAACCCAAATCAACAGGCGCTAAACGAAATACCACAGTGCGTGGATTTATCTATTGAGGCAATACATTGACCACTAAAACCATACACATATATACCGACGGCTCTTGCCTGGGCAATCCTGGACCAGGGGGTTACGGTGCAGTGCTATTGTATAAGCAGCATAGAAAAGAACTGAGCGAAGGTTTTAAACACACAACGAATAACCGAATGGAGCTGCTTGCTACTATTGAGGCATTAGATTCACTCACCGAGCCTTGTATTGTCGAACTAACTACCGACAGCCAATATGTAAAAAATGGCATTAACCAGTGGATTAAAAATTGGCGCAAAAACGGCTGGCGTACTGCTGACAAGAAGCCGGTGAAAAATGCAGATTTGTGGAAACAGTTAGACGAGTCAGTCAAAAAGCATACGGTTAACTGGCACTGGGTGAAGGGGCATTCTGGTCACCCAGAAAACGAACGTTGCGATACGCTAGCTCGAAATGCGGCTGAGGCAAACCCTAGTCAAGAAGACGTAGGATTTGCTCAGTAACCTTTAATCACCACTGCACAACCAGCTTACCCACAGTATCATTGTTTTCTAGACGCTGATGAGCAACACCAACATCATTTATTGAGTAAACCCTATCTATATTAGGTTTAAGTGTCGGAGGACAATAAAATTTGATCTAAAATCATCTCTAGTGAGACTAAATTCAAGCGTTCTAAAGCAAATGTTTGATCACTTTCAACTCAAAACAAACAATAGAAAAGAAAATAGCAGCAATAAAGTTTGTCATTTTTTATTGGCCTCGACTCTATCGTCTACTCTTTGCCCAACTTCAGTACTGGCCTCTTCAAAGTCGAGGACCTATATGAAATTCTAGAATCTGTTCGAGCGTCGAGGTTCCAATCTGGGTCCAATAAATCTTGTAATAGTGCCTTTTTGGGCCAAGATGTTTTAAGTTTAGAGGTATTACCTAGTCGTTCTTTTAATATCCCCTCCAACAAGTTTAGTCGTTCAACATCTATAGTTGCGTAACCAATAGGAACAGAAACCCCACTGTTGGCATTTGGATACCCGTGATACTGGACAACTCCGAAAATCCCAGGAATCAAGAATATCTCCATGCGATCTAACTTGTTTGATGTCATTACTCCATTAGGAACATGTTTACTATGGAAGTCCCTAAATACGTTTCCATCCCAGATGTTTTCACCATGGTGAATGGCAACAAATTTACTCAGTTCATTATGATTTATCAGGGCTTTTTTAACTTTGTCACAAAAATCGCTCAATGACTGATTATTAGCTCCCCAAAGCCCAACATCACTAGATAGCCAATATGCGTTAAGAGAGGCTACAGACTTAGATTCATCCATATCATGCAATGCTTCATTAAGCATCTTCATAATGGTAACTT
>Ga0256829_1003486_pt1 | contig 10863 bp, 7 predicted proteins | sample 131447metaG_FD_185979 | JGI IMG/M metagenome (GOLD analysis project Ga0256829, IMG submission 185979) | Hydrothermal vent microbial communities from Lau Basin, Pacific Ocean - 131-447 | ecosystem: Environmental > Aquatic > Marine > Hydrothermal vents | place: Pacific Ocean: Lau Basin | collected... | reverse complement strand
GTTCCGCTCTATCCATGAAAGCTATTTGGGAGTGATGTTGAAGCGATTGATGCTTAAAGCAGCAGAGCAGGTGGCTGATGAAATGGGGATTGATGCATTGGTGACGGGCGAGAGTGTGGCACAGGTGTCGAGCCAGACTTTACGCAATTTGGCGTTGATTGATGAGGCGACGGATAAGTTGGTGCTGCGCCCTTTGGTGACGATGAATAAGAATGAGATTATTCGGATTGCTGATGAGATTGGCACCCGCCATTTTGCGGAAAATATGCCAGAGTATTGCGGTGTGATCTCTAAAAACCCTGTGACGCATGGTTCTTTTAAACGCCTGCCAAGAGAAGAGGCGAGATTTGATATGGCGGTGTTAGAGGCAGCTGTGGCGGCAAAAGAGGTGGTGCCTGTTGATCAGATTGTAGCTAATGTGAATGAGGCGGCAGCGGTTGAGGTGGTGAATGAGATTCAAGATGAGGTGGTGATTGATATTCGGCCTGAAAGTGAAAAGTTGGCTGAACCGCTGGAAGTGGATGTGGAAGTGATTGAAATACCGTTTCATGAATTGAATCAACAATTTAAATCACTTGATCAAGAAAAATCGTACTTACTTTACTGTTCGAAAGGGGTGATGAGTCAATTGCATGCGCAATATTTGATTGACCAAGGATTTAAAAATATTAAGGTGTTTCGTCCAGTTTAGCCTGTTTGGGTAGCAGGACTGGGGATTCTGGCATTTTTTCAGTTTTTTTGCCAGCGCTGTTTTGTAAGTTGAGCTTCGCCAATGGTTTGTTTTGTTCAATGGATTGAGACATTTTGAGGATGACTTGGAATTTACGGATATTGGCAACATAGTTGACCGTTTCCAAGCCAATCTTCTGACGCACAATGGTTTCGACATTGTAGAACCATTTGTTGGGGTTGAGTCCGCGTTTTTTGGCAAGGCGTTGCATTTTTTTGATTTTGGTGGGTCCTGCATTGTAGGCGGCGAGGGCGAAGTTGATGCGATCTTCGGGCAGATAAGCTGGATCTGAAAAGTAGTGATCTCTTAAAAAGGCGAGATAGGCAACCCCTGCTTCGATATTGTTTTCAAGCTTTTTGATATGGTGAACATAGATGGGTTTGTGTTGAGCAGTTTCGGGCTTGATTTGCATGATGCCCATTGCGCCTTGATGGCTGACTTTGTGTTGGTTAAATCGAGATTCTTGATAGGCTTGTGCGGCGATCAGTGTCCAGTCAAAATCAAAAAACTCTGCATAGCGTTTAAAGTAATATTCTAAACAGTGGATTTTTTTGACGATGGAGTAGGAAGGTGGGTGTTTGATCCAGTAGCCGTCTTCAAAGTATTTTTGATAGACAAAGTTATTGAGTAGTTTACCTGGCTTCGCTTTTTGTTGTATAAACTGATTGAGTGAATGTTTTAGTTGAGGGGTATGTTTTCTCAGTCCCCAAGCAATTTGACCTTGGTAATGAAAAATAATGTTTGGGTTGATGATTAAGGATTTAAGTTGTTTTTGCCAAAGTTCGGCAATATGACTGTCGGCAACGGTGTAATCAATCAGCCCATTATTGGTCATTTCCAATAAATCTTCGATTTCGAGTAACGCTGGTGCCGGTTTGATTTCCATTGGTGGTAAGCCGAGTTGACCGAGTACTCGGTTAAATTGATTGAGGTGAATAATATAGCTACTGTCTGGAATGACAGTGATGGTTTTGCCTGAGAGATCTTCTAGTCGTTGGATGGGGGGGGCACTGGGGCTGGATATAAGGACTTCTTTGATATTGGAAATATAAGGTTGCGTAAAGTCAACCAGTGCTGACCTTTCAGGGGTAATGGTGAGTCCTGCTGCGGCTATATCGCCAAACCCTTTTTGCAGTTTAGTGAGTAAATCTTTAAAGGGAACGGGCAGAAAGACTAGTTGGGTTTGGTAGCGTTGTTTTCTAGGGCCTCGATTTAGAAACTGCTCATAGGCTTTAAGTAAATCGTACTCTAGTCCTCTAAAGCCTTTGGGGGTGAGAAAAAAATTGGTACGGCTATAGGTGGTGAGGACGCGAATAACACGGCGTTTACGCAGTTGGTTTAGATCACCAAAGAAGGGCTGGTAGATGCGTGCTAAGATGGATTCTGGAATGGTTTGAGAAATGGGATGAGAAGAAGTCGCTTGAGGTGGGATGGATTGAACTTTAGGCGGCTCTGCTAAAGCGTGTGAAAGCCATAAGCTCAGTAGCAACAACAGGCTTGGTCGCGGAGGTTTGGTTGTAAATGGCCAGTAAACTTGTAAAAGCAAGCGTAAAACCTTATAAAGTGAAGATAGGTGTTCATTTTACTGTGTAATTTAAAAAAATAAAGAGGGGATAAAAATAATGAAAAAGGTCAAGGTTGCGATTTTAGGCGCTGGAACTGCTGGATTGACTGCGATGAGTCAGGTACGACGGCAAACAGAAGACTTTGTAATCATAGATGGCGGGGCTTTAGGTACCACTTGTGCCCGTGTAGGGTGTATGCCTTCTAAAGCACTTATTCATAGTGCGAACCATTATCACGCACGCAATGACTTCGCTGAGATTGGGATTCATGGTGGGGAAGCGCTTAGCGTCAATCAAGCGGAAGTGCTGGAAAGAGTCAGGGCTTTGCGAGACCGTTTTTCCGGGGGCGTGGCGAACAATATGTTGTCTAATTTGAAATCCGAACAGTTTATTGAGGGCTATGCTAAGTTTATTGCTCTCAACCGCCTTGAAGTCAATGGTGAGCAGATTGAGGCGGAACGGGTGATTATTGCCACTGGTTCTCGTCCTGTGGTGCCGGCGCTTTGGCAGGCTTTTGGGGATCGAATTTTGACCAGTGATGATATTTTTGAGCTGGAGACTTTTCCAGAATCAGTTGCTGTGGTGGGGCTTGGCGCGATCGGGATTGAACTCGGTCAAGCGATGTCTCGTCTTGGGGTGAAGGTGATTGGGTTTGAGATGCTCAATACGGTGGCGGGGCTTTCTGAGCCGAATGCACGAGATGCAGCGGTGAGTTTAATTTCTCAAGAGTTTCCAATCTATTTGGGAGAAGCGGCCAATATCAGTGAAGGCAGTGATGGCAAGCTACAATTGAGCAACTCAGCGGGCAGTTTTGAAGTGGATGCGGTGCTGGCTTCTTTAGGGCGTCGTCCGAATATTGATCAGCTAGGGATTGAAAATCTAGGGATTGAATTGGATGAACAGGGGATGCCCCCTTTTGATATCGAAACGATGCAGATTTCCGATTTGCCTGTGTTTATGGCAGGGGATGTGAACCGTTTTCGTCCTATTCTGCATGAAGCAGGATATGAAGGCAAAATTGCAGGCATCAATGCCATGAAGTATCCACAAGTTGAGCATTATCACCGTGTTGCACCAATGGGGATTGTGTTTACCGATCCTGAAGTAGCATTATTCGGCAAACGGTACAGTGAGTTGGATTTAGACAGGGTTGAAGTCGCCTGTTTCCATTTAGAAAAAGCCAATGGTCGTGCGATTGTGCAGCAGGTGGATAAGGGGGTGATCAGCTTATTTGCTGATAAAGAGACCCAGCAGTTGATCGGTGGTGAACTGGTGATGGCTGAAGCGGAGCATTTTGCCCATCTACTAGGTTGGGCGGTAGAGCAGGGCATGACGGTACAGAGACTGCTGCAGATGCCATTTTATCATCCAGTGTTGGAAGAAGCGATTCAGTCCGCTTTGCAACAGTTGGCTAAAACCTTGTATAAGGCAGATGAGCCAATCGATTTGGTCAAAATAGGGTGAGATAACAAAAGGGAAAGTTTAAAGCTGGCTGAAAAGTCAGTTTTAACATTGAGGGGAAGGGGAAATTGGTCGGAGTGACAGGATTTGAACCTGCGACCACCACACCCCCAGTGTGGTGCGCTACCAGACTGCGCTACACCCCGATTTAGAATGCGCATATTATAGGCGTTTAAATAGAAAATGCAAGAAGAGAGCTTTGCACGAGATGGATTCACGGATAAAAAAGGTTAAAATTTTCCGACTCTTCGTTGAAAAACTTGGAAATAGCAGGCTATTTCCTGCGTTTTCCGCCTCGATTCGAAAAATTTTATCTCTTTTTCTCTCGCGCCCCACTCATGCAAAGCTCTCAAGGAGACGATGATGAGGAAGTGGGTTTTAGGTGTTTTAAGTTTTGTGCTGGGGTTACAAGTGGCTTATGCGACAGATTGGCAGTTGGAGAAGGCTGAAGAGGGGGTAAAGGTGTGGGTGGCGGAGACGCCTGGGTCCCAATATAAACAGTTTAAAGGAGAGGTGGTGATTGCGGCGCCGATTGAACAGGTAAAGCAAGTATTGGAAGATGTGCCGCACTTTCCGCAGTGGTATCACAAGATGGTGGAGGCGAAGGTGGTAGGGCAGTTGCCTGATGGTCGTTCTTTGCGATATAGCGTTACTGATTTACCTTGGCCTGTATCTGATCGTGATTCTGTGGTGGCGGTGCAGAAAAAACCATTAAAAAATGGCGGACTTAAGGTGATTTTTGAGGCGAAACCTAATGCTTATCCACATCAGCCTGAGCGGATTAGAATGCTCAAGCTGAATGGGGTTTGGCAATTACTGCCTTTGACCCAACATCAGGTACAGGTCACTTTTCGGGCAGCTGCTGAACCAGGTGGTAGCATTCCCAGTTGGTTAGCCAATCAAATGGTGGTTGATGTTCCTTTTCATACTTTATTGAATTTGAAACGAAGGCTTGAACCGAAAAGCATGACGGTTTTGCCGTCTCAAAATAATGAAGAACAGTTGTTAGATTAAGGGATTGTAACTATTCAGTTTACCCCTAAGATCCACCACTTCTGCGTTGGAAACTGGCCATTTACGACTTGTAAACTCACATTTTCCGGCTTAAATTGACGAATTTCAGGGGTAATCTGAGCAGTCACGGTGTCTGCAGAATAGTTACAAGGGATTTTTAAGTGTCATTTGATGATTTTTGTGATGTCTGTTTATTATCTAGATTGCGGCGTTGGATTTTAAAAATGATATGTAAAATAAAGTGCAGAATGATGAGTGCAAGGAAAACGCCAATCATAATTTCGCCGATATGATGAATCCACATTTTGGTTTGAAGCTCCTCGTTGGTTGGAATGGTTTATAATACTGCGTTTTTAAATTTTATGAAAGGGTGTAAAAGATGCGAACGGTAGAAGCCACAGCAACAGGTTGGGAACGCTATAAAAATGATGTGTTGTCTGGGGTGACAGTCTCTTTGGCTTTGGTGCCTGAGGCGGTTGCGTTTTCTTTTGTCGCAGGGGTGAATCCCTTAGTTGGGATGTTTGCTGCGGTGATTGTTGGCTTCATTACCGCTGCATTTGGTGGGCGCTCTGGCATGATTTCAGCGGCTGCGGGTTCGCTGGCGGTGGTGATGGTGAGCTTAGTATCAGAGCATGGGGCGGAATATCTATTTGCGGCCGTTGTTTTGATGGGAATCTTTCAGGTGGTCATCGGTGTGATGAAGTGGGGGCGTTTTATTCGCATGGTACCGCAGCCGGTGATGCTAGGCTTTGTCAATGGATTGGCGATTATTATCTTTTTGGCGCAGCTCAATCAATTTAAAACCCCTGATGGTCAGTGGCTGAGCGGTGATGGGATGCAGACAATGTTGGCATTGGTGGTGGCGAGTATGGCAATTATCTATATTCTGCCTAAGTTTTTTAAGGCCATACCTTCTGCCTTGGCATCCATTGTGATTATTACCTTAGTGGTGATGTTTTTTAATATTGACACGGTCACGGTGGGGGATAAGGCGGAGATTTCTGGCACCCTGCATACCCTATTTTTTGGTGATCCGAATGATCCACAATTAAATGGATTTCATATTCCCATGGTGCCTTTTACTTGGGAGACCTTGTGGATTGTGCTGCCTTATGCATTGATTTTGACGATTGTAGGGACGACGGAATCGCTCCTGACGATGACGCTAATCGATGATATTACTCAGACCCGTGGGCAGGCAAATCGTGAGTGTGTTGCTTTGGGGTGTGCCAATGTGACCGCGGGGATGTTTAGTACCATGGGCGGCTGCGCTTTGATTGGGCAGTCACTGATCAATATCCGTTCGGGTGGACTAGGGCGTTTATCTGGGATCACGGCAGCATTGATGTTGTTGTTGATTGTGCTTGCGCTTTCACCCTATATCGCCAAAATTCCTGTGGCCGCTTTGGTTGGGCTGATGTTTGTGGTGGTCATTGCCACCTTTGATTGGTCAAGCTGGAATATTATGCGGGGCATTAGCAAAGCCGATGCAGCGGTGATGATTTTGGTGACGGTTTTAACGGTGGTCTTTGATTTGGCAGTGGCGGTGGTCGCTGGGGTGATTGTTTCGGCTTTGGTCTTTGCCTGGCAACATGCCCAAAGGGTGATGGTGGAGACCAAAGAAGAGGAGATAGAGGGTAAAAGAGTTAAAACTTATACCGTTTATGGCCCGCTATTCTTTGCTTCAGCGCAGAATTTTATTGAGATGTTTGATCCTAAAAGTGATCCGGATTGTGTAAAAGTCGATTTTAAATATTCTCGAGTGTATGATCATACTGGCGTGGAAGCAATTGATAAATTGACTCGGCGCTATAAAAAATTGGGGAAACGGTTGGTATTGAAGCACCTGAGCCCTGAATGTCGTCAGCTTTTACATGATGCAAGAGATTTGGTTGAGGTGAATATCTCGGAAGATCCGCATTATCATGTTTCTTTAGGAGAGTAAGGGGGGGGTATGCGTTTATTTGTAGGAATCGTAATGGCTTTGGTGAGCTTGCCAGCATGTGCGATTGTGAATATCGAAGATTTACAACTGGATGATAGTGTGCAGGGGGTGGGTGGAAGTTTATCACTGAATTTTTCGGGTAAGTCTGGAAATACAGATAATTTGCAAGAGAGTGTGAATCTTGGACTTCAGTATGTGCATGGCGGTCATGTTGAGTTAATGTTAGCAAGTTATGATTATAGTGCGTCCAATGGGGTGGGAAATGATGAAAATAAATTCCTACACCTTCGTCATACTGATTGGATTGACTCAAATAGGGCTTGGGAGCTTTATACCCAATATGAACGGTCGCCTTATATTGCAAATAAAAAGCGGTTTATTGTAGGAGCGGGTGGCCGTTGGAAAAGGCAGGCTCAAGCTTTTAAAGGGGTGTTTGCGGCCTCTATTTTTTATGAAGATGAGCAAGCGGATGAAGTGGAACCTAATGGCGTTAAAGAGTATGAGAAGTCTAAAATTTATCGTTTTAATTGGATGCTAGAGGGGAGTTATGATTTATCTAAACAGGCAAAAATGGGCTTCAGTGTCTATTTTCAACCAAAGGTCAATGAGTGGGAAAATAATCGCACTATTGCAAATTGGAATTTGACTAATCAATTGATAGGGAACCTTGCGACCACGATGACAATTAATTATAAACATGACTCTAAGCCTTATTTAAATCTGAAAGAGGATGATTGGCAGTATGAAATGGGGGTCAACTATAAGTTTTAGACGGCTCATCAATCATCATCAGCCAATAAAAAAGCGCAACTCAATTTGAGTTGCGCTTTTTTGTTTTAGAACGCGTTTTTTCGCGTTGATTGAACAGAATTAACCGTTACTGACCTTTTCCGAATTTTGATCAGAAGCGTCCGTCTCTTGACTCGTTTGTGGAGAAGCGTCATTTGAAGTTGTTGATGCAGTCAGATCAGCTTCAGTTTTTTGAGTCTCAGTCCCACTTGCTTCAGTCGTTTTGGCTTCTACTGCTTCAGGCTGAGGGGTGGTGTCTACCTCTGCTGGTTCCTTAACCTCTTCAACCATGAGGGGCAGTTGAGGGGTTTGTTCTTCAGCGGAAGATTCCGTTGTGCTGGTGTCGGCTTCTGCTTTCACTTCAGAAGGTGCTGTTACTTCAGTCGCTTCGATCATTTCAGCAGCAGGTTCTGCAACCACAACGGTTTCGACCACTTCAGCCACTTCTTCAACCACCACAACTGGTGCGTTGGCTTCTAGCTCTTCGGAATTGACCGATAGGCTATGTGCATTTTGAGGTGCACGGCGGCGACTGTTGTAAGTGCGGGTATTATTCCGACGGCGGCGATTTCTCGGGGTTTCTTTGGTTGCAGAAGTTGCAGCCGCTGCGGTAGCCACTTCAGCAGCTTTATCGTTTTTAACCGCTTCTGCCGTGGCGGACGGTTGAGCTTGCGCTTCGGTTTGCTGTTGCGTTTTCTGCTGGGCTTGCTGTTCCCGTTGAGCAATGTTCTGCTCACGGATACTCTGTTTTTGCCCGTTCTGCTGACGATTATTATCGTTTCGCTGATTATTTCGGTCATTGCGGTCATTTCGTGAACGGCTGTTTCGGTTGCCATTACGGTCATTGCGCTCACCATTTCGACCTTTACGACGGTCATTTTTATTGCTACGGCGGCGAGTATTGTTTTTCTTTGCCGTTGGTGTTTTGACCTCTTCTTCCTCTTCGCCCGCAAAGAATTGCCAAATCCGTTTAATTAAACTTGGTTTTTCTTCTGTTGTCCCTGCTTGAGCTGCTTGTGCTTTTTCAATCAGCGGAGCAGGCATTTCAGGTTGAATACTCTTAATTGCAGGCTCTTCTTTTTCAGGTGCAGCCTTTTCTTGGCTCATCTCTTCCAGTGATGGCGTGATAATTTCCTTCGCTTCATAGCTCGCTTGATCAGGCAACTCTTCGTTAAGGCGGGTGCGCTCAATCAGGTATTGAGGGGTTTCGAGATGTTCATTTGGCACAATCAGGATATGCAGATTGTGCTGGTCTTCCATCCGTGTCAGATGCTGCCGTTTCTCATTGAGTAAGAAGGTAGCAACATCCACAGGCAGTTGCACCATAATGCGTTTGGTATTCTCTTTGAGGGATTCTTCTTCAAGCAAACGAAGAATGGATAAACCAAGTGATTCCACACCTCGAATCACGCCGACGCCTTTACAGCGTGGGCAGACGATCTGAGTAGATTCTTCAATGGAGGGGCGCAAACGCTGGCGAGACATTTCGAGCAGACCAAAACGAGAAATTTTGCCAATCTGCACTCTGGCACGGTCAGGCTTGACCGCATCACGCATGGCATTTTCCACCTCTCGCTGATGACGGCTGGAGTGCATATCGATAAAGTCAATGACGACTAGTCCCCCCAAGTCTCTTAAACGCAATTGACGGGCGATTTCACAAGCCGCTTCCATATTGGTATTGAACGCCGTCTCTTCGATGTCGCCGCCTTTGGTAGCACGCGAAGAGTTAATATCAATGGCAGTTAAGGCTTCAGTAATATCAATGACGATGACGCCACCTGAGGGGAGTACGACTTCTCTTTGGTAGGCGGTTTCAATCTGTGATTCAATCTGATATCGAGTAAACAGGGGGATTTTTTCATCCTGATAAGGCTTGACCTTGTTGACCTGTTGCGGCATGACATGTTGAATAAAGTCACGCGCCTTATAGAAGGTGGGCATATCGTCAATAATGATTTCGCCAATGTCTTGACGGAGGTAGTCACGAATCGCCAAGATGACAATATCGGACTCTTGGTGAATCAGGAAAGGAGCAGGCTTTTCTTCTGCCGCTTTTTTGATTGCTTCCCAAAGGTGAACAAGGTAGTTGACACCCCATTGTAGCTCTTCAGGGGTTTTGCCGACACCTGCGGTACGGATAATCAACCCCATACCATCAGGCAGGTCGATTTCTCTTAAAGTGTCTCGAATTTCAGAGCGGTCTCCCCCTTCGATACGGCGTGAGATGCCGCCCGCTTTGGGGTTATTTGGCATCATAACCACATAAGGACCCGCTAGGGTGATTTGAGTGGTGAGTGCCGCCCCCTTATTGCCGCGCTCTTCTTTTTGAACTTGAACAATAATTTCTTGCCCCTCTTTCAATACATCTTTGATTGAGAGATTATGGGGGTTGGTTTGCCCTTCTGGATAGTACTCTTCCGCAACTTCTTTAAAGGGTAAAAAACCGTGGCGTTCTGCACCATAATCGACAAAGGCGGCTTCAAGACTCGGTTCGATACGAGTGACGATCCCTTTGTAAATATTGGCTTTTTTCTTCTGTTGTTGAGGGGTTTCGATGTCTAGGTCGTATAGTTTTTGACCATCAACAAGAGCGATGCGCACCTCTTCGGGTTGCGTCGCATTGATGAGCATTCTTTTCATGTGTGTCTCTTCTGGTTAGGGCATCATAGCAGGTGCAATAACGGGAAGTCACTCGAAAAGTGCATCAGGTGGGCATCTTATGCAGGAGGACTGGCAATCATATTTAGTCAGAGTTTGTCTTTGTGCCAGTATTTGATTTTTTTGGTGTCATTAAAATAGATCTTCACCAAGGAATCATTAAAAATCAATAAGTTGTGGTTGCATTTCTTTGTCGAGCAGGAATGCACATCTGCTCTTAGCCAATTAAGCAAGCGTGTTTTCGCTTGCTTGAATTTATTTTGTACCTGTCTGTTTTTCTGTAACCCCGTGTCATTCAACCAGTCGTCTTACAGTCACTCATCCAAGATGAGGCGGCGGCTGGGAATTTCTTAACCCTGCTTGACGCAGTTAATCTTTGGTTACTTAAGCACAAGGCTTAAGTATATTTTTTAGGGTAATTCTTTCTTTTGTATGTTTTATTGGTTCAGTGACAAAAGCTTGGTAAATATATCATTCTCCTTAAGGAAGTGCAAACCGAAAGGAGGCGAAAGTTTGGTAAACTACGCTTTATTTTTAACGAGAGCTTTGTGCGAGTGGGGCGCGAGAGAAAAAAGAGATAAAATTTCTCGAATCGAGGCGGAAAACGCAGGTAATAGCCAGCTATTGCCAAGTTTTTCAACGAAGCGTCGGGAAATTTTAGCCTTTTTTATCCGTGTAGCCACCTCGTGCAAAGCTCT
>Ga0256829_1003485_pt1 | contig 10863 bp, 11 predicted proteins | sample 131447metaG_FD_185979 | JGI IMG/M metagenome (GOLD analysis project Ga0256829, IMG submission 185979) | Hydrothermal vent microbial communities from Lau Basin, Pacific Ocean - 131-447 | ecosystem: Environmental > Aquatic > Marine > Hydrothermal vents | place: Pacific Ocean: Lau Basin | collected... | reverse complement strand
TTATTGCGTGAGAATATTATTATATCTTATTTTAACAACTGCATTGTTATGGGGTGAAGTTCACTACTCTAAAGTAGAACCCTACAAATTGAAAAATATATCTTCGAATGTTATGGGCGAAGTTTTCTATGTGAATGAAGATCTCATAGGTAAAAAGCTTTCGGCAAAACCTTTTATAAAAATTGATGCAGAGATAGATAAAGCAGAACTTGTTGATGTTAAAACAAAACTACAATATCTTCAAGATACATTGACAATCAATAAAAAGATTTTAAAGAACCTTGTTGAGGTTTTAGAGAAAAAACGTATCAATTATAAAAAAACAGAAGCACTCAAAATCAAATCTCGAATAGATAAAGACAGAGAATTTTATGACCTTATAGTAAGCGAAAACTCTTACAATGCTACACAAAAAGAGGTCTATTCACTTAAAAATTCCATAGCAGATTTAGAGCTGCGACGTATACAACTGCAAAAAAGCATACGCGACAAAAATATAGAACAAAAAGATTTTGTACTCTACTCTGTAGCAGTCAAAGAGGGTCAGGTAGTAAATGTTGCAACACCCCTGGCAAAAGTGGCAGATCTCTCTAAAGGGCTCCTTACAATCTATGTCAATGCTGATGAATTGCCAGGAATAACAAAAAAGAGTGTTTACATCAACGGTAAAAAAACAAATTATAAGGTTTCGAGAGTTTTAGATATTGCAGATGCTGTTAATATATCAAAATACAAAGTGCAGATTATTATCAACCCTCCAAAGATATTTTCTAAACTTGTAAAAGTTGAATTGAAAGAGGAGTAGTATGAAAAGCACGATTACAGCATGTCCGCTTGATTGTTATGATGCTTGTGGTATTGTTTATGACGAAGGGAAGCTCAAAGCATTTAAAGATGGGCATACAAATGGTTTTTTATGCCCACATATCAACCATTATGAGTCTCACGCAAGAATTGAAAAGCCTCGCTATAAAGGCGAAGAGATAAGTATGGAAGCAGCACTTGAAAAACTGCAGGAGCTGTTTGCCTCTACACTTAAATCTGAGATACTTCACTACCGCAGCAGTGGTAATTTTGCACTGATGCAGGGGGTGACTGACCATGTTTTTGCCCAAATGGGAACATACCTTACTGAGGGAACACTCTGTGACGGGGCAGGGGAAGCCGGCATCCTTGAAGGACGCGGAAGCAATAAAAATATGCCTCTTAGTGAAATTGAAAAATCGGAAGTTGTCGTCTTTTGGGGAAGAAATCCACATGTCACTTCTTCACATCTTTTACCACTTTTAAAAGATAAAACCATCATAGTGGTTGATCCGGTAAAGACGAAGATAGCAAAGATGGCAGACCTGCACATTCAGATTAAGCCTCATACAGACATCTTCCTGGCAATGCTTCTCTACCGATTTTTGCATATTGAGGACTCTTGTGATGATGAATTTTTAAAAGCCTTTGCCACTGAATATGAAGATTATTATGAGCTCACGCAGACGATCCGCATTAAAGCGATACTTGAAGATATTGGCATGACGCTTGGAGATATTGGCGATTTTTTGCATCTTGTTGTTGCAAAGAAAACAGCTATTGTCTGTGGTGTGGGTATTCAAAAATATCGTGACGGCGCAGATATTATGCGCGCCATTGATGCGCTTGCTGTTGGACTGGGACTCTTTACAAATGAGGGGTGTGGAGTTGCTTATCTTGGGAACTCAAAAGAGGGTATAAGCTCTCCCTTTGAAACACAAAAAGCAAAAAAAGTCTCTAAGGTCAGTGCTCCTTTCGATGAGTTTAAAACTGTGTTTATTCAAGGAGCAAATCCACTGGCACAGATGCCGGACTCAAATAGAGTAAGAAGTGCTATAAAACGCACTGAAAATGTCATCTATTTTGGACTTTACGAAAATGAAACAAGTGCTATTGCCGACTTGGTTATTCCTGCAAAGACATTTTTAGAAAAAGAGGATGTGCGAACTTCTTACTCGCACAATGGTATGATGCTGATGCATCAACAAAAAGAGAGTGAGACAGGCATTAGCGAATATGATTTGGCAGCTTTTTTGGCAGACGCTTTTGATGTTACTCTTCAAAGTGAAACAGCATATCTGGAGTACTTTAAAAATCATGCCGTTGTGAAAATTGACGGGAGTTTTGAGGTTGAGAACAGAGAGAGTGTTCCTTACAAAGAGGGATTTGATACCGATGATGGTGAATTTCTCTTTTTAGAGGAGTTTGAAGTACCGCAAAAAGTTGATGAGGGTGAGTTTTATCTCATTACACCAAAGTCAGCAAAATCATTGAACTCACAGTTTCACCGTGATTCGCATGTATATTTGCATAGTACTTTGGGCTTTGTTGAGGGCAGTCGTGTAAAACTACTCTCAAACAAAGGTGAAGCAGAGTTCATTGTAAAGGTGAATGATGACCTGCGTGAGGATTGTGTTTTAGTGCATTCCGGTGCAAAAGGGGTCAATAATCTGACAAGTTCGACACACTCCTATGAGGGTAAAAGTGCGATTTACCAAGAAAATTTTGTACGTATATTAAAAATTGATTAAAGAGGAAAATATGGATATTAAAGCAATAGATAAAAAATATGTTCTGCCTACATATGCACGCGCTGATGTAGAGTTTGTCAAAGGAGAGAATGCCACACTGTTTGATGCGGATGGGAAAAAATACATCGATTTTACTTCGGGTATCGGCGTTGTTTCGGTTGGGCATGCAAACAAACGAGTCGCTGAGGCACTCTGTAAGCAGGTCTCTGAGATAACACACATCTCTAACCTTTACTACATCGCTCCCCAAGCACTTGCTGCTCAAAAAGTAGTTCAGGCAAGTGGCTATGATATGCAATGCTTTTTTGGAAACTCGGGTGCAGAAGCCAATGAGGGTGCCATTAAAATTGCAAGAAAACATGGCGAGCGCGATGGAAAGATAAAACGCTATAAAATAATTACACTCAACCACTCTTTTCATGGACGTACAATAACCACTGTAAAAGCCACAGGTCAGGAGTCTATGCATAACTATTTTGGTCCTTTCCCTGATGGATTTGTTTATGCTGATGGTCTTGATGAGATTGAGGGTCTACTTGATGACCATACAGCAGGTGTTATGATAGAACTTATTCAAGGTGAGGGTGGTGTTGAGCCTCAAGACAAAGCAAAAGTGCAGGCTCTAGCGAAACTTTTAAAAGAAAAAGAGATTCCTCTCATTGTAGATGAAGTACAGACGGGATGTTACAGAGTCGGAGAGTTTACAGCAAGTCAAGCCTACGGCATTGAGCCTGAGATCATCACTCTTGCAAAAGGTGTTGGCGGTGGCGTACCGGTTGGTATTGTGATGACAACACTCAAAGAGGTGCTCTCTGCCGGTGATCATGGTTCTACTTTTGGCGGAAATTATCTCTCCAGCCGTGCGGTATGCGAGGTTGTAGATATTTTGGATGAACTTAAAGCAAGCGGTGATTTAGAGATAACATCTCTGCTCTTTAATAAAGCCTTAGAAGCATTTTACAAAGAGCACAGAGATCTCTTTACCCAAAAAGTAGGAATAGGAATGATGTGCGGTCTGCGTACGAAAGATGCCGATACACTTGCTGCGATTATAAACCTGGCACGTGAAAATGGTGTCATGGTTTTAAAAGCAGGAAGAAATACTCTACGATTTTTACCACCACTTACAATTACAAAAGAGGAAATTGATGAAGGCTTTGAAGCTCTCTGTCTTGCTGTTTCTCAGCTTTAGCACTTTTGTTGGAGCAAATGAGAATAATGCATCTTTAGACAGTTATCTCTCGACATATAAACAAGAAGCATTCTCTTATGATTATGAAAAAAATGAGGCAGAGAGTTCTAAGCTGCGTGACTCTTGGATAGCACCAATAAATATTAACTACTCTCTGTCTCGCTCAAAGCCATACGACAAAGAGCAGCAAAATGAGAATGCAGCCATCAAGATGGACCAGCCGATTTTTCAAAGTGGCGGCATCTATTACGGTGTTAAATTCGCAAATGCAAGTAAACGTTATTCGGACTACAGCATAGATGTTGCGAAGCGTAAGATGATAAAAGATGCTGTTGCCCTTTTAATGCAGATAAAACAGACTGCCCTTAAAGAGAAAAAACAGGTACTGCTCATAGAAAACTCAGATATAAATCTCAAACAGAAGCAAGAAGAGTATCTCAGTGGTCAGTTAGATTCGGGTTTTTTAGATAATGCAATTATCCAAAAAAACATCGTTACACAGACGCTTTATGACATCCAAACAGCGAAAGAGAAGCTCATTACACAGTTTCATACACTGAGTGATTTGGACTACAAAACAGCGCATATTCCGCATCTTGAATTTATTACGCAAAAAGATTTCATCAAGCATAATATCGTGTTGAAAAAAACGGGTGCTGAAGTTCTGAAAAATAGATATGCAAAAGATGTCCGCATCGCAAAATATCTTCCAAAAGTAAGTTTTACAGCGGGATATAACTGGCAAAAAACTAAAGGACAGCAGTTTTTTATATATGGTAGACCTCAAAATATTGGTGCAAATGAGTTGCATTTCTATGACTATGGTTTGCGAGCTAGTATTCCGCTTGATATCAATACTTTTCGAGATATTGAATCAGCGAAAGTGGATTATCTCAAATCTAAGATTGTTAAAAAAGATAAAGAGCGGGAATTACAGGCACTTTTTGAGCAGGTAATGCATAACATTGACAACGTAGACAAAAAGATAGCCCTCTCATATGAAAATAAAAAGCTTTATACAAAACTTTTACGAGATACAAAAGAGCTCTATGGCGCGGGGTATAAAACAGAGTATGATGTCAATACTCTGCAAAACTCGTTGGCAATACAGAACCTAGATACAAAAATTTATGAGATTGACAAACAGTTGGAGTTATTGACACTCTATGAGATGTATGTTGATGGTGGAGAGTAGATGAAATTTAGTGAATATATGGCAGAGTGGTTGTATGGTGAAGAGGGATACTATGCGAGCTATAAGAACATTGGTAAAGAGGGAGATTTCTATACGGCAGTCTCAACAAGCAAGTTCTTTGGTGGAACTATTGCGAAGCATATCATAGCACTTGTGGATGAGGGTTTCTTAAAACCTGATGCAACTATCTGTGAGATTGGAGCACACCACGGCTATTTTTTAGCAGATGTCTGTGAATTTCTCTATACGCTGCGACCTGAACTGCTTTCTAGTTTTAATTTTGTCATTGTAGAGCGTTTTGATGAGCTGCAAGAACAGCAGCGTAACTATTTTGCCGAGAGCTTTGGTGATGTTGTACAGATTACACACTATAAATCTCTTAGTGAAATGCATGTGAAAAATGCTTTTTTTATCGCCAATGAGATCTTTGATGCCTTCCCATGTGAACTTTACTATAAAGGTAAAACAGCAAGTGTAGAGCATCACAATGTAGAGTTTGATGTAGTAGATGATGTCTGGGTCAGTGAAAAAGCCAAAAAGTACCATAAAGAGAGAGGTGAAATAGCCATAGGTTATGAAGCCTTTGCAAAAGAGATGGCAGGAGCAGCGGAGCAATTTGAGTTTATGAGTTTTGATTATGGTGAGATGCAGGCACGACCTGATTTTTCACTCCGAATCTACACTAAACATAAAGTACTGCCTTTTTTCTTGTCGGAGGATAATCAAGACTACATTCCAAGAGCAGAGCTTTATAAAAAGTCAGATATTACTTATGATGTGACTTTCGAGCATGTTAAAGACGCCTATGAAGAAGCTGGTGTGAAGTTTGTGGAGTTTAAAGCACAGATGACAGCACTGGTTGATATGGGACTTTTAGACCTGCTAGAGATACTGCAAAAAAATACGGATGAGAAGATTTACAAGCAGGAACTTGAAAAAGCGAAGATGCTCATCATGCCAAACTTCTTAGGGGAACGCTTTAAAATGGTGCGTTTTAGAAAGGCTTAAAGCCCCTCTATCATTTTGAGTAACTCTTCTGGACGGTTTGAGTTTTTAATGGCATTTTCTTTGGAAATGACATTCTTCTGCAGAAGTTCAATTAGCTGCTGTGCCTGTGTCGTCATAAATGTCTCTTGCTGGTTTAACTGCATTTGTGAGTAAATTTGGTGTACTTTATCTTCACGAATCTGATTTTGAATTGCAGGATTTGTAATCAAAATTTCTTGTGTTGCAACTTTACCGCTTCCTATACGAGGAATGAGTGTTTGTGAGATAACAGCGACCAAAGAGGATGCAAGCTGTGCACGAATCTGTGCCTGCTCTTCCCCAGCAAAAACATCGATGATACGGTTAATTGTGCCTGGTGCTGAGTTGGTGTGGAGTGTTCCAAATACCAAGTGACCGGTTTCTGCGGCGGTGAGTGCTGCACCAATGGTTTCGGCATCACGCATCTCCCCGATGAGGATGATATCTGGATCTTGACGGAGTGAGTATTTGAGTGCTGCTGCAAACGAGGCTGTATTACTTCCAACATCACGCTGTGAGAAAAGTGACTTGATATTTTTGTGAACAAACTCAACTGGATCTTCAATGGTGATGATGTGACGGCGTTCTGTCATGTTGATCTCATGCAGCATTGACGCAAGTGTTGTTGATTTACCAGAACCGGTAGGTCCGGTAACTAAAATAAGTCCTTTTTCCCTCTTGATAAGTTCTTTAAAAATTGGAGGATTTCCATACTCATCGAGGGTAGGAACATCAATAGGAATCATACGAAAGGCACAGCCGATTCCGTGAATAGTTCGGTAGTAATTGGCACGAAAACGACCAATGTCTTTTAACTCAAAAGAAAAGTCGAGTTCATTATGCTCTTCAAAATCTTTTTTCTGTTTATCTTCAATGAGCGAGTAAGCCATCTCTTCGACATCGTTAGCAGAAAGTACAGGAAGATTGAGTGCACGCAGCTCTTTATCTATCCTGATTTGCGGTTCACTTCCTACAACAAGGTGCAGGTCTGATGATTTGAATGCTAAAACACTTTTAAGCAGTTTTTTGATGTCCAATCTTTTGTTGACACCTTCAGATGCTGTAACTTCTTCACTCATAAAAAACCCCTATAGATTAAATTTTGTAATATATTCCTGCTCATTATAACCTACTATCACTTCATCGTCAAACTCAACGACGGGTCTTTTTATAAGTAGATTTTCACGGCAGAGCCACTCGATTTTTTGTTTTTGCTCAAGATTGAGTTCTTTGAGTTTCAGGTTTCTGTATGTAGTGCTTCGTGCATTGAAAAGTTTGTTGATGTCTACTTTTTGCAGCCACGCTTCTATTTTTGTGCATGGCAATTCCTGTGTCTTAAAGTCAAAGAGCTCATAAGCGATATTGTGTTTTTTAAAAAATGAGAGTACTTTTTTAACACTATCGCAGTTCTTTATGCCGTATACTTTTATCATTGTGCAGCTTAATCGATGATTTTTGGAACTATGAAGAAGTCATCAGCACTTTTTGGCGCATGTTTGAGTATTTCTTCATGAGTACTTAGATTGGATTGAACAATGTCTTCACGCAGTGGTGTTGCATTGTCACTCATAGTAAAATTTGAATCCACATTGTCTGTGTTTAACTCGCTGAGATTGTCAACAAAACCTACAATTTCTGAGAGTTGTTCGACAATTTGTGCTCGTTTGTCATCACTTACTTTTAAAAAAGATAATTTTTCCAATCTGCTTAATAATGCGTCATCTACCTGCATGTTTTGTCCTCATAATAATTTAATTTGAAGATTTTAACATATAAACCTTATTTGTTTGATGAAACTTTAACAAACTATGCGATAATATAATGCAATTTTAAAATATAGGAAAAGTTTTGAGTTTAAAAGAAAATTTAGAGATGGTTAAAGACGAGTTGAACTCGGAAGAGAAGTTTTTTGAAAAAGCGGTCATTACAGAGAGATTTGTAAAGAAATATAAGAAGCCTTTGATTGGTGTCGTTGTTGCCATTGTTCTTGTTGTTGTGGGAAATCTTGTTTATACAGCAAGTGAGCAGAGCAGAATCGAATCTGCAAACCAAACACTTGCAAAATTACAACAAAATCCTAAAGATAAACTTGCACTTGCACGTCTTGAATCTCTCTCTCCTGTACTACATGATGTCTGGGTATATTCACAGGCCATAGCTCAAACAAATGTAGCTGATTTAGAAAAACTTAAAAACTCAAAAGCACTGATTGTTAAAGATGCTTCGACATATGAAGCGGCAGAGTACAAAGAGGATTTGGCATCTTTGGAGAGTTATTCAGAAGAACAAAAGGCAATTTATAAAGATTTAGCAGCTGTGATGAGTGCTGTTATTTTGATGGATAAGGGTAAAATTGATGCAGCACATGACAGACTTCAGATGATAAGTGTTGACTCTCCTCTTGCTCAGATGGCAAGTGCATTGATGCACTACGGGGTGAAGTAGATTTTGAAAAAGTATATATTTTTAGCATCTGTAGCGCTCCTTTTTTTGACTGCCTGCAGCACAAAAGAAGTTTATAAGCCAAAACTTCTCTCAAATGACTGGGAAAAAACAAGCTCTATGGATGAAAGCATTGTAGACACCTCTGACAATGTAGCTCTTTTAGAAAATAGAAAAGTTTTGTCGCAAAATGGTGAGCTCAATGTTACGATTGCCGCTGATCAAAGAGTCATCTCTTTAAGTGACAATAAGATCATAAGTGCTTCTATTGATGGGAATGTTACGCTCACTTCCACACAAAATGCAAAACAGGTTCACCTCAATCTTAAAAAGACCATTGCAGCTGCAAGTGTAAATAAAAACATCTTGGCAGTTCTCTTTGCAAATGATGATATAGCCTTGTATGACATAGATACAAAAGCTATTTTGTTCAAAGAGCAGGGTGGTAAAGCGATTGCTAACAATATGCGAATTATTAATCCTTTTTTCTTAAATGATTTGGTTATTTTTTCTACTTTGGACGGAAAAGTGATTATTGTCAATTCAAAGCTCAAAAAAAGGCTTAGAACGGTCATTGTCTCTTCTGCTGATTACTTCAACAATATTATCTACTTTAATATCGCAGATAATAAAATTCTTGCTGCCACATCATCAAAACTACTTTCGATGGCACAAAAAGAGCTGCATCAAAAGTATGAGATACGCAACATCGTTTTTGACGGCAAGCTCATATACATCACAACAAAACAGGGAGAAATTATTGCATTGACACCTGATTTGCAAGTGGATTCAAAAATCAAACTCCCGTTTGCCCACTTTCTTGGGATGATAAGCCATAAAGGAAAACTCTACATTCTTGAAAAAGAGGGGTACATGATAGTCGTTAACAAGAAAACTTTTGCGTACACTGTGCATGAAGTAGATATGAATGAAGGTTTTGTTTTTGTTGGCAAAGATGTTTTTTATGTTGATGATGAGAAAATCGCTGTAGAGTAATGTCTAATGAACTAGAGGCTTTTGTAGAGTATATAACAGTTACAAAAGCGCTCTCACATAGGAGTGTAGAAGCCTACAAAAGTGATCTGCTTTTTTTTGAAGAGAAGCTTCAAAAACCACTGATAAACCTCGATACTAAAACACTTTTTTTCGCACTAGAGTCTTATGAAAACAAAAGAACACTCAACAGAAAACTTTCTTCCATCAATGCTTTTTTTGATTTCTGTTACAAATCGCAGTTTAAAGATGAGCAGACCAAACTCAAACTCTCCAAAATTCCAAAACTCTTGCCAAAATTTCTCACCTATGAAGCTATACAAAAAGCTTTGGAATCCATCGACAGAAATTCTTGGATAGGCTTGCGTGATTATGCGCTCATTCTCTTTTTGTATGCAAGCGGTGCCCGCATCAGTGAGTCTCTAGAGCTCAGCCGAAATGACATTGATGGGGAGTGGCTGCATATTCGCCATGCAAAAGGTCAAAAAGAGCGCATTGTTCCTTTGGCTGTTGTTGCACGTGAAGCCATAGACACGTATCTGCGTGAGAGCGGGTTTAATACAGATTATGTCTGGTGCAACTACCGAGGCGGTAAGCTCAGCCGAATATCTGCGTATAAGATTACACAGAAGTATTTGGGTGTTTCTCCTCACGTGTTGCGTCACTCTTATGCAACGTCACTCATTCGTGGTGGAGCTGATCTGCGTGTGGTTCAAGAACTTCTAGGGCATGCATCGCTGCTAACAACACAGATATATACACATATACAAAAGCAGGATTTGCAAGACACCGTGAGCATCTATCATCCAATAGCAAAGGAGAACTTATGAGTGAAGTAAAAAATAGAATATTTTCAAAAGCCTTTTGGGACTCTCTTTTGTTTACACAGAACAAGTGGCATCAACATGGGGTACTGCTGCATACTTTGCGTGTTGTTTACTACACCCTCAAACATGGTGATTTTAAGATGCTTGCAGCTGCACTGCTGCATGATATAGGCAAGCCATTCTCAGCCTTTAAAAAAGACCAGGAAGATTGGGATTATGATGAGTGGAGTTTTACAGACCACGAAGAGAGAAGCTATCAGATCATAAAAAACTGGCCTTTTCTCAGTGACTATACAAAAAATCTCGCCCGTTATCACTACCTCATACGGGATATAAAAAAATCTAAAAAAGAGGATTTAGCACGCTATGCAAAGAAAAAAGAGATTTGGGAGAGTCTCGATGATGATTTCAAAGAGGATTTGCAACGCTTTTTAAAGTATGATGACCTCGGTAAGGGAAAGAAAAAACGTGATTAACGAAAATGTAACTATTAAAATTATATAATCCTATTATGAAAAAATTTGGTTCCTTCTAAAAAAGTGTGGGTAAATCTACATTAAGCTATAATTAATAAATAAAATCCAAAAAATAAGATTTTCAATGACACAAGAACTTTTTCAATTAGCACTAAAT
>Ga0256829_1003484_pt1 | contig 10864 bp, 9 predicted proteins | sample 131447metaG_FD_185979 | JGI IMG/M metagenome (GOLD analysis project Ga0256829, IMG submission 185979) | Hydrothermal vent microbial communities from Lau Basin, Pacific Ocean - 131-447 | ecosystem: Environmental > Aquatic > Marine > Hydrothermal vents | place: Pacific Ocean: Lau Basin | collected... | reverse complement strand
CTATGTATAGGGCTAAGGAATCGACTAGCGCTTCAATTGTTTTTTTTGATGATGCACCGAATGGAAATAGCTGAGTAGGGCTTGAAAAATTACAAAAACTATTCTGACTTAAACCACATACGCTCAGGTACGCCATTTCTTTTCATGGCAGGTATGTATAGGTCCTCTTCAAAACCGAGAGCGATGGCTTTATTGACAATATCGAGTGCTTCAAGGCTTCGCTTGTGATATTTAGCAAATGCGATGTGCACCGTGCGGCGTTCGATAATACTCAAATCAAAATCAATGGTATCGTCATACTCTGACAGTTCAGTGTCTAAAAGGTATTGCCCGTAACTTTCCGACATAATAAGGCGATCAACTTTGCCTAAGTGAAGTAATCTTAAGCCTTCTTGTGCGGTGGCCACCTCTAGTGTCTCAACTGATTTGTAATGGGACAGCAAAGTATCGTGCTCACCCACTCGAATACTCGCGATTATGCTATCGGCATTTGGTGACGCCGTGTTGTAAAACGTACCGAAAATACCGTACCCCAATACATCTGAAAACACCGCCCACTGGTCTCTACCTTCCAGATTAGCAGCCAAGAAAAGTCCATCCACCATTCCAGATTGCACTAGATTTTTTGCTCGAGCCCAAGGCACTGTAGTTACTGACACACTGTAGCCTAAGCGGTCTAGGCTCTCGTTAATGAATTCCCAGTTCGCGCGATAGATGGGATAGTTAGCACTCAGCATTTTTTCGTGGTCGTGCCCGACAGCGAAGGTTACTTGTTTGGCTTGAACTTGTGGAATTAAAACACACGATACAAAGCAGCATAGAAGCACCCACTTCTGCCACCACACGTGAACTTTAACGTTTAGTCTTAAAAACAACGACAACTCTCCCTAGAGCACTATCAGAAATCAAAGGCGCATCACGCTACTTATTGGCTAAGTATGGTAAGACCAAAACAGTTTTTCAATGTATACAGCACTACTATCGAACATGAGCCAAACCATTGCTACTTCTCTAGCAACTTTTCGCGGATATCCATCCAAGCTTTGCCAATGTGATTAAGGCCTCGCTGATCCCGACCTATACCCCAAAAATAGTCATATTGAGACGTTTCAATTATCAGTCGCTCCTCGGTGGCTAATAGCGCTTCTTTCACTTCTTGGTACATTTGTACTTTAGTGAATAAAGCGCGCTTCATGAGTATTGGAGCAGTAGTATTGTAGGCTGCTATTTTTCTGCGATACCAAGCTTTACCATAGGAGTAAGCTTCTTCACCAGTAGGAAGTGACGCCACTTTCATTCCCTGTGCCACACTTCGCAAACTCTTTGCTTGCACATAGTGTTCGCACGTAAGCCAGTTTTCATCTTCTAGTAAAATGGGATGAGCACTACATGTTGACAGTGGATTGGTGAGGTCAAAGCGTGAGAACTGGTAGGCTTTTTCCATCGCTAGGTTGGCAGTAAACACAATTGGTCCATTAACGTTGTTTGCTTTCTCCCCAGTATATCGAAATACACTGACCATTAAAGCACTGATTCAACGAGTATTTCAGAGCAAGTCTAAACCAATAAATTTCTCTGTCGGGCGAATAGAGATACCGCCACTCCTAGCAATAATATCAATCCTGATCCAGATATTGGAACCTCACTGGTCCTAACTTGTACCCACGCCTGATCATTGATTGTCCAAGTTACGTTAACTATGTCTGAGGCTGAAAACGCATTGGTCAGTAAACTTCTATTAAACCCTGTCGTCGAGGTGCCATACGTGTTTGTGTTGGTATCGAACGCCCAATAAGCACTCGAGTAGCCATTAAAGAAAGCGTTAAAATAGTTAACACCATTATCCATAGCCGTTACATTTCCATACGCGTCGATACGGTAATTACCTTGGGTAGTACTAACCCACGCTTGGTCATTAAGCGTCCAAGTCACATCTAATATGTCGGAAACCGTAAAGTCGTTGGTTTGTAAAGTTCGGTTAAAGCCCGTCGTCGATGTACCGTAAGTGTTTGAATTGGTGTCGAATGCCCAATAAGAGCTCCAAGAGCCGTTAAAAAGGCATTGTAATAGTTTATACCGTTACCCAACGCAGTTACATTTCCATAAGCATCGATGCGGTAGTTACCTTGAGTTGTCTTTACCCAAGCTTGGTCGTTGAGTGTCCAAGTGACATCCAATATATCTGATACAGTGAAGTCATTGGTTTGTAAGGTACGATTAAACCCTGTCGTCGACGTGCCGTAAGTGTTGCTGTTGGTATCAAATGCCCAATAAGCGCCTGTCGAACCATTGAAAAATGCATTGTAGTAATTTACGCCATTATCAAAAGCTAAAACATTTCCAGAAGCATTAATTCGATAGTTAACCAATGCTGCATTGGCAACATTCGAACTACCACTCAAAACCCACAACAGAAACACGCCGCAATACCCTCACTCGAAGACTCCAAATTGAAATAATAAGCAACTTAAATGTAAATTTAACGTAAAAACTTGCAAGGGCTAAAAAATGAACTAGCTTGTAATTACTACTGACTTATTCAAGGACGATACCTATGAAGTATGTACTTTTTATTTTTTTGCTACTAGCTGCATTCGATTCCGAGGCTGGCTTAGTGTGTAGGAACTATAAGATAGAGCGAGCAGACGCAAGAGACATCCCAGGTTATGTAAGTAGTAGAGATGTTGTATGTTGGTGGGAGTTCAACTCTCAAGACTACGCAGGTATGGCATCCTATCTTTTTAGTAACGCTAATATTTATATTGAACTCCCTGATGGAACTACCGCAGCACAAACGTTTAACGATCTGCCATTTGACGCGCAATGTGACTTTTTAGATGAACATAAAGATCAATTGGATAGTTGTGAGGTAGCCTCCGACCTTTCAGCAAATGGTTGCACCGGAAGTCCGGATAGTTATGGAGGTGTTAATTTCACTAGTGCATGCAATGCTCATGATAATTGTTACTCATCATTTGGCTCTACCCAAGCATCATGTGATAACGCGTTTCGCGGAAATCTTCACAATGCTTGCGTAACTCAAACAGGTGGGAAATTCGTTAACATAAACTGGGAAGGTTACATTGGTTCACTTCCTAACCCTCGTTATGTGCTTTGTAACAACTTTCTAGTAACTACATACTACACTTTTGTAGACAATTTTGGCTCAGGGTTCTACAACGCCGCCCAAGATGCAGCAAAGTGCAACATCCTCTTAGCTAAAAAGGAGGGCCTTGGTTGTGAGTAAAACCCATGAATCTTGTAAGACGTTCGCCTCTATTTTAGTTTTCTCTTTCTTGTGTTTTTCGGGATCGACAAGTGCCTCATCAATGAGAGAGAATGAGATGTGCTTATCAAACGGATTTGAGGTTATAGGTATAGCCAAAAGCAAAGAAGAAGCATTTCTTCTAAGCTTAGATCGCGCAACGCTATTGGAGAGTTTCTACTCAGAATTTGAAAAACATCAAAGTAGTAGCATGAAATTCAATGTATCCCATCAAATGATTGGATACTTTATGATGAGAAAATACAATCGACAATTAGCTGATCATGAATCGATTATTGGTGAACCGGTAATAGAACAAACACACCTCGACGAGAATATCCTCAACTCTATAAATAATGAAAACGCAGAGCTATTTGGAACACTCATAAGCTCTGATGAGCTCCTGGCAGCGAAAGCAGTGACTACAAAAGGATTTAACTTTGAGCTATTAGTACCGTTTATGATTGATGCTCTTCATACAACTAAAGTATTTGAGTCAGCTATTTCAGCCAATAAAGCAACAGATGAATTGGTATATCTAGCAGAGATGATGCCTGATAAAAACGTAGTTTCTAACACATTTGAGACAATACTAAACATCTCTGTTAGGTATGGACGATTCGATCTTGCAAAAGCATTAATATCTATGGGTGTGAGTTATAAAGCGAACTATGGGTCTTTTGTTCAAGGACTTCTTAGTCACGCTGAATCAGCGCGAGCGGAGGATATCTGGAGCATAATTCTTCATTACAATAGTTACGGCAATGAGCTTTCTGAATTAGATTTCCGTCGAGCAGTCAACAAACTAGGTTATTCCAATGTTGTAGATAAACTAGTTATTGAAAGCTCAAGTGACCGCGCGTCGATTGATGAGATAATTAGTTTGAATATGAACTGGACTGGCTACATAGTAGAAAAATCGAATGTTTGTAGCGAAGTTGAAGCGAATGTAATGACTGACATGGAGCTTTCGAGCCTATTTGAAAAAGTAGAAGAACAATCTGATTTATTTCAGGAAAGGCTAAATGCGTTAGCTGGGTATTTGCCTGTTTATACGGAACTTTACATTAATTCAATTGAACATACGCGAACAGTCGACAGTATCGCCATTGACCGCGAATTAGCGATATTAATCTCTGAAGCTATTGTTAACAAAGACCAGAATCTTTACATAGACCACTGGAATGGAGCGGAGAATGATTCACAAAAGAGAGCATTTGTAGTTCAAAGCTTTTTCTCTGGTGTTGATGCCGATTGGCTCAATGAAATTATCGACAATCAAGGCTTTAGTTTCCCCGAGCTACTAATATTTTCAGCGAGATTTGACTACCCTATTTTTCTTACTCGTAAGATTCTATCTCGCGAGAATTTACGAAAATTAGACTCTAGCGGAAGAGATCTGCTTAGTATTGCTTCGATGCATGGTTCTGAGGGTTTTATCCTTGAAATTATTGAAAACCATCCAAATTTGATTGGAGATTACATAAGCCGTTTAGCTCCTCATGAATTATATAGCTATTACTATTTGTCAAAAGAGTTATCAGGCTCTCAATTTGTTTACCAAGAACTTAAGCAACTAAACTGAGATATATGCAGAAAAGTGTTGAAAATTTCATATGTAACGCGCTAGTCATAGTATTGGCATTAGTATTACCAATCTTTCTCTTTTTCCCGGTTCTTGGATTTTATCAATGTACGATTAGCAGCTGTCTTATTTTTACGTCAATATATTTGATTGAGGGAAAATTTTTAGCTGCTTTTTTTTATTTAATTCAAGTTTTAGCGTGGTATTTTTTGATAACGAACGTTCTGAATGCTCTAATAAGTAAAAGGCCAAAGAAGTTTGGGTTAAGTAGCACTTGTTTATTAATTTCGACAGCTATTCTAGCTCTACTATTCTCACCCATACATGGTAACGGCAGTAGTGGCGTGAACTTTTTTCAAGATTTACTGGCCTCAATTATTAATTAATCGTTTAGATATTGATGGGTTAAATCTAGCAAGACTAAGAGCATAGTTCTGGTGATACGCTTGCTAAGCGATATGAGATAAGTTCACTACACTCAAATGATTGCCTAAGAAGCCGCAATCTACTAATCAGTCAAAATACAATAGAAGATTGGGGTTGTATCCTTAAAAAGTAGACAATTTTTTAGTTTAGAACTCGATTTCTTATAGCTTGAACGTCGTAATTGCGGGCCGCTGCTATTTCTACAAATCGAACACGCGACTTTGCCAGTAGTTTTCGTACAAAAGCATCTCTTTTTTCCATTCCCTTTTGTTGTGACTTGAATCATGGAGCTCTACTACACAGATTATCCTCATATGATTATCCGTCTAAACAAAGTCTAAATGCTTTTGCGCGATTCGACCCAGGACTCGTAACGTACGATGTCCTTTGATACTCGATTTGACATCGATGACATCGGCCAATCGAACCATGCAAAATACATTCGCTTGATTGCCAACAGCTTTTTTCAAAACATAATAGAAACTTAATTCAGAGTTTGTGAGCAACTTCTCCCGGGCAACATAAGGATGGGATAAGAGTCGGTATAGATACAATACAACAACGATAAGTAAAATGATTAAGAAGCTAATAGTAAGTAAATCCATGTAACGAAACCTATGGTAGATAATAGTGTCTATCAAACACTTGTTGCTTAGCAGCGCGATTCAAGAAAGCTAGCTACGCAAGTTGTCATTTCGTAGCTGGCGGCTATCCTACGATGAAGCTACCTCTTCCCACAGTGACTAACAAACTGTAGAAATCAACGATACCATCAATATATACAGCACACTTTGGTTCCGGATAAGAACAACGCTTTGCCCGACTAAATTCAAAAATCTTCTTTTCGAGAAGTTTTCGAAAGCGAAATGGGAACAGTGTTGAGAACCACCTAGCACAAGTTTTGATATCTACATCAGTACCAAATGTGCTGAAATCAACTTCTACACAAAATAGTGCAATCAGATGTTTGTGACTGTGCCTGGTAGGGAGCAAAATACCTTTTGTATTTGGAACTTCTATAAGATTTGCCGTTTTACCAAAGTGATTGTAGATCTTCTCATTTTGAAAAACGCCGCTCTTTGAACGCACACTACACCAACATATTAACTACAATAATAGAACGATTTATTGTGACTGCTTAATACCTTGTAACAAAGTTCCACGCCAATCAGTTCGTTGAAGCCATTAAAACAGTGACCAAGAAAACGTTGGACCTTCTATTAACCTCTCAACACCTTCAAAAAAGCACAAGATTGTATGACCAATATTGATTGAAACACCCAAATAGCGAGTGTTTGTCACACAAAACCGCCTATAAAGGTCAACATCTTTCAAAACTCGCTCAAACAATCACCATCTATTGGTAAAAATTATTGGTAATATAAAAATTAATAATTGGTTGTTAATTTGGTTTCGATTGTTTATATTGGCGACAACAATTGAATAACAATTAAATAACAGGCCATACCTACTACATGCCTGCATTATTAACAACGGAGAATTCGATATGTCGGTGATATCAGGGAAACATAGGAATTTCAGCACTCAGGAAGAACTCTTCAGACTCTCGCCAGTAGCGAAATTGGTTAAAGCTGCGGCTATTGCCTCGGTAGCAGGTTCCATTGCATTTACAGCGACAGCACAAGAAGCAAATACTGAAGCAAGTGCAGAGAGCAACGTTGAAGTTATTGACGTTGTTGGTACTCGCAGAACCATCCAAGACCAAATATCTATTAAACGCGAGTCCACTACCGTGCTAGACGGCCTATCTTCTGAAGATATCGGTGATCTTCCGGCACTATCTATTGGTGAAGCGCTAGAATCTATTACTGGCGCATCATCACACCGTGAAAACGGCGGTGCTACCGAAATCACAATACGTGGTTTAGGCCCATTCCTAAGTGCAACTCATATCAACGGTCGAGAAGCGACAAACGGCAGTGGTGACCGCTCTGTAAACTTTTCTCAGTTCCCTTCCGAGTTAATGAAAAAAGTTGGTATCTATAAAACGCAAGACGCTTCCATGATTGAAGGTGGTGTTGCAGGTGTCATCACACTAGAAACGTTAAAGCCTTTGGATTTTGGTAAGCAACGTTTTCAAACTGAACTTAAGCTAAACGCTAACCCAGACGAATTTAACGTTGATAATTCCCTACAGGGCGACTTAGGTTATCGCGGTACCGTGAGCTATGTTGACCAATTTGAATTTGAGGGCGGTCAGGAGTTAGGCGTTTCTTTTGGTATACAACGTCAAGATATTAGTCAACCAGAAGCGGAATATCGAAGTTCAAGTCCAACAGGTTCTTCATTGTGGGCTTGTTTGAATGATCCGACAAACTCCAGCACAGGCTTTTTCCGTGATTCTGCGGGTGATTGTGAAGATCCAGGCAACCAAGGATATAACAACGAGATAAACCCCGAGACTGGACAAGCCTATGATGCAGGTACTCCATACGCCTGGACGGGATCGAGCCGAAGCTTCCGTCAAAATGAAACTTCGGATGAGCGTGATGCAGTATTCATTGGTCTGCAATACAAACCTGCTGACAATCTAGACATTAACTTTGATGCCCAAATATCTGACCGTATCCAATCCGAAGCACGTCACGATCTACTCTTCTTACAAAAGCGTGTGACCCCTGGTGTTACTGGCGAAAACCTTATTACCAACTCGGTAGGAGGTATTCTTCACTGGGAAGGAGAAGAACGTTTCGAATCAGCAGGTGAGCAATTTTCACGTGAAGAGAACTATCGAGGCTATGGCTTAAATGTCGAATATTCACCTATTGATGAACTAAGAATCACTGCCGATGTGAGCTATTCGCAAACTAAACGTGAAGAACTACAAATCACTAACCGTGGCAGAACCAGCGGTCGTCCTTTCTTTTCTTGGGACATGGGCGAGTACATCCCCAATTTAACGGTTACTGACTTTGACGTTACCGATATTTCAAACTTTACCGACAGCCTCCGTACTCGTTTAGACCGCGAAAACGTGCGTGAAAACGAAGTTATCGGTGCACGACTTGATTTTGAATACCTGTTGGGTGGTGAAACTTTCAGCAGCATTCAAGGTGGTATCAGACAGTCTGAACTTTCATTTATTCAATTCGGTGGATCTCAGGGCAACGGCTCTAGAACTACTTACAACTTAGATGAAGGGGTAACCTCTGCCATTGACGTACTCGAAGGATGCCAAATTGATTTCCCTGAAACAGGCTTCTTATCAAACGTTTCTGACGGCGATTTAATAACTCATGTAGACAGTTCAGGAAACCTTGTAAGCAGTGGTACAGGTTCTTCGTGGGCAACTTACGATAATGTGTGTTTTGCCAGAGCATTGGCGGCATCACAAGGGGGCGAGTTCGCCTATCCAGACGTTGAGTATGAGAACTCAGGTACCATTGATGTTACCGAGAAAACCACAGCTGCCTACCTAATGGCAAGCTACGATACTGAAATGTTTGGCAAATTCATTCGCGGTAACTTTGGTGTGCGTGTAGTTGATACTGAAGTTACGTCAGTAGGCTTTAGACAAGCCATCGACATTGTTGCAGACGAAAACGGTGTATTAGAGCTGGTCAGAGATTCTAGCTCTGTCGAACGTGTTGTTGGTGGCGGTGATTACACTGAAGTTCTACCTAGTTTCAACTTGGTTGTAGATTACAACGATTATGTTTTGCTTAGAGCGGGTATTTATCGCGGTATGTCTCGTGCTGACCCGTCTGACATGGGCTATAGCCGTGACTTCATTGAAGACATAGGTGCCGACCCAACAACAGTGAGCGACTTACTGGTAGGTGTAAATGGCTCAGGTAACCCTAATCTACAACCGCTAATGTCATGGAACTATGACGTGGCCGTTGAATGGTATCCAAACGAAGACTCTATCTTTGCATTCGGCTTGTATCACAAACAATTCAACGGTGGATTCCAACAGCAAACTGAACTAGAAACTTTCTTGGTGAATGGCCAAGAAGTAACCCTACCTATTACCAATTCAGTCACCACTGATGATTCGAGTAGCCTAACAGGTATTGAAGTTTCAGTTGCATACCGCTGGGACATCGGCGTTGGTGTTAAGTTTGGCTACAACTATGCAGACACTGACTTCGAGTTTGAAGACAGTAACTATGGTAATACATTTGTAACTGACTTAAACGGCGTTACCACGCAGGATAAAGTGGGCATTGTTCCTCCGGGCTCTGTTCCTGGATTCTCTGAGCACGTGTTTAGCGGTCAGGTTTACTACCAAGTGGGTGATTTCGACACTGCGCTTATCTACAAATACCGTAGCGAATACTTCCAACCTTATACAAGCAACGGAACAAGACTGCGTTTTGTTAACGACGTAGGTGTTTGGGAAGCCCGCGCTTCGTACAAGATCAACAAAAACATCCGTGTGAAAGTGGAAGCAATTAACTTGTTTAGCGAACCTCGTTCGGATGACTTCTATGTATTAGGGAACACTGGCCAAGTGAGTGACTACGGTCCTCGTTTGTTTGCCGGAGTTAGCTTCAAATATTAATTGATTTGCAATAAAGAATTTGTGCAACTCAACAAGAGTTTACACACCGAATCTAAACATTTGGGTAATGTCATAAGCATTTATAGGTGCTTTTGGCATTACCACTCAAGTTTGCGAATCAGGCCGATTAAATATTGCCAACAAATGATACAGCAACACTTGGGAACTAGAACTTTCAGGAGTAGAAAGCATGGTTAAAAAGCTATTTTTACCCGTCATAGCAGCTACAGCCCTAGCAGGTTGTTCAGGCAGCGATGATGCTGAGCTAGACAGCAATAGTCGAGGAAGTATTACCATTTCCGGTGATGAATTCATTGCTGGTGTGACGCTTACAGCAACGGCTAGCGACCCCGACGGAATTGTCGCAGGTACGCTAACCTATGGATGGTCTACCGGAGCCACTGGCCCAACCTATACTATTACCGAAGCTGATGAAGGCTCGATTATCTCAGTATCTGCCAATTACACCGATGAAGCAGGATTCACAGAAGGTGTCGGCGCTTCAACCAGTGTTGTTCTTCCAACGTTAAATGTCACTGCCAACGTAGTTAAAGGCCCAATAAATGGCGCTACTTGTGAAATATTCTCTGTAGATGATACTGGTACAGCGGTGTCTCCAGCGCAAGCATCTGCCACCTCGGATGCGACTGGAAGTGTCACCTTCACTAATGTCCACTTTGAAGGTACAGGCTTAGTATCTTGCTCAGGCGGTACTTATGTCGACGAAGCCACCGGCAACGCCCTTACCGCTCCAACACTGCGTTCAGTATTAGAAGTTGTTGAAGGCGATGGTGATAACCCAGCGCCTGCTTATGTTGTGTCTCCGCTAACAGAAATTGCAGTGCAAGGCTCAGGTTCAGACCTGAATACCTTCTCTGATGTTGCAGCTGCGTACTCTTTGCGTTTTGGTATTCGCTTTGACCCAACACAAGTGTCACCCACCGCAGTAGGTGTTACTGCCTTGGGTGGTGATGGAGCAGAAGATGCTGATACCTATGGATCAGTGCTTGCGCTGCTATCTTCACTCGACGCCAATGATACCGACAACGATATGGCGGCA
>Ga0256829_1003483_pt1 | contig 10865 bp, 13 predicted proteins | sample 131447metaG_FD_185979 | JGI IMG/M metagenome (GOLD analysis project Ga0256829, IMG submission 185979) | Hydrothermal vent microbial communities from Lau Basin, Pacific Ocean - 131-447 | ecosystem: Environmental > Aquatic > Marine > Hydrothermal vents | place: Pacific Ocean: Lau Basin | collected... | reverse complement strand
TAAAACAAGAAGAAGAAAGAAAAGCAGATGAAGCTTTTGCAAATGATCAAGATGATGACTTTTAATTAAATCATATTTTATTATAGGGTTATTTTTCAGTAAATAACCCTATAATAGCATCAATATATTTTTTGGAGTTTCGTACATGCTAAGTTTTACACAATCACCTGTTGAAGATATGAATATAGGTGACTTACGTATAGCTATACTCACTTACATTTTATCACAACAACGCAATGAAGATTTTAATATCTGTATTGACGACCTAAATAAAACAGATATAACAGAAGGGAAAGATACGGAGATAATGCAAGTTTTGGAAAAGTTTGCACTTATTCATAATTCAGTTTTTCATAAAAGTGAACACCTTCATATGTATCAAACATTAGCTATCAAACTTTTAGAAGAAGAAAAAGCTTTTGTTTGTACTTGCGATAGCAAACAGGAAAAATGTTCCAATAATTGTGAAAATTTAGACAAAACAGAATATGCCAAATTGAAAAAATCTGCTGAACCTTTTGTTGTGCGTATCAAAAAATCTAATAATTTAGATGACTTTACTATCTTAAATCAAGATGCCTCTCCCATAGACGATTTTGCTTCAATATGTGATAATATGCTTTTAGGTGTTACTTACGTAATTCAAGAAGATACAAATATCCATAGTATAAATAAACAGAAACATATAAAAGAAGCATTAGGATACTCCGAAGAGATAACATACATTCAACTTCAAAAAATTATAAATAGTGATAAAATTTCCATAAAATGGCTTTTTGAAGAAGGGTTTCTTCCTGATGCTATTATTAATTATCTTCTTTTGCTAAGTGGTGTTAATTCACCTAAAGACATTTTTACACTCCCTGAAGCCATATCATGGCTTAAAATAGAGAATATTCCAAAAAATTCTATGGAATTTAATATAAATAAACTACGCACCATAAACAAAGAGCATCTTAAAAATATGGAAGACAAGAGTTTATCAAAGCTTTTTAATTTTGCTGATGCAGACATAGGAAAATTGGCTAAGATTTACCTAAAAAAAGAAGCTAGCACCATAAAAGAATTAAAAGCAAAGATTGAGCCTATTTTTTCGCCAAAAGACTTTCAGTGTGTATATGGTGAACAAATGAGGACACTGGAAACACTCATACAAAATGCACCTATGTTTCATAACTATGTAGACTTTGAAGCTGACCTTATAGACAAGTCTAAGATGAGCAAAGAAGACTTTTCTGTAGCATTAAGACTTCTTCTTGCGGGAGTAGAGCATGGAGTTGAACTCTCAAACATATACCCATACATAAAACCTTACATATTGGAGATTGCATCATGATTACTGAACTTTATTATCTTGTTAGAAGCATAGGAACGCTTTATATTTGGATTATTGTCATTTCTTCCTTTTTAAGCTTTGTTAGACCTGACCCCTATAACCCTATAGTTCAGACATTAACACGTCTTACTGAACCAGCTTTTGCATTTGTACGCAAGAAATTGCCTTTTGTTGTAATGTCTGGTATTGACCTCTCTCCTATCGTGATTATATTTGGTCTACAATTTATAGATATAATTATTAGAAATCTACTTGCAGGATAGACATTATATGAAGTTTCGTTTACTTATTGTACTTATGGCTTTGTTGTATTCTACACTAGAAGCTAAGACATTTAGCTATTGGCAAGTGCATCATATGCCTAGAAGCGTAGAGAAAGACTACTATATATGGCGTTTTTTGCTACAAAAAAGAACTACAAAAGCAGAATCTAAAAGCATTATATATGAAGTAAGTCATCTAAACAGAAAGTTACGTGCCGCATATAGAGCAAAAACTGGACACAACATCAAACTTCCAAAGATAAAAAGAGTTGGAAAAATAGATAATGGCTGGAGAAACAGAAGTAAGGCAAACAAAAGTTTCAAACATGGAATGTCTCTAATGCAACAAGGAAAAGCCAAACAGGCTTCTGGATATTTTGATTCTGCACGTCGACTTTATAAAAAACGTTACAATATAGACAGGTCACTATTTTGGCTATATCTTAGTACAAAAAATAAAGTATATATTAGAGCATTACGTCAAAGCTACGATGTAAATATATATACTCTTATAGCAGCAGACTCCATGAACGCAAGATACCCTAAAACTATTACCAAATCACTTTGGCGAAGTAGAACTAGAGGATTTAACATAAAAGACCCAATAGCATGGGCAAAAGTTAAGCATAAGATGAGAGCAGGATATGATTTAGATGATTTAGCTGATGATCATAAATCACAAGAGTGTATAGGCGTATATACTTACTTAAAAGCAAAAGCATCTAAATATACACAAAGTTATTTTCCTATGCCATACAGAAGAGTTATGAGAAGACTCCCTAAAAAACGTCAAGCACTCATTTACGCCATTGCACGACAAGAGAGCCGTTTCGTACCAGCTTCAGTATCGCGTTCTTTTGCCTTAGGAATGATGCAGTTTATGCCATTTCTTATTAAAGATATAGCTAGGAAAAAAGGTGAGCATATAGATTTAGATGATATGTTTAACCCATATAAAGCCATAGAATATGCAGATTATCATCTAAATTATCTAAATAAATTTTTACATCACCCTCTATTTGTAGCTTATGCTTACAATGGGGGTATAGGTTTTACTAGAAGACACATTAGAAGCAGTAAACATTTCAGAAAAGGGCCTTATGAGCCATATATGAGTATGGAGACTATGAAAAATGTAGAAACACGTGAATATGGTAAAAAGGTACTGGCAAATTATGTAATATATATGAATAAATTGGGCGTAAGAACTCGTCTATTTCCCCTTCTTAAGGTGCTAGCAACACCACATAAAACAGATAAGTTTAGAAAATAAAAAGATTATTTAAATCCTTTTTTAGTGTAAACAAATTTTGAGACTTTAGAAAAAGGCAAAGTCTGTTTACCATATTTTGAATTTTCAAACACTAATGTAAATATTTTACCAGAATGAGGATAGGCTACTTCATAGTATTCGCCCCATGTAGTTATAAAAGATATATTTTTTAATCTACTATCGTTTTTGTTTAGATGGGTAACCTTTGTTGCATTTTTACCTTCTAAGGTTAAAGTGTACTCATTTTCATCTACTGATGTTGCATTTTTATTAAAAAGTATTTTTGATGTATCTGAGTTTTCAAATAGTACACCAACTATAAATACTTCATCTCTATTATCATTTCTATTTAAAATTGGTGTGTATATATATGTTGCTGTAACTATGGCCATGGAACTATTACTATCTTTAAGTTCTGTTTTTTCTGTTTTTTGCAAATACTTATGATAATTTACATTATTTTTGTACAATCTAAGCAGACCTTGTTCTTCTTTAGATGAACAACTTACAAAAAGTGCAACACATACGCATGACCATAAATATAATTTCATAACAACACACTCCTTATAATTAGATAAGAGTTTAACATACATTCAATAAACTTTTAAGTATAATCTCATCAATATAAATAAAGGTTTTGTGTGAAAAAAAGATTTGCTGTAGCATTTACTGGCCCATCTAACAGTGGAAAAACTACGCTTGTGGAAAAAGTGGCTAGAACATTGATAAAGAGACGAAAAGTTGCCATAATTAAAAATGACCCAAAAGACAAGGCACAGTTTGATGTTGATGGTAAAGATAGTGATAAGTTTACAAAGACGGGAGCAGAAGTAGTCATAACCTCTCCCACCCGTACTACATATTTTTCCCAACGTGAGAAAACACTTGATGACATAGTTTCTATGATTAGTGATTTTGACATTTTACTAGTAGAAGGGCTAAAAACGCTACCTCTTCCACGCATAGCAATATTTAGAAATAAAATTGACGAGAGTTATTTTGAATGTTCAGAAGCCATAGCTATAGATGAAAGTATCAATATTTTAGACTATACTATACCAAAACATATTACCTTGCTTGACTTAAATAACACAAAACAAATCATACAGTGGATAGATGCCCACGCAAAGGAACTTTAACATGACTACTATTTTTGACACTATAAAAGCTGTTGCTTTTGAGATAGATACCGCCATTAAAACTTCAGATTTGGGTTACTCTAACTCTGAAAACTCTTCAGGAGAAGACCAACTTAAATTAGACGTTCAATCCGACATTATTATAGAAAAAGCTTTTGCTACTGTAGCTGTGGTAAAAAACTTAGTAAGCGAAGAAAAAGAAGGTGTTCTAGAACTAAATGATGAAGGAAAATATACCATTTGTTATGACCCTCTTGATGGCTCTAGCCTAGTAGATGTAAATCTCTCTGTGGGTTCTATATTTGGAATTTACGAGGGTGAACTAAAAGGCGAAAATCTTGTAGCATCTGCGTATGTAGTGTATGGTCCTAGAATTGAACTAATGATAGCAGAACATGGAAAAGCACCAATGCTTTACCGTGTAATTGGCGGAGATTTTAAAGAGATAAGCACCGTAACCATGAACGAAAAAGGTAAACTGAATGCTCCTGGTGGAACACAACAAAACTGGTGCGACTACCATAAAACATTTATAGACGACCTTTTTAGCGAGGGGTATCGCTTACGTTATTCTGGTGGTATGGTTCCTGACCTTCACCAAATTATGCTTAAAGGTGGTGGTCTATTTTCTTATCCAGGAACATCAGACAAACCAAATGGTAAACTTAGACAACTTTTTGAAGTAATACCTTTTGCATTTATGTATGAACAAGCAGGTGGACAAGCTATAAACAACAAAGGTATGAGACTTATGGAACTTGTACCATCTCACCCACATGACACAAGCCCATGTTTCTTTGGTTCTAACTATGAGATAGAAGCTCTTAAAAAAGCGTATGGCATTAAAAACTAATGTCAGAACAAGTGCTAGATGAATGGCAAATAGCCCTAACTCACAAAAAAAATGAACTTGAAATATGCCAAGAAACACAAAAAGTAAGTAGTTGTTTAAAGTGCAAAAAGCTTTTAGAGTGTGATTTGAGAGATGCCTACATTAAAGCCGTATACGACTCTATGAGTAAAGGCAAAGGTGGAGGATTTGAATTTTAAATAAGGTTAGTGCCGTATGGCAATTTTTACCTTTATTTACTATTTTTGATGCATCGTACATTATATCCAGAAGATTTATCACCACTACTATATAAAGTAGCTGTAGAATTTCCACCACCATAGCCAATATATTTGGCTCCTTGAATATTTGCATTGTGTGTCGCACTCCAAATAGCAACGCTAGAATTGTACCATTTTCCATCATCTCCACGCCTATGACCAGACATAGGTAGTTTCAGGAACCCTTGCATAATATTATTTAAAAATTCTCCTGCAAGTTCAATTTTTAATTCTTCAGCAGTGGGGACTCTGAAGCCAATTGGACAAATAGATGTGCCATCTGTTTTAGACCAAAATTCCATTCTTTTTTTCCCATCATTATCTTTGGATATAAACCATTCTTCATATCCACTAATAATAAATTTATCGTTAGTATTTTCTAGTGCATCAGGAAACATAGTTGACGTATTTGAGTCAACTTTTTCATGACCATCCCTTGCTCTTCCCCATTGATAATAGTCTCCAAAACATGCTTTTTGGTTTTTTGTATTTATTGTGCATACTTTTGTTGCACCCAAGTTTCTGTCTAACCACACTAAGCCTGTTTTTGGAGAGATAACTTCCTTATATTTTAATGTTGTAGCGGTAGAAGAACTATTGTTGGAGTCGGTAGAAGCTGGGGACTTTATTATAGGTGTATTTGTATTTCCTCCACAAGATGCAAGCAAGAGACTTATGCATATAATATAAATTTTTTTATGTTTAAACATTTTATTATCCTTTATATAAATATATCTTAACATTAAATACTGAAAATAATTTTAAAGTTATTTTTTTGTGTAGTATTTTTTGTCGTATTTTGTTTAAACCATTTTTAGAGATATTTTGATACAATATCTTTGCATACATATTTAATGTATGATTGAATATTGTCTATGAATAAGGAGATGAATGAATGAAAAAATTATTGGTTAGTTATGTGGCACTACTTACTTTAGGTGTTGCGGAAGTAAAAACATATACACAGGCAGATAGAATTTTAGATATGCAAAAAATGGCACAAGCCATGCAAGACATACAATCTGGATTTTTTTACAACAATTTAGATGTTGTTAAGGCAGGGGCAGAAGACCTAGGAAAGGCTATTGTTAGAATAGGTCCAATAAAAAAAGAGATTGAAAATAAAGATGTCTACGAAAGATGGATGAATAATAATACGGCTATGACAAAACGCATACAGCGTAATATTAAAGGCAGAGCCGAAGTTATTGTAAAGCGTTTTTCAAATGGTGATCCTCGTGAGGCATTACAAGAATATAGTAAAATTACAGAACAGTGTATGAAATGTCATGTTAGTTTAAGAAAATGGTAAGGAATAAAATGAAAAAAACAATAATTGTAGCTTTACTGCTTAGTGCGTATTTACAAGCAGGAGACATTGTACTAACAGGAACTGTAGTTTCTGATGGACAAAAGATGATTGGTAGCCGTTTTATGGGTTATGTAAAAAAAGTTTATGTACGCATTGGAGACCATGTAAAACGTGAAGATGATTTGTACGAAATGGAATCAGCAGAATTTGACATGATGAAGTCTCAAGCAGACCTTATGCTAGAGCAGTCTAAAATAGTAGTAGAGTACTGGCGTGAAAAATTGCGTAAAGTTAATATTAGACGCAAGAGAAATAAAGATAAAAATGTAAACGAGATAGATATTGCAGATATGGCAGATATGGATTCTCAAGCGGCAAACATAAAAACAATGCTAGAGTCTATGCAAGTGATGGTAAAAGAGGCAAATATAAAAGCAAAACAGATGGCTAGTACATATAATTATATTAAGATGAAAGCCCCATCAGATGGTGTAGTTGTAAAGAAAAACATCAAAGTTGGAGATATGATTATGCCTGGTATGCTTACTATTATGATTGTAGATACCGAAAATCTTGAGATTGAAGTTTCTATCTCTGAGAGTATTATATCTCGTGTAAAGGTAGGTCAAAAAGTACCTGTAGAAATTCCTTCTATAAAATACAAAACTACAGGTGTCATACATGCAGTAGTTCCTGATGCAAACCCTATGACACATAAAATTAAAATGCGTATTAGATTTAATAGAGATGAAGACCTTAACATCTTCCCTGGTATGTACGCAAAAGTTACGATTAAATAATTTTTAATATTCATGCAGTAGCATTTGACTATTGTGTGAGTTTAATCTTTCAAAAAATATGAACAATACTTCAGACAAAGAACAATACCTCATAAATAGTTTAAATTCAAAATACATTGGTGATGATGCAGCGGTTATTGGCAACACACTTTATAGTATGGACGCTTTTTTTGAAGATGTGCATTTTAAACGTGAGTGGATGTCTATGACACAGATAGGACGCAAGGCTATGCTTGTAAATTTTTCTGATGCCATAGCCATGAATGCTAAAGCTAAATATGCATTAGTTACTGTTTCCATACCTAAAGATATGACCCATACTCAAATATATGAATTGACTCAAAGTATGCAAGATGTAGCCAAAGAGTATGATTGCGAGATAATAGGTGGTGATACTATAGGTGGCGATAAACTTCATTTAAGTATTACTATAATCTCACACAGTAAAGAACCGCTTTTGCGTACTACATTAAAAGAGGGTGATTTACTAGCCTATACAGGTATTTTAGGGGAGAGCAAACGAGATTTAGATGCACTTTTTAGAGGTGAGACCATAGATGAAAAATCACGATTTTACGAACCTATATTAAGAGCAGATTTCATAAAAAAATCAAGAGCATATCTTACTTCTGGTATGGATATTTCGGACGGTCTTTTTTGCGATACAAATAAATTATTAGATATTAACAAATATGGTTTTAAGTTGTTAATCGGTATAGATAGTGAAATAGGACTTAGTGGAGAAGAGTATGAAATGTTAATATCTTTCAACGAAAAAGATTTAGATACAGTAAAATGTTTGGCTAAGGAGACAAATACACCACTAAATATATTTGCAAAAGTACTTAAAAATGACAATAGATTTAGATGTGATAGTCATCACTTTTAGTGCCAAATAGCTTGCATCTTTCGTGACATCGCGTCCTCAACTTCTTTGATGAGTTTTTTAGCTTCGTTTCCGTATACAAACACACCTTTATAGTTTCGTTCCACCGTACTTACATAAGCTTTTAAACTCTTTTTTTCCATATTTGTTTTAGGTGTCTTAAAAAGATATTTCATGCCTGAATCTTTAGTGTAGTTTCGTCTTTGAGACTCTATATAGATTTTACTTGAAGTTCTAACTAGATTATAATTATCTTTGAGTTCATATATTTGTACTCTTGCACCATAAGGTGCATTGTATGCTCTTCCTTTTCTATTCCAGTAGCTATATAGTGTTACCTTTGTTCCATTTATCTCATAATATCCATCTTCCATACTTTTGTCAGAACATGAGCCTGTGCGGTCTTTTAAAATAAGTGTAAAGATAAAAGTAAGATTATTATTTAACTCTTCTCTGTAAAACCTTAATACTTTTCCTTTTGAATCGTAAATGTTATAGGTATCGGTAATAACACTAAAGTCTTGATTGCCTATGGTTATATGTTTTAGTTCTGCACCTATTAACATATAGGTAAATACAAGAAGTACGAGAGATATTTTTTTCATATTTTAGCCTTTTGGTGTTGTTCTTGTAGCTAAAGAGTCTGGGTAGTTTCTCTTTATAGCTATAGACTTAGCTCTTTTGCTAAGTTTAGCATCATCTAAGTGTAAATCGTATGCAAATTCTCGTGTGCCTATGGTTTTATGACTTATGTATCCTAATGAGGCCAGATTTTTAGCTATGGCATCTATCATATCTAGTACAGATGATACTTTAACTATCTCACAACGTGCATAACGTTTACTAGGAAAAGAGACTTCTGCTACTCTAAGTGTTGGGTCATCGCCTGGGATTTGTTGAGCTCCAAAAAGAGGTTTAGAGCCTACTCTGGCACTAGAAAAATATGGTATAAACTGTGAAAGGTGAGATATAGCCGCCTTAGTACGTTCTTCTATTTCCTCTTTTGTCCATGATTTTTCTATTTTTTTTATGAAGTCTTGACCTAGTTTGGGTTGACAACTTAAAATAGTATTTGATACCAAACCATCTTCATAAAGGGTAATGTCTTTAGTCATTGCGTGTAGCTGAAAATATCCATTTGGGTAGGGAGTAAATTGTCCCATACCTTGTGGTGTGCCACGTTTACCATGAAAAATAATTTCAGGAAATTTAATATCTTTAAAAGAGTCGCATCTGCTAACATAGGCGGCTTTGAACTCTACCATTGCTTTACAGGGAGTGCCTATAAAATCATCTATTTTGCCACTTCTGAAACCAGCAGCGTTTATTAGATAATCAAACTGTTTTGTATAGCTTTTATCATTTTCTACAAAAGATACACTCCACCCATCTAAGTTTTTTTGAACATTGTGTACGATAGACCCTATGTGTAGTTTGACACTATCTAAAGACTCTAAAGCAAGGGATATGCCCGAGGAGAGTCTAAATAGGTTTAGTCCATACTCTTGTACCATTATGAGTGGAAATTGTATTTTGCTTAAGTTGATATTTTTAGCCACAGGTATCATCCACTCATCACAGTTTTTTGGATTTTTAACTAACTCTTTTGTTTTTAACTCTTCTATCTCTTCTTTGGAGTATGTTTTATAGTAGTTTTTGGCTTCTCCTAATACCTCGTTTTTAGCATCTTTTGCTATGAGTTCTTTGTATTTTTCTCTTAGAAGTTTTAGCCGTGGTAGTAGTGCTTCGGGAGTGCTATTATCACCAATAGGTAGTGCGATAACTGTAGGTCTATAGTCCACTATATATGGATAAAATCTTAAAAAGTCTATAGATTGTTTGAGTAGTGTTACGCACTGAAAGTCAGAAATTTCACGATATAAGTTTCCTCCTGCGTGAAGATGACAAAAAGGAGGGCCGTTAACAAGACTTTTTTCTTTTTCAAAAAGCGTTATATCTAGTCCTAGTTTAGCAAAGTATAATGCCACACTAGAGCCTGCAACACCTCCACCTATAATGGCTATTTTTGCTTGTTTTTCTATTTTTTCTTGTTTGTTAGTTTTTATCATAAGTACTTTAATAACTCCGAAAAATCATCTATGATAATATTTGGTTTATATATCCCAATGTCTTCACCATAATTGTATCCATAAGTCACACCTATTGACTCCATACCACATGCATTAGCGGCCAATATATCATTTTTTGAATCACCTATCATTATGCTGTTTTTTACGTCAATTTTTAAAGTTTTGCATGTATGAAGTAACGGCATTGGGTCTGGCTTCTTTTTTGATAGGCTATCCCCTCCTAGGATACATGTAAACATATAATCTATATTTAATCTCTTAAGAATAGTAGGAACAAAAGCAAAAGGTTTATTTGTGACAATAGCAAGTGTGTACCCTTTATTTTTTAATGCGTGTAGTGTTTCTACTACATTAGGGTAAGGTACTGTTTTATTGCACAGGTTTTTTTCGTAATAGTCTAAAAAAATTTCAAGAGCATTTTTTACATGAGTTTCATCTAAGTTTTCATCTTCATCTCTTGAACCAGATAATGCACGCTTTACAAGTGTCAATGCACCATTTCCTACCCATTTGTGTATGGTTTCTTCATTAAAAGTATCTTGTCCTAATGCACTCAACATATAGTTTATCGAGAGTGCTAAATCTAGTGCAGAGTTTATTAGGGTACCATCTAAATCAAAGATTATAAGTTTTTTATTTTTATATACCAAAGACAT
>Ga0256829_1003482_pt1 | contig 10868 bp, 9 predicted proteins | sample 131447metaG_FD_185979 | JGI IMG/M metagenome (GOLD analysis project Ga0256829, IMG submission 185979) | Hydrothermal vent microbial communities from Lau Basin, Pacific Ocean - 131-447 | ecosystem: Environmental > Aquatic > Marine > Hydrothermal vents | place: Pacific Ocean: Lau Basin | collected... | reverse complement strand
GTGCAACACTCTGTCCGTTATCGTGCTCGGCTCCGATGAAAACGCGTGCGCCGCCATCTGTTGCACCAAAGTTGTTTGTTTTAAGACCGATGAGCCCAATGTCGGTATGTCGGTGGCGTCCACATCCTTTTGCGCAGCCTGAAAAACCGACCTTTATGTGGTTTTTATATATTGATTCAAGTGGAAGGTACTCATGGGCTTCATCTTTAATGCTCCAAACAGCATAGGGGCAAAGATTTCCGGCACAGGCAACAATGGTGGAACTCAGTGCCGGTGACTTTAAGGGAACTTCTTTGTCTTTAAGACCAAGCAGGTAAATATTCTGGTCTGTGCCGATGCGAATCTGTAGCTCTTCTTTTGTAACAAACTCACTTATCTCACGCAGTTCATCTGCCTTGAGTCTTCCAAAATCACTCTGATAACAAAAGCCGTAAGAGCCGTCACGCAGCTCTTCGAACTCTTCAAAATCAATATGTTGCAACTGCAACTCTCCTGCACTAACAAACTTTTTGTTATAGACCTCTTCTATGAGTTCTTTGAGCTTTGTAAGTCCCATAGACTCTATCATATAAAAGAGTCTTGTTTTGGAACGTGAAAAACGTGAGCCGTGCGTGTAAAAGGTTTCGACAAAGGCTTTGAAGAAATCAAAGAGCTCCTCTTGACGTAAAAAGATATCTGCATCTTTTGCTATCTCTGTATTTTTACCACCCATGTAAACATTAAAACCATACAAATCATCCTTTTTTGCTAACGCAAAGTAGAGATCATTTGCAAAAAAGGAGTTGACGTTTGCAGCATTTCCGGAAATGCCAATACTCACGCGGCGAGGGAGCATACCGACATATTTTGGATTTTTGATGATGTAATCGTTCATCGCTTTAATGAGTGGATATGTTTCAATATGTCCGTATCTGCTCACACCGTCATAGACATCGGTGACAATGTTTCTCACGTTATCGCCAAAACTCTGCCAGGTAGTAAGACCGTTATCATTGCATTTGTGCCAGATCTCAGCTACATCATCACTGTAAACATCATGGAGTTGAAATCCTGCGCGGGCAGTGATGACGAGTGTGAGGTCATACTCTTGGACAAGTTCTGCTAAAAAAGCAAAATCTTTTGCAGAGAAATGTCCGCCGTCACCGTTACGAAGCCGAACAGTAAACTCATCTTCTAAGAAGTCGGTATTAAAAATACCATAGTCTTGAAGATAGTATCTGTCGCCTTCGCCAAGTGAATCGAAGTCTATAGTCTCAAACTCATTCAGATAATAATCATAGGGTTTCATACGTGCTTTATACTGCTCACGTTTGTTTAATTTTTTCTCTATTTTCTCAGACATCATAACTCCATTATTCACAAAGAATACTAACAAAATATCTGAGAAAAAACTTGACATATATCAATATTTCAGGGAGCTAACAAACTGTGCTATAATTCAGCAGGTAAACAAACAAAAAAAAGGTTAGTTATGGCAAAAGAACACTCATTTGATATCTCTGCAAAAATTGATATGCAGCTCTTTAAAAATGCAATAAATCTTGTTGATAGAGAGGTCGCAAACCGTTATGATTTTAAAGGTACGACATACGAGATAAATTTTAAAGAAAAAGAGAATGTTTTGGTGTTAGTGGCATCTTCAGATAACAAACTTGATGCACTCAAAGATATCGTTGTCGCAAAACTTCTAAAACAGGGGCTTTCATCAAAAGTTTTAGATGAACTACGTGTAGAAGATGCAAGTGGTTCAACACGAAAAGCAACGTTTAAAGTGGTGGATTACATCGAGTCAAAAGAGGCGAAGAAGATAGCAGCGGACATTAAAAAGATGAAGCTAAAAGTCAATGCACAGATAGAGGGTGACCACATACGCGTTAAAGGGGCAAAGCTTGATGATCTGCAAAAGGTGATGAAGATGGTACGTGAGGGTGAATGGGAAGCACCAATTGTGTTTGAAAATATGCGATAAAAAAGGGGAAAAGATGAAGAAGATGAGCGTAGCAGAGGCAGCTGAATTTTTCGGTGTTTCAAAAGAGGCAATACATAATCGAATACGAAGAGGTTCACTTAAAAGTGTTATTGGTAAAGATGGAGTAAAATTGGTACTTGTGGATGAGACAAGCAGAGTGAAAAAAGCAGCTCCAAAACGAGTGATAAAAAATAGTGCCAATGATGAGCGTTACTACAAACTGCTTGAGACACAAAATGCAAAGCTTCAAGAACGGGTTGAAGTGTTGGAAAATGAGACAAGAGGTCTGCGTGACCAAAAAGAGCAGATGCTCATAGAAGAGCGTAAAAAGATAGAAGCAATTTATAAAGAAAAAGATGAACAGCTTAAAAATATTTTACAGACCATCTCCTCAAAATTTATGCTCGGATCACCGCTTGAAGAAGATGAAACACTCGAAGCTGAAATGGTTGAGATAGAAGAGGAAGAGATAGAAAGTAATATGATTTCTCTAAAGAAATATCTAAAATTATTTGATTTTTCAGAGAAAAAAATGAAAAAAATCAAGAAAAGATTTAAAGAAAAAGCAAAAACTGATGAGAGAATCATCACTGTCGGTAATAAATATTACATTGACAGCGTCAAATACGATTATAAAGATTTGATAAAATAACTTCATAGGAAAAAAGATGAACATTATCATCGCGGGAGCCGGAAAAGTCGGTTTTAATCTTGCAAAAACTTTGAGTATCGGACATAATGTGACCATTATCGACAAAAACTCAGAAGCACTTCACAGAATTCAGGAGAGTCTTGACATTATGCCTTTGCGTGGCGATGTTGAAGATTCACAAACATATGTAAATTTTACAGATAAAGATATTGATCTTTTTATTGCTGTTACAAATCTTGACAATGTAAACCTTATCTCGGTATTGATGGCAGAGGCTGTTTTAAATATTGATAGAAAATTTGTACGCCTACAAAAACATTTTTTTCATGGAAGCGACATAAAACAAAGGCTTAACATTGATAAGCTGATTTTTCCTATTCAGCTCACTTCAAAGGCGATATCTTCACTACTGCAATACCCAAAAGCAAATAATATAAAATTTTTTAAATATACTGATTATAAACTGATATCTGTGATGGTATCAAGCCGTTTTATACCGCAGAGTTTTCAATCGAAAAATTTTAATATAGTAGGCATAGAGAGAAAGAAAGATTTTTTTATTCCTATGGATGAGAGTGAAGAGATTTTGCCAAATGACCTTGTCTACTTTTTTGGACTTGAAGAGGAGATAGGGGAAGTTTGCCAACAATTGGAACTCGATACAAATACAGAGATTCAACGCTGTGTTGTTTTTGGAGGAGAAGAGCTTGGGGTTTCCATTGCCAGAGAGTTGATAAATGTCGGACGCGATGTTAAACTTGTCGAAGAAGATTTAGATCTCTGTGAACATGCCGATGAAGCGCTTGGAGGGAAAGTCTCCATCATAAATTCAAAATACCGTTCCCATGATATTTTTGAAGATGAAGATCTTGACAGTGCAGATATTTTCATCGCAGCAACAAATAATGATGAGTTTAATATCATTAAATGTTTAGAAGCAAAAGACAGCGGCATAAAAAAAGTAGTGGCCATAAATAATGAGATGGAGTACTACAATCTTATGCACTCTCTGGGAATCATAGTCGTACGAGGCCCAAAAATAAGTGCTTATAATACAATTATAGAAGAAGTGAGCTCTACGGGTGTTGTTATTCAAAAGAGTTACTGTGGTGCTAAGGCTGTTATTTTTATGCGCAAGGTCTTTAGAAGTTCAGGGCTTGTCAATAAAAAGGTAAAACCATTCTCCGTAGAGAAGTCAAGAATTTTTTATATGCGTGATGAACATGTTTACCCTTTAGATGAGAAGATAATATTGGAAGAGAATGATTTAATAGTTGGTTTTTGCGGGGTAAAAGAGAGTGCTAAAGTGAAGCAGTGGATTTATGAACTATAAAAATATTGCAAAAATACTCTCTATAATCGGAGTGACAGTCTCCATAATTTTCTTGCTTGATGTTGTAGTCGGTCTTATCTATAATGAGAGTTATTTGAAGTTTTTGCTCTATGACGGCATTTTTTTCGTAATTAATCTGTCTGTATGGCTCTTTTTAAAAAAACATGAATTGAATCTAAAAATAAAAGAGAGCATTTTAGTTGTCAATCTTTTGTGGTTGCTCTTAGGTGTAGCAGGCGCACTCCCTCTAATAATTTATACTAATATTTCCTATGCTTCGGCTTTTTTTGAAGCCATTAGTGGTTTTACAACTACGGGAGCAACGGTCTATACCGACATAGAATCCTTGCCGCATATGATTTTGTTTCATCGAAGTTTGATGCATTGGCTGGGTGGTCTTGGGGTCATTGTGCTTGGTGTGGGTCTGCTTTCTATGATAAATCCAACAGGGAGTTTGTCGCTTTTTAAAGCAGAATCAACAGGCGTACAGCTAGAAAAGCTGACACCAAAAATCAAAGATACAGCACTCAGTTTATGGCTTGTTTATCTTGTTCTTACCTTTGCTGATATGCTTTTTTTAAAGTTCTTTGGAATGGACTGGTTCGATGCCATTAATCATGCTTTTTCAACATTATCTACAGGAGGATTTTCAACAAAGAACAACTCTATGGGATATTTTGCAAATCAAGATGGAATTATCTGGACAACAACTATTTTTATGATGTTAGCAGGTATTAACTTCCTAGCCCACTTGAAACTCTACCACAAAGATGTTTCCGGTTATAAAAGTGAAGAGGTGCGATGGTATCTGCTCATTTTTTTAGCACTGAGTCTTGCGCTCAGTTTTGTGCATATGGACATCAGCGGAGACTCTTTTTATGATGCACTTAAACATTCAAGTTTTACTATAGCTTCTGTGATGACAACAACAGGTTTTGCAACGATTGACTATGGCTCTTGGTCGCACTTGGCCATTGCCATTATTTTTGTAGGGCTTTTAATGGGTGGAAATGCAGGTTCAACTGCAGGAGGAATCAAGATAATACGCCATGTCATCATCTTTAAAACTCTTTCGTCTGAGCTCAAACGTATTTTACATCCAAATACCATTATCTCGGTCTTTGTAGACGGCCTTAAACAAAAAGAGAGGATTCTATCTTCAACTTTTGGCTTTTTTGTACTTTTTATGATTACTGTAGCGGTTGTTACTATCTACATCTATGCGAGAGGATATGACGCAATGAGCGCTGTCTCAGGTGCTTTTGCTCTTGTAGGTAATGTAGGCCCTGGTTTTTCTCTTGTAGGACCGGCTGATAACTTCTCTTTTTTTAGTGATTTCGACAAACTTTTCTTCTCTGTTGCTATGATTGTGGGTAGACTTGAGTGTTATACTGTCTTTGTGCTACTGAGTAGCTCTTTTTGGAAGAAATTTTAAAATTCATTTGATAAAGTTATGCAACTTAATAAGATTTGTGCGATAATTATAAAAAGGGTCTTTAGAGTGACCATAAATCATTAAAAAGTATAAATAAAGATGATACGAAAACACGCAACAGAACAGACTGCCATATTTTTTAGTGTTGCCAAATGGGTTTTTCTCTCTTCGGTGATTGGGGTTGCAATTGGTGCAACGGTAACACTTTTTTTAAAGATCTTAGCTTATAGTGAGGGAAGCCGTTCTTTACTTCCTTTTGAATTTTATTATCTTCTTCCTGTAGCACTCGTTTTGAGTGTTTGGCTCACAAAAACATTTGCACCGTCTGCGGAAGGACATGGAACAGAGAAGGTTATCTCTGCTATACACAAAGAAGATGGAAAAATTAATGTTTCTGTTATTCCTGTTAAAACTTTAACTACAGTTCTGACAATCTTTGCCGGTGGTTCTGTTGGTAAAGAGGGTCCAGGTGCGCAGATAGGGGCAGGTGTTGCCTCTTTGATTTCAAGACTTTTAAAATTTAACAAACAAGATAGAAAAAAACTGGTCATATGCGGTATTAGTGCCGGTTTTGCTACTGTTTTTGGTACACCGATTGCCGGGGCTATTTTTGGGGTGGAAGTGCTCATTATCGGTGTTATTATGTACGATGTTCTGCTTCCATCTTTCATTGCGGGTTTTGCCGCTTTTACGACGGCACAATTTTTAGGAATTGATTATACGTATTATGACCTGCACTTTTTTCAAGATGTCTCTTTAGATATTGTACTTATCATCAAAGTTATTATCGCGGGGCTCTTCTTTGGGTTTGTTTCCGACATTACAATAACAGCCATTTCACAAACGCACAGTTATATTAAAAGCATCAAAGTAAATTCCTATATCAAAGCTTTTGTAGGCGGAAGTATCATTGTCGGTTTGACACTTGTTTTTGGAGAGCAGTATATCGGGCTGGGTCTTGGCACCATCGGGGATGCCTTGAATCCAAATCCGGCACTTACCCATGACATTCATTGGTATACTTTTATTCTTAAGACCGTATTTACTTCACTCTCTTTAGGTGCAGGAGGAAGCGGCGGGGTTATTACTCCCATCTTTTACATTGGAGCCACAAGTGGAAACTTCTTTGGCTCCATTATCTCACCCGAGCATATTCCACTTTTTGCAGCACTCGGTTTTGTGAGTGTTGTTGCGGCAACGACAAACACTCCTATTGCTTCTACGATTATGGCAGTGGAACTTTTTGGAATTGACATTGCCCACTATGCGGCGCTTGCGGCCGTTATCAGTTTCTTAATTTCAGGACACAGAAGTATCTTCTCATCACAAATTTTAGCTATGAAAAAATCAGAGATGCTGAGTATGAAAATTGGTGAAGAGGTTGAAAATATTAATATCTCACTTGAAGAACATGAGATGGATAAGATAAAAAAATTCAGAAGAAAACTTCATAAAAAGAAAAAATAATATTTTTTAAAGGTCATCTATTTTGAGACGCAGACCTTTAATGTGTGAAACCGGATAAGCAAAAGTAAGTCCTCTTCCTTCTCCTGTTATGTCAAGTTGCGTGAGGACCTCTTTGATGATGTTGTCTACATTTTTTGTTTTTGTGATAAACATCAGATTGGAATCTGTTGCATGCGTGTGAAGCCGATTGTAGAAGTTCTCCATTTCAGAGAGTCCCATTCCCTGCGCTTCCATGATTGTCACACCTTTTGCTCCTGCTTCTTTTGCCGCGAGCACTGCTGCTTCTGTTTTGTCTTTTGGGACTATAACATGCACAGCAGAAAAAGAGACATTATACGAGTGTGACTTATCTGTTCCTTCGACATTGATTGTTGCAAGTTGCATGTTTTGTACATCTTCAAGCGCATAGCGAAGCTCATTCATGTGAATCTCTTCTTTCTCATGCTCGCCTTTTATTCCGATTTTTTCGGTGAGGAGACCATATAACATAACTGTTATCATAGGAAAGAGAGAGGCAAAAGCGATAAGACCAAAACCGTCTATAAGAGGATCTCTGTTTGGTATGTTTGTCGCAAGTCCAAGACCGATGGCCGCTACAAGAGGAACTGTAACGGTTGATGTTGTAACACCACCACTGTCATACGCTATGGGAATGATGTACTTTGGTGCTAAAAATGTCAGTACTATAACAAACAGATACCCGGCCATAATGTAGTAGACTATCTCTCCCCCGACAACAATGCGGTAAGCACCTAGGGAAATACCAATCGCAACCCCGAGTGCTACAAAAAGACGCAGTACAAAATCATTGATCTTCCCGTCACTAATCTCTTTTGCTTTTCTTGCAATGGCTGTCAGTGAAGGCTCTGCCATTGTTGTAGAGAAGCCGATGAGAAAACAAAAAGCATAGATGATAATGTTGTTGTCATACTGTGTCAGCTCATAAGCCATCGTCTCACCAACAGAGAACAGACCCATTTCCAAACCGACGATGAAGGCATCAAGACCTAAAACAACAAGTATAAAACCGATGATAACTTCTTTGAGATTATCTATCTTTTTTTTGAGTATTACATACTGAAAAAAGAGAATAACACCGAGTATGGGTATAACATCAGAGATAACACCAAGCAGACCTTTAAGGAGAGCGAGAGGACTAAAGGAGGTCTCTACCTTTTCAATGTTTTCTATAACATGAGGCAGAACTGTAGTTGTAGGGTCCATAAATTCATAAACAGCTATACCGTAAAATTGTACAAATATCATAGGTGTAAGGGATGCAAAAGCGATAAGTCCAAAGCCGTCTAAAACAGGGTTACGCCCTTTTATGCTCGAAGCTAAACCGATGCCGAGTGCGGCAACGAGAGGAACAGTAACCGTTGATGTTGTAACACCGCCAAGGTCATAGGCAAGTCCGACTATCTCTTGTGGGGCAAAAGCAGTAGCGGCGACAACAAGAATGTACCCACTAATGATGTAGTAGTGGATAGGATGCCCTTTAATAATACGCCAGACACCTAAAATGATTGCAAAACCAACAGAAAATGCAACAACAGTTCGCAAAATCGTTGCGTCAATGCGGCCGTCACTGATTGCGGCTGCTTTATCTGCGATGACAATGAGAGCCGGTTCGGCAATGGTCGTACCAAAACCTATCATAAAACCAAAGAGTAGTATCCAAAAGGTCGACCCTTTGTGTGCAAACTCACTGGCAAGCCCCTCTCCAACAGGAAAGATACCCACTTCGAGCCCGAGCAAAAACAGTGCAAGACCGACACCGACAATAGCTAAACCAATGGCAGTACTGAGCCAGTTTTCAGGTACGCTTTGAATAATGGCAAGTTGGAAAAACATGATAACAAGCACAATAGGTAAAAGGTCACGAAAAGACTCTTTTAGAAGTTGCAAAAATGTTTTAAGACTTAACAAATCATACCCTTGTATATTTTTTTATAATAATATCAAAATTACTTTAATGTTATACTTCTGCTATGAAAGTTTTATTTATAGGTGGAATTAAGAGTGGAAAATCTCTTAATGCAGAAAAATATATTCAGAAATTGTCAAAATCAAAGCCAATTTACCTTGCTACAACAGAGTTTGTAGATGATGAGATGCATAATCGCATTCAAAAGCATCAAGCACAGAGAGGTGAGAGTTTTTTTACTGTGGAAGAGGCATTAGAACTCTCTGATGAAATAAAAAAGCATGAAAACTCTGCTGTTTTGGTGGAATGTTTGAGTATCTGGGTAAATAATATGCTCTACCATGAAAAGAGCTATGAAGATATGCAAGCAGAGATTAACAAAGTGATGATGCAGGAGCGTGACATTGTCTTTGTTATCAATGATGTTAGCTGCGGTGTTATTCCTGAGAATCCTTTGGCCCGAAAATTTGTCGATGCAAACGGAAAGATAGCCCAGCTCGTAGCGAGTGGATGTGATGAGGTCTATCATGTCGTTGCGGGCATAACTGCGAGGATAAAGTGAGCAGAGTCTTTAAAGGTTTTGCTTTAGCACTCTCCATGCTCAGCACATTGCCATTTTTAAAGGTGCATGATTTTTACAAAGGCATCAACGGTTATGCTGTGATGTTCTATCCGCTTGTCGGGTTTGTTTTAGGTGCAATTTTGTATGGTGTGTCACTGCTCTTATTTCCATATTTTCCCCATTTTCATCTGGCAGTTATTCTCTTTACTCTTTGGGTAGTGTTCACAGGTGCCCTGCATCTTGATGGCTTTGCCGATACGATTGATGGACTCTTTGTGCCAAAAGAGCGCTCCCTTGAAGTGATGAAAGACCCACATAACGGCGGAATGGGTATGACCTTCGGGGCTGTTTTTCTCATACTCAAAGCCTCTTCCCTCATAGCACTGCCAAACTATGCACTCCTTCCTTTAGTGCTGCTGTTAGCACGCTTGATGATTGTCTTCTGCATCTATTTTTACCCTTATGTATCGGGTGGCATGAGTCAACTTGCAAAAGAGGAGTTACAAAGTAAACAGGTATCTATCGCATTACTATATAGTTTACTATTTATTTTTCTATATAATGCTTGGTTTTTACTTGCTGCTTCGCTTTTTATCATGTTGCTTGTGAAACGTTTTTTTATCAAGCGCTATGGTGGTTTTACCGGTGATATTTACGGTTTTACAATTGAAGTGACAGAGCTGTTCTTGCTTAACTGCATCATAGTAGGTCTTGCGTGAAGATAACGCTTGTTCGCCACAGTGAAGTGGATGAGAAGTATCACAAACGCTATAATGGGCATATTGACATCGGGCTCTCACGCAAAGGAAAAGAGCAGGCAGCTGCTTTGGCTGCAATTTTTAAAGAGGAAGAGTTCGATGCAGTTTACTGCTCTGATTTGTTGCGCTCACGTGAGACGATTTCCTCTTTCAGACAGTCAAGAGATGGTGTTTTTACGCATCTCTTGCGTGAGAAATCATGGGGTAAACATGAGGGCATGAGTTTTGACGAGATCATTGCTGCAGGGGAGATACACTACGAAAACTTTCCCCAATGGATTGAAGCACTTGACGGGGAGCCTTATGAAGCCTACATTGAGCGCATAAAAGAGTTCTTTTTAGAGTATCTTCTTTCACAAAAGGTTAACACTGTTTTAGTTGTTACTCACGCAGGTGTTATTCGTGTTTTGATGGCGCTAGTGGAAGATCTTTCACTCGAAGAGGCTTTTTGCATAGATGTCCCTTATGCTTCTGGCATAATTTTTGATACAGATTTACAAACTTTTAGCGCGATTAAATAAAAGCTTAGCTAAAATACCACTCTTCAAACAAAGGACAGCTGGCCGAGTGGTCGAAGGCGCTCGCCTGGAACGCGGGTGTAGAGCAATCTACCGTGGGTTCGAATCCCACGCTGTCCACCACAATCTTATGCTATAATATCTCCATGAAAAAAGAACAAATACTTAACTATCTTGCAAATGTTAAAAACGAGTATCAAAAAGAGGGTTTTATTATCAAGGCTCTATTTGGCTCTTATTCTCGTGA
>Ga0256829_1003481_pt1 | contig 10870 bp, 13 predicted proteins | sample 131447metaG_FD_185979 | JGI IMG/M metagenome (GOLD analysis project Ga0256829, IMG submission 185979) | Hydrothermal vent microbial communities from Lau Basin, Pacific Ocean - 131-447 | ecosystem: Environmental > Aquatic > Marine > Hydrothermal vents | place: Pacific Ocean: Lau Basin | collected... | reverse complement strand
TCATTTCTGCAACAGACTGCGGTGTATTTTCGTCTTGTTTCAAAACTTCAACACCACGTTTACCACGTTCGATTTGAGCACGTGTTGCTTCATCAAGATCAGAAGCAAACTGAGCAAATGCCGCCAGTTCACGGTATTGAGCCAAGTCAAGACGCAAACCACCGCCTACTTTTTTCATAGCTTTGGTTTGTGCAGCACCACCAACACGTGACACAGAAAGACCTGCGTTAATTGCAGGGCGCTGACCTGAGTTAAACATTGATGTTTCCAAGAAAATTTGACCATCTGTAATAGAAATTACGTTGGTAGGTACGAATGCAGAAACATCACCCTCTTGTGTCTCAATGATTGGCAATGAGGTCAAAGAACCTGTTTTACCTTTTACTTCACCATTGGTAAATTTTTCAACATAAGTCTCATCAACACGAGAAGCGCGTTCAAGCAAACGTGAATGAATGTAGAACACATCACCAGGATAAGCTTCACGACCTGGAGGACGACGCAAGATTAAAGAAATCTGACGATAAGCCCAAGCCTGTTTTGTAAGATCATCATAAATAATAAGTGCATCTTCACCACGATCACGGAAGTATTCACCCATTGTGCAACCCGAGTAAGGTGCAATGTATTGCAATGCTGCTGCTTCAGAAGCACTTGCTGATACAATAATAGTATGATCCAAAGCATCATGTTCTTTCAATGTACGAACAACGTTAGCTACTGTAGAAGCTTTTTGTCCAATAGCCACATACACGCAAGTCACGCCGGTGTCTTTTTGGTTAATAATTGTATCAATTGCAATTGCAGTTTTACCAGTTTGACGGTCACCAATAATCAACTCACGCTGACCACGACCAACAGGAACCATAGAGTCAATTGCTTTAATACCTGTTTGTAAAGGCTGATCAACAGATTTACGTTCAATTACGCCTGGTGCAATCTTCTCAACAGCATCAAAACCATCATTCTCAACTGCGCCTTTTCCATCAATAGGCTGACCCAAAGCATTAAGCACACGGCCTTTAAGACCATGCCCTACAGGTACTTCAAAAATACGACCCGTACATTTTACTTCATCACCTTCTGCTAGATGTGTATATTCACCAAATATGATTACACCAACACTATCTTGCTCAAGGTTAAGCACCATGCCTAGTGTATCACCTGGAAACTCAAGCATTTCACCAGCCATTGCTGCGCCTAAGCCATGAACCAAAGCAACACCATCGCCAACTGAAATCAAACGTCCAACGTTTGCATCATTTGCACTGGCTTCAAAACCCTTGATTTGCTCTTTAATAATAGAACTAATTTCTGCTGTATCAAGTTTCATAATCTCAATATCCTCTGTATCTAATCAAACCGACAATGCACGCTTTAAGCCATTTATACGGCCACGTACAGAGTGATCAATTTGGCGGTCGCCAATATTTAGAATCAAGCCACCCAAAATCGAAGCATCGGTCTTAACATTTAACTCGACCGCCTTACCCAAACTAGCACTGATTGATTCTTTTAGTTTGCCTAAAAGGTCTGCTTTTAAATCCTTAGCAACAGTTACATCAACCATTACCTGTGATTTCTCTTCACGCATTAACTTATCAAGCATCTCATTGATCAAAACCAACAACACCGTTTTATTACGCGAACACAACATGACCAACAAACGAAGCACATACTCATCTTTCACAGACGCAGCCTTTAACACCGCTTTAGCACGGTCTTCGGCTGCAATTTGTGAGTTTATCAATAGTGCTTGCGCGTCTTCATTTTCAGCGACTTGTGCAACCTTGCCCAAGTCTTCCGCTACATCGATACCTTCCTGATGCAACTCAAACAAAGCCGCCGCATAACGACTAGCTATTGATCTTTCCGTACTCATGCGGACACACCTTCAGCAATGACCTTTTCAATCAACACTGCGTGTTTACCTTCATCAAGCTCTGCTTCAACAATCTTCTCAGCTGCCAAAACAGCCAAAGAAACCACTTCTTTTTGCAAACCTAGACGTACACGGCCTGCTTCCGCTTCCGCTTCTTCTTTCGCACTTTGAATAATAAGCTCTGCATCGTGACGCGCTTTATTAACAGCTTCTTCTGAAACCTCTAATGCGCGACGCTCAGCGCCAGATACAATTTCTTGTGCCGTTTGCTTAGCTTCCTCGATTTTTGCTTTCACTTCCGCTTCCGCATCCGCTTGTGCATTTTTACCAGCTTCTGCCGCCGCAAGACCTTCTTCAATCTTTTGCGTTCTAGCTGCCATCGCATCATTCAAAGGTTGATAAAGAAGTTTACCCAACAAAACTACCATCGTTAAGAAAACGATCATCTGTCCAACTAATGTTAAGTCTACACTCATTTCTTTACCCCTTTAAAGTTCTTAATATTCGCGAATTAGCCCAAGAATGGGTTAGCAAATACGAACCATAGTGCGAATGCCATAATAATAAACGGGAAAGATTCCATCAAACCTGCGAAAATAAACATGTTAAACACCAATGTTGAGCGCATTTCTGGTTGACGAGAAATACCTTCCATAGTTTTAGCGCAGATCAAGCCCCAAGCAATTGCAGAGCCTAAGCCTGCAGCTGCCAAAATTATACCGACAGAAATTGCTGTCGCAGCGGTGATGATTACTGTTGCATCCATTTTTACTACTCCTTAGTTTTACTACTTTTTTTAAAATACATCGCTTTGCGATTAGTGCTCTACTGGCTGATGCGTCATCGATAGATACACCACCGTAAGAGTCATGAAGATAAAGGCTTGAAGCAAGCCAATAAACATATGGAAGAATGACCAGCCCAAAGCAATCACAAAACCTAATATTTCAGCTATGATGCCGCCCACACTCATCAAGCCATCAACCGAGTCTGCAAACAACAAGAATGCAATGAGCAAGAATATAACCTCACCCGCAAACATGTTACCAAACAAACGGAAAGAAAGGCTCAAAGGCTTAGCAACCTCTTCCACAATTTTCAAAACAAGATTAATAGGCATAACGATAGGTTTCGCCCACATCGGAACCAAGCTTGTAAACGGCTCATTCACCATATCTTTCAAGAAATGCATAGGCTTAAGCTTAAGCTCGTAATAGATGGTCATTGCAAATACAGAAAGCGCCATAGCCAAAGGTAGATTCAAATCGTTGGTCGGCACAGGGCGGAACGCAGGCGCACCAAAAGAGTGCGCTATATGACCAAGTAAATACGCTGGTAAAATGTCGATGGTATTACACAGAAAAATAAATACAAAGATTGTAAACGCCAAAGGTGCCATCCAAGGATTATGCACAGCAAAGTTGTTATCAACCGTCTCATTAATGAAATCGACAATAGTTTCAATGAAGTTTTGCGCGCCAGTCGGTGCACCTTCCGTAATTCTTCCACGCAACCAAAGTGCAAAACCAATCAAAGATAGCGCAATGACACTCGTCATAATCATAGTGTCCACATGAATTTGCATAAATGGATTGCTATCATCAAACTTATAAGTCCAATATTCTAAGTGATCTGCAATGGTCGCACCATGCTCTTCAGCATGCCCTACCATTTGCCCCTGTTCAACATGTCCGTGTTCAGCCAAGACCATCTCCCTTCATTTTCTTAAAACTCATTATCAAGCTACTAATATACATGGCAAGATAGGCAGATACCACACCTGCAATCAATGTCACTGGCTGCAATCCAAAGAAATAAATCCCTATAACCAAAGCCAGCAAAAACAAAATAAATCTAATTCCCGCCAACTTAAGTAGCTGCACCCTATCAACACCTGGTTTACATACACTTTTGTAAACATGCCAAGTGGACAACATCGTTAAAAGCCCCCCGAAAAGAACCGCCAACGAACCTGAAAACAGTACAAAAACAATCGTGGCAACCATTATCACTACCGTCGCTTGCCAGAGCAACAAAGAACGAACCTGAACCTTTTGTTCAGCAACATTACTTAACATGTGACTACCCTCACAAGATGACACCCACTCCAAGCGCGGCGATTTCTAACAGAAAGAATATGAAAAAACAATCATTTAAAATTCATCAATAAAGAAGGAGCGCTTCCACACCCCTTCATCACAACCATTACTGCATTAAAAGTGATTTAGAAATCAGAAGATAACGCAAGTGAAGCCATTGCATAAGCAGGCACATCTTTGCCCTCAAAGGCAACCTTATTAGAGGAAATCGCCCCCGCTATATCCAATCGCACAGCCCATAGATTCAACCCTAATCCTGCAGTTGTTACTAATCCGATATCTGACTGAGCTAAGTTTTGATATGCACCTGCGCGAAGCGCAACAATCTGCCATGCATCCCATTCAAATCCAAAGTTCACATACTGTGACTCATCTGTCTCAATTACACCTTTATTTTTAGTTACATCATAACCAAGTTCTAAGGTAAAGTCTGGTGATGGCATCCACGCTGCCCCAACCTTGGCCTGAGGATCCATCTTATATGTATAACCTGTAGCCGAATAGGTAAACGATGGCGCATTGATATTACGTACGCTCAAACCGAATTGGTAGGATGGCATCCTATACATCACACCCAAATCCAATCCAAAACCCGTTGACGTTTCAGTAGCGCCATTATTTGAGGTGGCAGTATTGCCCGATGTAGCAAGAATATCAGTTTGATAATCAAACAACTCTGCTTGCATATATTTCAATACACCACCAATACTTAAACGATCATTAATCGCATGACCATATGTAACACCAACTTCTTTTACCAAAGCACCACGCAATGCCCACTTTGTAGTATTTTTAGTGATATCTCCAGGCGCAGTTGCTGCAGTCACCAAATTATTCGCAGCATCTTGAGGCTGAATATTCGTTGGGTTATTTGCATTTAACGTAGTTTCGTAAGATGTGATTACTGCAACAGCTTCTGGACCCGTCAAGCCTCCAGCTGCAGATGTCAAACCTTGGTACATTGACTGCCTTTGCGCATCAGTAAAGTATAATGTAGGTGATACGGGCACTGTAGATGGAGTACCACCTGGTACAGTACCTCCCAACAATGCATTAAAAACATCTAATTTAGCATTTTGGTTATCCAAAACCACTGTGCCACCAATATCTAATGTACCTCTAACATTAACCCCGTAACTACCAATTCTTACCCCAGTACCCGCATCTGCAAACGCACCAACACCCATAGGCGAGGGATCTAAAGAAGATATACCATCAGAAAAGGCTGCAACTTTTGCAACCGTTTGACCGACACTGGAACCCGTAAGGTTTGTCGTTTGGATACTTGATGGAGCCACTAAAGACTTTAAAATTGTTGTGTTCTTATCTAAGGGACCAAAAATCTTGCCGCCAGCATCAAGACCTAAATCCATACCCCAAGCCTTTTCACTCAAACGATTATTATCCACAGATTTAGCCTCTGCCGAATCATCATTCTCACCAAAAAAACCATACGCTGCAGGGTTCCAATATGTTGCATCAACACCGGTAGTCGACGCAACATTTGATCCACCCATACCCAGAGCACGAACCGTTGAAGAACGAAACTCTGTAGCAGAGACTACCGTTGCCGTAAACACGGATGAAGCAACTGCCATATATATCAAACTATTCCTTTTCATAAAAACTCCTATCTATAGTTAAGGTTAGTTTAGCCCAAAAAAAAAGCTCCGCAAGTGCAGAGCTTTTTAAATCATTTAGCTATTTGGCTATGCAGCTTCGTCAACCAACTCAGCCCTATCTGCCTTAACATTTTCAACCAATTCAATCAGCGCCATTGGAGCCGCATCACCAACACGAATGCGTGTTTTGATAATACGTGTATAACCACCTGGACGCTCTTTGAATGCCTCAGCTACATCACCAAATAAATGGTCAACAATTGGGCGATAACGTAATTTTGACAAGGCTTGACGACGTGAGTGTAAGTCACCTTTTTTACCAAGTGTAATCAACTTCTCAACATACGGTTGAACTGCACGAGCTTTGGCTTGTGTAGTTTCGATTTTACCATGTTCCAACAAAGCTGTTGCTAAGTTTGCTAATAATGCACGACGGTGTCCTGATACAAGACCCAGCGATGTGCGATGTTTGCGATGTCTCATCGTGTAATTCCTCTTTAACTCTCTTCAACTGTCTCAACAGCAGACTCTGAAGTCCAACCATCAAGTTCCATACCCAACTCAAGACCCATGCTATCAAGAACCAATTTAATCTCAGTCAATGACTTACGGCCAAAGTTTGGTGTGCGCAACATCTCTTGCTCAGTACGCTGAACAAGGTCACCCACATAAAATACATTATCACTTTTTAAACAATTCATTGAACGAACAGAAAGGTCTAAGTGATCAATAGGCTGACTCAATAAATCTGCAACATTATCACCTTCATCTTCTGCTGCAGTGTCATCTTCAACTACGTCAAAATCAACAAACACATTTAATTGTGCTTGCAACATTGCTGCTGCGGCACTAATAGCTTCTTGAGGCTCAATAGAACCGTCAGTATCAACTTCCATGATCAACTTATCATAGTTTGTCTTCTTACTAACGCGCGCATTTTCAACACGCATAGCCACACGACGGATAGGCGAATAAGACGCATCAATCAAAAGGAAGCCTTTTGGCCTATCATCCTCTTCTCTATCTTGAGCAGGATCATAACCGCGACCTTTTTCAACGATAAACTCAGCTTTAATCTTTCCATCGTCATTAAGATGAGCAATGACCAACTCAGGATTCAGAACGCTTACACCTGCTGGACATTGAATATCTGCAGCAGTAACCACAGCAGGGCCTGAAACATCAAGACTTAATGTTTCAGCAACATCCCCAGTCATATGAACATCAAGATCTTTCAATGTCAAAATCATGTCGACTACGTCTTCACGAACACCACTGATAGAGTCAAACTCGTGCATTACACCATCAAAAGAAACAGATGTTATTGCTGCACCAGGTAATGATGACAACAACATTCTGCGAAGACCGTTACCAATTGTTGTACCAAAACCACGTTCAAGAGGTTCAAATACGATTTTGGCGGAACGACCTGCAACCATCTCTTCAATGGAAATAGAACGCGGATTAATAAGTTCCATACTGTTTAAACCTCAAAACCTTATTTAGAATACAGTTCAACAATAAGTTGTTCGCGAATACCCGCATCCAACTGATCACGAACTGGCAATTCACGGAAAACACCTTGGCGTTGTTGTAAATCAACATCCAACCACTCAGGTAAACCTTTTTGACCCGCAGCATCAGCTGCGGCAGTCACACGTAAATGTTCTTTAGCTGCGTCAACCAAAGAGATACGATCACCTGCTTTAACACGATAAGATGGGATATTCAAAATAGCACCATTGACTTGTATTTGCTTATGACGAACCACTTGACGTGCTTCAGTACGTGAAGATGCAAAACCCATACGGTAAACCACATTATCCAAACGGCTTTCTAAAAGCTGCAACAATGTAGTGCCTGTAATACCAGTCATTTTATCCGCATCTTTATAATAACGCAAAAATTGTTTTTCTTGCAAACCATAAATACGCTTAACTTTTTGTTTTTCACGCAATTGTACGCCATAGTTGGATACTTTTACGCGACGGCCTTGACCGTGCATACCAGGAGGGAAAGGACGTTCTTCCATTGGGCATTTAGCCGAATGACATTTAATTCCTTTCAAGAAAAGTTTTTCACCTTCACGGCGGCAAAGACGACACTTCGCTTCTAAATAACGAGCCATGTTATACTACTCCTAAACCCGACGACGTTTCGGCGGACGACAACCGTTGTGTGGAATTGGCGTAACATCACGAATAGATGTTACGTTTAAACCTGCAGCTGCAATCGCACGCATAGCAGATTCACGACCAGAACCCGGACCCTTCACCAATACTGAAACATTTTTCACACCATGATCCATAGCTTTAACTGCCGCTTCTTCAGCTGCAACTTGAGCCGCGAACGGTGTACTTTTACGTGAACCTTTAAATCCTGCACCACCACTGGTTGCCCAGCTAATCGTATTGCCTGAATCATCAGTAAACGTGATAATTGTATTATTAAAAGAAGCTTTAATGTGTGCTACAGCGTTAGCAATATTCTTGCGAACGCGCTTCTTAGTGCTTTTTGGTTTAGCCATTATTCAACCCGACCTTACTTCTTCTTACCCGCAACTGCCCTACGAGGACCTTTGCGTGTACGTGCATTTGTTTTACTTTTCTGTCCGCGAACAGGTAGACCTTTACGATGACGTAAGCCACGGTAGCAACCCAAGTCTGTTAGACGTTTAATATTCATCAAGACTTCACGGCGTAAATCACCTTCAATCTTATAATCTGCATTTAACAAATTACGAATATTATCAACCTGTTCGTCAGTTAATGCATTAACTCGAGTATCAGGGTCAATGTTTAACTTTTCTAAAATTTCTAACGCGCGAGACGCACCTACACCAAAGATGTAAGTTAACGAAACTACAACGCGTTTTTGTGTTGGTATATTTACACCAGCAATACGAGCCATTTATGCCACCTTCTTTGCAAGAGTCATAATTAACCCTGACGCTGCTTATGACGTGGGTTTTCACATATAATGCGAACCACGCCTTTGCGTCGAATCACTTGACACTTCATACACATTTTCTTTACAGACGCACGAACTTTCACAGTACGCCCTCCATCTTCACCCACAGCATAAAGCTGCGGTTATTTTTCACGGTAGCTAATGCGACCGCGACTCAAATCATAAGGTGAAATATCTACCTTAACTTTGTCACCTGGCAAAATACGAATATAATACTTACGCATCTTTCCAGAAATCGTACACAAAACCTCATGGCCATTTTCAAGCTTAACCTTGAACATTGCGTTTGGCAGCTTTTCAACCACCTCACCAGCCATCTCAATAATATCTTCTTTAGCCATGTTATCCTTTAACCACTCGCTCTAGAGAAGCATAAACTTCATCCATGCCAGCTTCGGCATCCACCTTACTAAACACTTCATCATCACCGTAAAAATCCAGCAACGGCGATGTTTGTTCTGCATAAACTTCAAGACGCTGTGAAATTACTTCTTCAGTGTCATCCGCCCTCTGATAAAGAGAACCTCCACACTTATCACATTGCCCCTCAATTTTGGGTGGCGAATAATGCCGATGAAATCCAAAACCGCAAGCACTACATGTTAGACGACCTGTTAAACGTTGCAAAAGTGCGTCTTTTGAAGCATCCATGAAAATAATATGGTCGATTTTTAAGCCATGCTGAGCCAGCATTTCATTCAAAGCCTTAGCTTGTTCAACATTACGTGGAAAACCATCCAGTAAAAAACCGTTGGCAGCATCATCTGCAACAATACGCGCTTCAATAAGACCGATGACCAAATCATCAGTCACTAACTTACCTGCATCCATAAAAGATTTTGCTTTTAATCCAAGCTCTGTTTTCTCTGCAACTGCAGATCTAAGCAAATCACCCATAGCCAAGTGAACAATTCCAAATTGTTCAGCTAGCTTAACACCCTGCGTTCCTTTTCCAACACCAGGAGGACCAAACAAAATAATATTCATTAGCGACGCTTCAACTTAGCTTGCTTCATCATACTCTCATATTGACTACTCATCAAATGAGACTGAATTTGCGCCATAGTATCCATAGTTACAACCACGATAATCAATAAGCTTGTTCCACCAAAATAAAATGGTACGCCATAAAGACTAATCAAAGCCTCTGGCAACAAACAAACCAGTGTAACATAAATAGCACCAACAACAGTAATGCGCGTTAAAACGGAATCAATATACTTTGCCGTATTTTGACCAGGACGTATACCAGGAACAAAACCGCCTGCTTTTTTCAAGTTATCTGCAGTGTCTTTAGGGTTAAAGACAATAGCTGTGTAAAAGAAACAGAAGAAGCCTACTAGCCCACTAAACATCAACAAATATAACCACTGACCTGGAGCCATTAACGCAGCTATATCTCCGATCCACTCAAAGTTCGGTGAATCTTTGGTAAACTGAGCAAATGTAGCAGGCAACAGAATCAAACTTGAAGCAAAAATAGGAGGAATCACACCCGCCGTATTAATTTTCAATGGTAAAAATGAAGATTGACCACCAAACATTTTATTTCCGACTTGGCGTTTTGCGTATTGCACAGGAATTCGACGTTGCGCACGCTCAAACCAAACCACCAAATAGGTCACTACCAGTACCATAATCAAAATACCTAACACTGCTAGTGGCTGGAACTCACCTGTTCGTGCCAACTCCAACGTACTACCAATTGCCCTTGGTAGACCTGCAACGATACCAGCAAAGATAATCAAAGAAATACCATTGCCGATACCACGCTCAGTAATTTGCTCACCAAGCCACATCAAAAAGATTGTACCCGATACTAATGTGATTACTGTAATAATTCTAAAGTCCATGCCTGGGTCAATGACCACAGGACGACCACCAACTGAAAACGATTCTAGACCAATAGACATACCTATTGCCTGAAACACTGCTAAAAATACGGTGCCATAACGGGTGTACTGAGTGATTTTACGTCGCCCAGCCTCACCTTCTTTTTTCAACTGTTCAAGCTTAGGAGAAACCACTTGCAGCAACTGCATAATAATCGACGCCGAAATATACGGCATAATGCCCAGTGCAAAAATGGTTAGACGCGACAGCGCCCCACCTGAAAACATATCAAACAAACCTAAAAGAGAATTGGATGTTTGTTCAAAGAACTGCGCCAATACCTGTGCATCCATGCCTGGCACAGGAATATGTGCACCAATACGATACACAATCAACATACCCAAGACGAATAAAATTCGTTGTTTTAGCTCTCCAGCCTTACCAATATTGGCAAGACCTCCCAG
>Ga0256829_1003480_pt1 | contig 10871 bp, 13 predicted proteins | sample 131447metaG_FD_185979 | JGI IMG/M metagenome (GOLD analysis project Ga0256829, IMG submission 185979) | Hydrothermal vent microbial communities from Lau Basin, Pacific Ocean - 131-447 | ecosystem: Environmental > Aquatic > Marine > Hydrothermal vents | place: Pacific Ocean: Lau Basin | collected... | reverse complement strand
CCGTGGATGTTTGCCCGTGGCGGTCGTCCATGATTTCCATCAGATCGTTGCGGTGCGCCGGTTTCAATGGCTCCAGTCCCCAGTCATCTTTTCGCCTATTCCGGGGATACCCATCGGCTTAATCAGGAGATATTGCCGATGGGTAGGTTTCACGGATGGCGAGCGGTATCCCCACGCTTCCGTCGTGGCCGTTGCGCCACTAGGAAATCCATTTGGTCGGCCAGGATCCGACGGTTCGACAGAATTAATCCTTCAATGTGATTGGGCGCAAACGGCAACGCCAGCAGTTCCATACCCGCCTCCGCCGGTGTCCGGCAGTCCTTCTGGTGATTGCAGGGCTTGCAGGCGGTAACCACATTCTCCCAGGCGTCAACACCACCAGGTCGAGACCGTGGAATCACATGGTCACGGGATAAGTCTCGAGGGTGGTACCGCTCCCCACAATAGAGGCACGTGAACCGGTCCCGGGAAAACAGCGCTCGATTCGACAGAGGAATGATGTAGGCCTCGAAGCGGCTGGCGTCGGCGCCCTTGATCGCGATCACAGGCTGCAGGGCGAGTTCCGACCGCTCTCCCTGGCGGTTGTAACCCCCTCGCAGCACCAGTGCTGGCTCACCAACACCCCACATAACATCACCGCAGATGTGATGACAGGCGGCCTTTTGCCAGTTGATCCATTCCGATGGGCGGCCGCCCCTGTCCACTGCGAGAATTAGCGGCCAGCCATCGTGGTATTGATGCGCTCGGTGTATCACCTTCATTGCCCTCTCCTTACAGGGTTTCAGAATGACAAGTTGGAATTGCCCGAAACTGGCTGCGGATGACGGTGCTGCCCCGCCGCCCCCGAGGTCAAAGCCCGGTGTCCTACTGTTAGACGAATCCGCAAGAAATTGGTCTCCGCAGCAGGGATCGAACCTGCGACCTCCCGCTCCCAAAGCGGGCGCTCTGCCAGGCTGAGCTATACGGAGATGGAAAGCTGGGTGGGAATCCAACCCACGAGATCCGGTTTTGCAGACCGGTGCCTTGGCACTTGGCTACCCGCTCACATTGGCGGAAAAGGCAGGATTCGAACCTACGAACCCCTGGGGACTCCCGCTTAGCAGGCGGGTGCCTTCATCCACTCGGCAACTTTTCCATACCTGGTGGTCGCAGAGAGGCTCAAACTCCCGACATCCGCTTTGTAAGAGCGGCGCTCTATCAACTGAGCTATACGACCGAATTGGTACCCACCCCCGGAGTCGAACCGGGAAACCGCTGGTTCTGAGCCAGCGAGGTATACCTTTGTTCCCTTCAGGTGGGCAAAACTGGTGGTGATGGGCGGGTACGATCCGCCAACCCCGGCCTTATCAATTGGCGCGTAAAACCCCGTCCTTCGAGGGCGGGGATATAAGCGCCATTCGGGGCATAAGGGCTCAGACTTGCCGTGACCCAAAAGCTGTATATAATCACAGTATGTTGATTCGCAAGGCCTACAAATTCCGACTCAAGACCAATCAAGCGCTGGAGCAACAACTGTTCCGCCAGGCCGGTTGTTGCCGTTGGGTCTGGAACCAGGTCTGGCGGATGAATCAACATCGTCTGGAAAACAGGCAACCGCTCGTTTGGTATCAGGAAGCCTGCTTCTGGCTCAAGATCTGGAAGCAGTCTGAGGAATACGGTTTCCTGCGCGAAGCCCACTCCCAGCCCTTGCAGCAAACCCTGAAGGATGAGGATGTCAATTACTCCATTGGTAGTGCTGCAGAGAAAGTAGTCCGACGATGAGTAGGGATAACAAGTTTTCCGAGAAGAAAGGATGGCTGCTGCTATATGCAGTTCTAATTCTGCTGATAATCAGCATAGTTATTGGCCAATTCTTCAAGGCGTTTGAGCTGGATGCTGGCTCCACTGTCATAGAACCAGTTAAAACAATATTGGGGTGGATGCTGGGTTTGTCGTTTATAACTGTGGGCTGGATAGTGCTGGATCGATGGAAAAAGTATTTGGCGCTCGAAAAAGCAAGTGGGAGAATGACGCGCGAAAGGGAGAAATCATTAATCATCAAGATATTGATTTATTTTTTCTCGTTTGTCGTTCTGATGATTGTTGTAATTAATTCAGATATCGGAAGATTTATCTACCAGAACGTGCCGTAGTGCTCCGCCTATTGGGTATTCCGGCGAACGTGAACACCTGATTTCACAACGCATCATGGAGCGGGGTTTTTAACGTGCAGAGCTGGCACTGGCCGCTATTCTGACGGCTTCCTTAGAGTCAAGTGAGCTTTTTGATCAAGGTGAGCATTCTATTCATAGCAAAAAAACCCCTATAGCCCGTTCGGGCCATAAGGGTAAAAATATCAATGTCATAGTTAGATCGACGTACCAATAGCAATCAGTCTGTCACAAAGGGCTGTTGCCAGCGTCTCTGTATCAACATCGATAACTGCGCTGACAGTCCCGTCATCTTGAACCTGATAAACAGTCCAGCAAAAAGGCTCTTCATCGATATCGATCGGCTCCATCACACCTTCGTCACACAAAGCAACAGGTGATAGGGTCCAGGAGGACAATGCTTTATCCGGATAACGATACTGGCAATAAACCGGATCCCTACCTGTGTCCAGAGGGTATCCAATGGCACGTTGCAAAAAATTATCGATTTCATGGTGGCTGAACACACGAACGGTCGGATTACGTTCTAGCAGAGTGACCAGTTCACGAACAGTCTCTCGTTTAGCCAAATGTCCCCTGGGTAGGTTAGAGAGCATGGCTTCTACAAGATCCTGCAGCGCATCCGATGCAACATTGATATGCCTAACCTCTGTGAAACGCTTCTTAGCATCATACTCATATATACGTATTCGCTGCGCTGTTTCATCCATGAAATAAAGCCGAGGCGTGCTACGCGAAGGGAGTTGTGCAGTCGATGATACACCCCCGAGACGAATTCCCCGGCCATCCACCTCAAGACGAAATACCTTACCGTTAAGAACTGGATACGAGGAAAGGCGTAGATCATCGAATATCCGATACAGGAGATCGATATCCCTCCCCTCACGGGTTGCCAGGATAAATCGAGAAAACTCCTCAATCTCGCGTTCTGTGAGATCTTCATTAAATTGGCAGTCGCTGGAAAAGTCCTCCAGCTGGCGAACCACATTACCGTCACTCTCGCTGAAAGGGACGATTATGTATGGTTGGTCAATCCATATTACACGCCCATTTACCGACAGGAAGTGATTATCCAGAACAAATGCTCGCTCAACCTCCACGATTCCTGCTGGACCCTCGAGAACGACAGTTTCAGCAAAGATCACCGGAAACCCGTAGATGTAGTTTCCATTGTATTCTGCATCCTGGATGTGACCAGACACCGTTACATGAATGTCTTCAGACGACAGTTCTGTTGTATAGGAATAGACCCAATGCCCAGCATCCAGTTGCTGATCCAGAATAGGGAGTTCCTTTTCGTAGGTATACATGGCCGCTACCCACGACTGATCATTATCAGTCTCCTCAACCAGAGTGACTTTCCGGTTCTCCAGATCAGAGCGTTTGATGATACAACTCCCTGTTACCTTCTGGATTTCCCAGTCCTGCGCCAACATCGGATAGTCAGACCAATATTCAACAACTGCAGGTGGTAGGTAAGATAAATTATTCAATATATCCATCCTGTCCCACTTCTTCAGTGTGTCATACCACTTTTCAGCAATATCCTGCTCAGGAACAAGACGTAATCTTGTGCTGAGGTTGCTCTTCCAGAGTTCCCGTATCCTGTCATCGATGACGGCTTCTTCTTCTTTTGCATTTTGCAAGTGCGAACGATCCGGCATCCTACCGTGAAAACGCTTTGTATCAAGGTGGATAACATTACGGTTCTGTGAAAGACGATATGAGGAAACGCGAGTGCGCCCTATAGGAATTCCCTGGAGGTAAAGGGATGAAAGGCTGGACCCCAACGCGTGATTCGCGCTGTTTGGAATAGCTGTCCATTCAGACAGGACAACACTACCAATATCGGTGTGAATCCAGTCACTCCGCTGATCCAACGCGTCCGGGCGTGGGAGTAATTCATCTGCCCAGTACACGTTAATCGGGAATCCTCTCGCGTACCAGGTCACGATCTCTTTATATTCAAGCTCGGGTACACCTTTCAGTGTGATCTTGGTTCCCGGCTGACTTTCCACCGTGACGACCGGAATGGGACTGAATCCCAGTGCATCATTACAATGGAATTCTATCTTACTTCCATTCGAGCGAATGGTGACATATGACGCCTGGTACAACGCCGACATGAACCCCATACCAAAAGGGCTTTCATGTTGTTGGATATCATCTGACCATCCACTTTGAGCGATTGTCAGTATATCCTGGGGATTCTTCAATCCCCTGCCGTCGTCTGCAACTTCGAGCGTGTGTGTATTTTCATCGTAACAAAACTCGATGTATGTCGCGCCGGCCCGCCGAGCATTCTGCATCAGCTCAGCAATAAACACCTCCTGGTCAACAAACGCATGTCGCAGGTTTTTAACCAGGTTTTCCTCATTGACCTTGAGCTGCACCGTTTTCATATGTGCCTCCTTTAGCCAACATCTCCCGCCATTCCGGGAGATGTCAAAAAACATTCCCGGAATGGCGGGTTCTCTCGCATTTTGTTTCGCGCTGCGATCGGCGCATTTAACATGGCCCTCGAATCAGGTCATGTGTATAAAAATTCCTTTACCCCCACAGTAAAAAGAAGACCCCGGTCGAAATGTCGGGGTCTAAAACTGGTAAGTTAGCACTAAACGTCTGCTATCGTTACATGGCACTTTTTCGAAATATGCCTTATGTTCAGTCGTAGAATTTTTGCATTGCTAAATGTCTGTCCGTATCTATGGCGTCAACATGATTAGAAAATTCTAAATTCACACCACTGTTAAGAGCCGCCGCATATCGCTGAAACTTCTTCCTGTATTCAGCGTCTTCCCATGAATAAAAGCGGCGGCTTCACGTTTGTTTTTGCTTCGTAACGTTGCAATCGCCGCTTCGGCGTCTGCGCCTCGGTCCAGCAACAAGTCAACCATCTCCGTATGACCATTTCTCGCGGCCCATTGCAAGGCACGATCATTTTTCGCATGGATGTCGGCACCCCGGTCCAGGAGCAGGGTTACCGCGTCCGTATCACCCTTTTCCGCTGCCTCTCGCAATTTGACGCTGTTTTCCGCATTAACGTCGGCGGCCTTGTCCTGCAATGCGCTGACCGAATCACCGGGGAAGCGCATAAAATTGTAGGCTTTTGACATAAGATGCCTCCTGCGCGCCCCCCGTTTCGGGGCGTGCTAAAAGTAAACACACCCCGGAAACGGCGGGGATAAGCTCAGGCTGCGACGAACAAGCCAACCAAACCAACAATCGCGGAGACAACACCTGCGACGATTGCCACGCGAAGTGACTTACGGCGAATATGCCAGTCAAGATAGTCTTTTCGCCAGTCCAGAAGTTCCAATGCACTGATTCCTCTGGCCGGCCAGGTAAAATGATTACCATCGTTTACACAGTGTCGACGCAGGGGTGCTGACGGGTCATTGATTTCATCCGGGGCAATACGTATGCCGTAAAACAGACAAACCCGACCCAATGCACCCTGTCTGAGCGGAATGGGGACCGAAAGCCCGCAGATACTGCAAGGCCGTGTCATAGAAAACCGCCGTTTCACGCGCACTGCCTCCGCGCCTTAATGAATCCTTCAGCGCTTCGTTCAATGTCCGTCGGTACTTGCCGGCTATGGAGCAGAGTTGTCATGCTATGTACATTGGCACACTGATCTGCAACACCAGAGGGCAACTTGAACCCCTGCTTGCGACGTGCATGCCAGGCATCCTCCCAAGGGACTGAACGGATAACGAACATAGCACCGGCGCCAGTCACCTCGATATCCTGCCAGTTATCATTGAAAACAAGCATCCATTCATCTCGATGACGAACCAGGTACTCCTTGAACCCGAACGCAAACAACCCGAAATATGGGTTGTCTCTTGAGAGCCCACATAAGAACCTCCAGTTGGCAACAACGCGAGCACTGGTCGGCTGTAGGCCAAGCGACTCGATATGGCGACAACGATCTGCCAGTTCGAGCAATGATGTCGTGGACTCCGAGGAGTAGGGGTCTCGATAACACTCCACCTCGATCCCTCGCCAGTACACCAACCCCTTGAGGTCTGCTGTCAGATTGGGGATGCCATGGAGCCAGCGTCGTCGATAACTTCCGACGTTCAATCGCTGCAGGATACTATCCAGGTGACGTTCACCTTTTTCAGTCAGCCGGCCGTTAATAGCCATCTCAATCAATGCCAGATCCGGTAGATCGAGTAAATCACCATCCCGGGACTTGCGCAGAATGTCGACGATTCTTTCAGTCAGTGAATTCATCTCACCTCCTTGCACACGCCCCCCGACCGGGGCATGTTTTTGAGAAACATACCCCTGGGTCGGCTGGGGATAGGGAAATGCAGGCCAGGCTGCTTGAAACAGGCAAACAGCCTGCATAGACGTGACTTAGCGAGAAGTAAGGAATGTAGCGACCACGCACGTCAGGTCACTACACGCTACTGTCACGCCACTGCTTCCTCGCTGTAATGTGGCTCAATCTCCGCATTGCAGACTGGACAACGGTCGTTGCATTGACAGGACCAGTCTGCTGTCCATTCCTGGCCACAATGCCTGTAGTGATTGCAGTACCAGGACTCATTTCTCGAGACTTGACCTTGCCGGCACCTATCCGGAACATCGGTCAGGAGAGCCTGCCAGGACTTTATGTCCTGAGCGCCCAAAACCAGTAATACCTCGAAATCCGCACTCGAGGGCATACCGTCCTGCATTGGGCAACCGGCTTCCAGCTGGGCGAGATACGCGACCATCCGCTGGCGTGCCTTCTCAGGGTTTCCACGAACCACGAACAGTCCTGTATCTCCGTAATTGCTGCCATAGACACCAAAGACCAGACTCTGCTCGATGGCATGGCATACCTCAGTGGGTTGGTCCGTCATCAACGATCCTCCCACGCTTCCCCCGTCCGGGAAGCGTGTAAAAACACATTCCCGGAACGGCGGGGCTGCTCGTTTTGTTGTGCGCCGAGCTGGCGCCATGCTGTCCGTCAGGACAGATGAAAACAGCGTCACTCATGGTGTTTAACCACAAGCAAAAGAATTCGGTATTCAGAAAGGCGCCCCGGACAAGCCGGGGCAATTCAATACACAAAACGTAGTAAAAACACTGTATCAGGCGCTATCAATTTCCTTCTGTCTGACATAGTCAGTAATAAATTCCCGGAAATGCGCAATGTCAGCGTTTTGGTTCAGGTAATCAACCATCAGTCGTAGTTGTTCCTGCGCCTCCCAACGTGCATCGTCATCCGTGTCCGCAAACACCTGTTCTGCAGCATCTTGACCAAGACCAGTCATGGCCAAATGTTGCAGTATCTTCGTCGCGGTCTCCCAGTATGCGCGCTCTGAATCCAGCAATACCTCTCTTTCATAGTCTGCACGCACCTCTTCTGAATTTACTGATTCGGGATATACCCTGGTAATGTACCAGACCTGTTCAGGCGTCAAAGCCATTAAAAAACCCTCCTCTGGTGTGTATCCCACTGTTCTCCGAATGCTGAGGAATGTAAGTCCATAAAGATTCCCTCCTATTCGTTATGTTCCAACAATGATTGATAGACATGCCGAATATCGCGAAACCCGATGCCATACTGCCGGACGGCAGTGGCACGCGTGTCTGCGTCAAATCGTAATGTGATTTCAGATTCGACCTCTTCGACGGTTCGGAACTCGGTCGCCCAGTCATCGAGCTGTGCAAGTAGCCTCTCAGCTGTTTTCGACGCGTCACAAGATGGCCGCGCATCGAGGTCTACAGACTGGTGTGCAAAGGGCGCAACATCATGACCACAGATCGGGCAGGTATCGACATCTACCATGTCCAGAAGTGTCCTCCAGTCCATTCCGCAGTGCGTGTAGAAGTTCTCGTACCGGCGTGTATTGCTATGTCCGGTACTTTCCTGTGCTGAAGCCAGTGCAAACCAGTCGGTCGGGCAGACCTTTATGCTATGGCTTACAACATCACGCTCGCGATAACCTTCACGCAAAGCTTGCTCACATATCTCCCGGCCAAACCCGGCGTCCGGTACTAGCAATTGCAGATGTATTCCACCGGGTCCGGCAAGTTCATCGGTATAAGGAAGCCCCGCGAGTGCCAGACCTTTTTCACGGCACCAGGTGATCGCCCGGATGACCGCGGCTTTCTCTTCCAGCCTGGCAGATACTTTGTTCAGGTTCATAATAATGAGCCTCCAGACACCTCCCCCGCCCGGGAGGTGTATAAAAAACATCTCCTGGGGCGGCAGGTCTCTTACTGGATGTCGTATCAGCGATACTTAGACAGATTCGTCAACGGCACCATGTAGCCACTTTCCGCGTCTTGAACGCAGTAACTGGCGAACCCGATGCTTGGCAGTACGGTATCTTCGACGCCGCTTGGTTTCTACATCACCTACTCGGGTATTACACCAACCTCTGGCGGGCATTGAGGTTATTGCGTGTTTTTCGTCACGCACCCCCAGCTCGACAAATTCGTACGGATGCAGTGCAATCGCTCTTAATGCGCCTTCTGGCACATCACCATCAGGCCAAAGCGGTAGTGCATATTGGTACACCCTTCGCTCGAACATTTCTGCATACAGTAAGCGAACTGGCTTACCGCGATAAGCAGGACAACCACCAAAGCGTTCCCATATTTCAGTCGGAACGACACCAAAAATAGGTGCACGGGCTTTTTCGATATCCACAATTTCATCGAAGTTAACGGTAGATTCATGTCCGTACTCATTCATGACAACTACTGTTCCAGCTTGCATGTTTGTATACAGGACATAAAACGAGGTCTCTAGCTGACTCATTGATGAGGACTTTGCTGTGTAGATAACTACCTTGTCCTGTGGTTCGAGCCGGAATAAAGGCATCGTTTTCATGATTACTCCCAGACACACCTCCCCCGTCCGGGAGGTACAAAAGAACCTCCCTGGGACGGCAGGGGTATGAATGGATAGGTGTCAGGAAACAGCCATGCCGAGGAGTTCCAGAAGCCGGTCAGTTTCTGTCATCAACGGTGTGGTATGCCCACTGTTCGCCTTGGCAGTCACCAGTGTACGGGCGACCCGTTTAAGCTGCTCCAGGTACTCCTCGTGACAGTGTGTGCTCAAAAATGACACGCCATCCCGGTCGATCCAGGTTGACCAGCCGCCGTGACTGCCTGGCGCAAGCCGCGATGCGGTATAGGCCCCATTGACAACGAACGCTTCAATCGGGTTTTCACCCTGGTTACCTGGCTTGGTGAGTATCCCCTGCAGGATGTCAGCCAATTGAATTCCGATCTCACCAGGTTCGAGCCACAGGCCGTCCGTATCGTCGACGTGTGCTTCCAACCAACTGGACAATACATTAACCCAGTCAGGACGCGGTGCTTCCACGGGATACTCCTCAACCAATTCACGCAGCATTTCCCGAGGATCATCGATATCGAGATGACCAAATTCCGAGAAGTCGTTGGAAAACAGGTAATAGCCCGTTTCTGTTAACTCCCAGTCCAGGCCGAATGCCCTAAATAGCTCGAGATCTGCTGCATTGATCCTATCGGACGGAACCACCGGTTCGATTGTGCAAACGCTGTTGAAGGTGGTCATGCGACCCCCTTCTGCAGGGCTGGTGTCGGCTCTGAGCGCAAACGTGTTTGTTGTACCAGGCCACGCTCCCAGCCATACTGGCTGAAGACGGTTCGCCAGAACTGCTTCAGTGGCACGCGTTCCCGGATATCTGCCAACAACGCGAGCATATCGTTCATGTTCTGGCGGGTCACGGTGAAACGCGTTACAGGAATAGCTTCATCGAACCATGTTTCAATACACTCATCGACGCCAGCGGTTGTGCAGATGCGGATGATGAGATCATTGAGTTCGCGCGCCATCTGTTGATGCCAACGGTTCGAGAGATCCAGAGAAGCGCGTTTGGTCTCGATCGCCCGAACCAGAGAGCGGAATGAAAGTTCCAGGTTGGCGAAATCCAGGTAATTCGACAGGAATAGCGCTCCTTTCCGGGCTTTACGCCAGGCGGCAATGAAGCCTTCAGGATTTGTCCGTCGTCCGTTCAGCTTCAGCATCCCGCTTTCACAGTTCGTACTCATCTCGACGATACGTTGCATGAACTGATAATCGCGATCGAGGGCTACCATCGTGATATGCCTGGGGATACGCCCCATTTCATCCCTTACATTTGATTCACCGTATTCGGAAAATCCGAAATAGAGGGCGTCATTGAACTGACCCTTCGGCTCGGATTTGATCACGAATCGGTTGAACTCTATCGTGCTACCCATGTTGTTCTCCTTGGTTTATCGGGAGATGGGACACGATCCCGCCTGTGGGGCAAGGAAGCGCCCCATCGGGTACGTGATATGACAGGTGCTCAGAGTGTGCACAGACTGTCGGTTACGATTTCCACGACAGACGCGGAAATGAGAAGGTGCTCGTTATTTTTGGGATGCTGAGCTGGCATCGAGGAATCTGTGAATCGGCTTCACAGATCGGAAATCCGATATGGCACGCAAACCGTCAGGCGGAAGATTAACCGCGGGTAGGGGTGTTAAAAAGTGAGACACAACAAGACGCGGGATATCCGTCCCGGTACGGTCGGCGATTGTTCTGCCGAATCAACCCAGGCTCAGGGCCTGCGCGCATGCTCATTCTTTCACGTGCGGAGCTCGCACAGCCCGTATTATAGCAATCTGAAGACCTGGCTCAAGTGTGTTTGCAAGCTTATCGGCATTCTCCGGTCTTTTGATTTCGGGTAGAGCAAG
>Ga0256829_1003479_pt1 | contig 10872 bp, 10 predicted proteins | sample 131447metaG_FD_185979 | JGI IMG/M metagenome (GOLD analysis project Ga0256829, IMG submission 185979) | Hydrothermal vent microbial communities from Lau Basin, Pacific Ocean - 131-447 | ecosystem: Environmental > Aquatic > Marine > Hydrothermal vents | place: Pacific Ocean: Lau Basin | collected... | reverse complement strand
CGAGAACATGGAGAAGCTGGGAAGCAATGCCGGATCCATAAAGAAACTCATAGCTGGAAAATCTGAAAAGGAGGCCACATTCATCATTCTTGATACTGTAAGGGATCTCTATTCCTGTGATCCTATCATAGGGAAGTTCCTCAGATTTGTTAAAATGAACAGGACCGAAATATTCAGGTATCTTGTTGATCCTGATATGAATAAAACTAACAATGTTGCAGAGCATCATTTCTCCGTTAGATCTGAACTTCTGAAGAGAAGATTCAAAACCCGTGAAGGCCTGTTGAAAACATCCTACTGGTATCACCGGCTATCAACGAAAATTTGACAGTCTCGATTCAACGATACCCTTATTATTATTCTGTCGATCTGCTTTAATGTGAGGGACCATCGGAGGAACAGGAGATATGAATAACGCTGATCCTGGCAGGGGTTCAAAATTCAGGATCGTTAAATTATGGTATTTCGTTTATGGAATAATACTCCTTAATTTCTCTTGGTTTATGTGGCTGATAGGCGGATATCTCGATATAGGTGTTGTGGTCGTTATCTGGGCACTGATAGTTATAGCATTCTTTTTGATTATCTACTCCATCCACGATACTGGAAGCATCAGATTTTTTAGGGCAGTACCCTTCATCTCATTTCTGCTTTCACTTTATGTCGTTATAAGTTTGCTGTCGAGAACCATATCCACATACGGTACCGATGAGATAGCCCTCAGCAGTTATGCTGCTTATTTAACTCTGCATGGATTCAACCCATATCTGGATAGCAATATGGCAAACGTTTTCGTCTACACAGGTTTGCCTCAAAACCTGATAACGCCTCTCACAACCGGAGGGGCGGTTTATTATTTTATATATCCTGCCCTGTCAATCATATTGTTCATACCCTCGATTCTTCTCCATTTTCCACCATATGTGATCCCTCTAGCCTTCAACATTCTATTGTTCCTGGTGATATATTTTTACTTCAAGGGGAGGGAGATGGAGAACACAGTTCCTCTTCTTGTGGTTGCCGGAGCCCTCGATGTTCAATACTCTATATCCTCCATAACGGGTGTTCCTGATGTTATGTGGGTTTTCTTTCTTGTCCTCTCCATTGTTTATGTTAACCGAGAGAGTCTTTCTGGATTATTCTTCGGATTATCACTTGCAGTCAAGCAGATGCCTGCTCTCATCCTTCCCTTCTATATCTACTATCTGTACCGAGAGGAAGGTTACTCATTCAAGAGGATACTTAAATTTCTTGGTTTTCTCAGCCTTTTCTTTATGATCCCAAATATTCCATTCATCATCGCCGGGCCTGGACTGTGGTTCTCCCACATGCTTCTAGCTGTAAACCAGCCCATTCTGGGCGCCGGATTTGGGCTCTCGATTCTGTCGTTCACGGGATTAGTGTGGTTGCCCACTCCTGTCTATACGGTGTTGTTCATATCTGCATTTTTCGTTTTCATATATATTTACATTGTAAAATTTCAGAAACTCAGATATGGTTTTTTTATCTTTCCTGTTATAATATTCATGTTCAATTACCGAACTCTCTTTAACTATATTATATATTGGCCGTTCTTTATTCTCATCCTGATTCCCAAAATTATGAGTGGAAGACCCACCCACTCCACCAAGTTCCGAGAAAATAGGAGGATCTCCTACAAGGCGTATATAAACGCCCTCCGAGAAATTTACAGAAAAAGGAAGACATTCATCAATTTTTTTGTTCTTTCAATTTTGATCTCGGGAGCTTCTGCATCTGCGGGATATGTTTATGTCAACCATTCCCACGAGAACTCTCCTTTTATGCTTGAAAATGTTACTGGATTTGGCGATCCCTACAGCATTCCCAATGCAATAACGTCACTAAACCTAGAGGTCAATTACACTCCACCTTACGGGGGGCCGGTTAACCTTATGGTACATTACCGGATATTCATAAATGGTAGGATAAACAGCATAAACGCACTCTTATGGTCCTCAGGCGAGTACCTCAGTCCTGGTGTTAATAATGTAACCATATATCCAAACACATACGCAGATTTTTTGCCCTATAAAACATCATTCGTTGTAGAGGCGTACTATGGTGATTTTGTATCGTTTGTCCATATGCAGGCGATTTCTCCTGCCATAAGAGTGGTGTTTGCTAATCCTGAAATGGCATATCCCACGAACAGCATCGTACATCCCTATCCCGGTTGGAGTTTGCAGTTTTCTCACTCTCCGGCCAGTTATAATTTATCCTATTCGCAGGGTGGACTTAACCTATTATTGCCAAAAACACAGGGAACTCCGGTGCAGCAGGTTAGTCTAAGCGCACCATTTAATTTCAGCTATCTTTCAGGGAGTAATCTCTCTCTACGTTACAGCATTAAAGATAATATCAACTCCACCCTTAATGTAAGTGGAGGTTCACTCAAAAGTTTCAAGGGCATCATGCTAAGTTTTGATGGCGGTAGCGAAAAACTCTATATCACAAGGGAAAAGATTACTGGCAACAGGATGATCTTCCTGAACAGAGCTGCAATTATTCTGATTCAGGCTAGCAACATCATTAACTTCTCTCTGGTCAGAGAGATAGGGAAAGAGTATCACTGGGGCATGTCTGACGCTCTTTTCTCCTATCTCGTTGTTTATAATAGCTCTGCCGATTACCTGTCTGTTATGTTTGGTAATGTAACATTTTCAACAGGCATGGGTATTCAAAGTGTTTTCGGCGGACAACTCCTACAAACCATCGAAGTTGTTATTCGTGATGGTCAATCCAGTGCAGAGTTTTTGCGCTTAAAGCTGAATTTATTCTTGCCTGGGATGAGTCAATGGTAGAGCTTTCTGTAGAAATTCCAACCTACAATGAGGCCAACAACATTGGTAGGCTCATCGAGAACCTCGAAAACCTTGGGATCGACATGGAGATCATAGTTATTGATGATAACAGCCCCGATGGCACTGCTAGCATTGCTGAGAAACTGTCAGAGGAATACGGAAATATAAAGGTGCTCAGGCGACCTGGAAAACTGGGACTCACCACGGCGATACATGACGGCATGAAAGTAGCCTCTGGGGAGTACATAGCCGTGATGGATGGAGATCTCCAGCATCCGCCTTCAGCTCTTCCACTCTTGCTCAGAAAGGCGCACGAGGGAAACGATCTGGTGATAGCATCACGGTACGTCAAGGCGGGTAAGGTTGAGCGATTCAGCCTATACCGAAGGATAGTTTCGAGAGCTGCCACATTCCTTGCCCATGCAATGCTCAGGGAAACCCGTAATATAAAGGATCCACTTTCCGGCTATTTCGTTTTCAGAAGAAGCGCCGTTTCACCCGATAGCATCAAGTCCGACGGATATAAGGTCCTTCTGGAGATCCTGGTAAAAGGGGGTAAAAAGCGAATTGCGGAGATACCTTATACGTTCAAACCCAGAGAAAGTGGAAGGAGCAAACTGGGGTTCCAGGAGAATTTAAAGTACCTCCGACTTCTTCTGATGCTTTCTGAATACAGGCCTCTAAAGTTTGTTGCAGTGGGAATTTCTGGAGTTCTTGTGAACGAGGGCTTGCTCTTTCTCTTTCACAACCTTTCTGCTTTTTCATCTGCATTGTCCAGTTTACCACTCCTCTATGCTGGATCTCTCGCAATAGAGCTCTCCATACTGTCCAATTTTACTCTTAACAATATGTGGACATTTTCCAAAGTCTCCAGAGGGCGTCTTATCCTGAAGGTTTTGAAGTACAACGCAGTTGCCGCCCCTGGTGCGATCATCAATCTTCTGACACTTTTAAACCTGGCCTTTCTTTTTCACTATCTCATAGCCAATCTGATAGGAATCGTACTGGCATTCATCGTCAACTATCTTGGGAGTGAGTTCTTCGTATGGGTAAAGAGATGAAACACTATGAGGAAAACGTCCCATCATATCTCCCAGCTGCGGGGAATGGTGGGATGCTGAGAGAAGCCTTCAGAAGAAACTTCAAGCGATTTATCAAATTTATTGTGGTCGGCGGAGGATCGTTTCTCTTCTCTGAACTGATTCTTTATGTGGGGACACGCGTTCATCATTTTGTCCCTCTTATAGTTCTTGAGATAATTGCCATGGTCTCCTCGGTTGCCCTTGGATTCATATTGAATGAGATGTGGACTGCAAGCAAGGTCGGTTGGCATGGTGGTGGTATCTCCGGTTATTTTCTCAGATTTTTAATGTATGAGGTGATTTATGCCGCTGGGAATGTTCTATCCATAACAGTTCAGCTCTATCTCAAATATTTTCATGGCATTCCAGTTGTAATCGGGAATTTTCTTGGGGCGGCTGCTGCGACACCGGTTAACTATCTCCTAACCATGAAGCTCGTCTGGAGATTGAAACTTCTAATCCAATGATTATTTTTCAACCCTGAAGGTGAGGATTACGGCCGGTGATCCACTATGGTATACGGAATATTCAACCTTCTGGCTAGCTCACCATCGATGTCGTCTCTGTCTCCAACCACAACTGACTCTGCGAGATCAATATTCAGGTCATCCACTGCATTCAGTATCAGCCCCGGCTCAGGTTTCCTGCAGCTGCACTTTTCTTCTGGACGGTGGGGGCAATAATATATTGCATCTATGGGCACTCCGTGTTTGAGCAACCTATCCTTTAGCTCGTAGTGAAACCTTTCCAGCTCCTCCACAGAAAAATAACCTCTGTTTATGCCGGACTGGTTGGTTACGATAACAACGAGATAACCCTCTCTTTTGTATTCTCTCATTAAGTTGATCGTGTCCTCGTACAGTATGATCTGGGATGGGTCCCTGCAGTAGGGGCAGTCGTGATTAATGGTGCCATCCCTATCGATAAAAAGTGCCTTATTCTTTTTTTCGTATGACATTTGTTGAGACCTTCCCATCACAAGCGGGGCATTTTCCGCAACCGTAGAAAGTACTTAAACATGTGCTGCACACTTTAACCGTCTCATGAAACCTCCAGTACAGATACAGAGTGAGAGATCCACCTGCGGCAACCTCTAAGACAAGGTACCTTTCCAGCGGTAGGAGAATTGTGTATGATATGCTATTGCTAACATGAGGAGGAATGATGTAGAGATTAACGCTGGAACCATTGATGGTGACAATCTCATCAAGTTCATGGGTCGAAACCTGTGTTTTGATTCCTAATGAGTAGGTTCCGTTGGGCAGAAGCAGGTGAATTTCGTGTGATCTGAAGACGGTGGATCCGTTCTGAATAAGCAGGGTCCAGGTGGAGTTTGTATTGAGCCCTTCAATCAATATGGTCAGTTTGTATTTTATTTCTTGATATCTCACCACAACGTTATATCCGTGCCCGGCAATCGTGATCGTTGTGGGCGCAGACTTTAAGTGATACCCCTCCACGGGGAGAGCATTGAATCCATAGGTCCCGTTGGGCAGAAACAGATCTACATTCTTTCTTGCGATAGTAAAATTTTTGTGTGAAATCGTGAATGACCATTCGGTGCTGTTACTAAGACCCACTTCTGAAACGCTGATTCTGTAAACCGGTACAGTTCCGATTTCGATCTCTTTCTCTATCACCGAGTAAAGGGGATTGATATGGGTGTTATTGCTGAATAAAATAAGAGATACAAGAAGAGAGCCGTTAATGCCAGCTAGGTGGAATGAAACATGCATCGTCTCATTTCCGTGGAGTGACACCATTTCCTTTCGTATTATCTGTTTGCTGTTATGACTTAGGGTCACCATGAGGGTGCTGTTTACCGTCTGATTACCTTTATTCGCAAGGATTGCTGTTACATTGAGTATACCGTAATCCATCCAACCAGCGAGACCACGAAGCGATGGCAAGGCGTTTACGTATATCGGAACATTCCGGGTTAGGGTAATGTTTCTGCCATTTACGGAGTAGTTTTGCACATCAAGATGGAGAATGTACCTTACATAGCCGCTAAACATAGAACTGCTTGTTTTAAAATCAACGCTAACGTTTCTGGATCTATTCGCGCTTATATCTCGTATGGTTCCGCTAGAGAGGGCTCTGGTGTTTTTGCCACTTAGAGTTAGATTCCAATATATCGGCCCGGAATTGTGGAGCAGGGACGTTATTTTAAACCGAACCGTGTTTCTGGCATCCTCATATAGGGGATTTTTAGATAGAAACAGATGCAACAGAGGGAGCTTTAGCGAGAGATCTAACACTGTAGGTCCTCTACCGAAACTTGGGAAAGCGGGTAATGAGAAGTGAAAACTTCTATTGTCTATAACTGCGACATAGTTCAGTGTCTGTATGGTTGAATTATTGGAAATGAAAGACTCTGGGAGAAGGTTCTTGATTGATTTGTTAATAATGATGTATCCAATCAGGCTGGAATTGAAACGGGTGAGTGCATTTATCAACTTTCTCGAGAATGCATGCGAGAGGAGATCACTCGATGCGTTCAGGTCAGATGGATAGATTGACATGGTGTAGTTTTTCACAACATAGGGACCACTTCTTGGTTTGATACTAACACCAATGTATGTGTAGATGGAGGAGTCCCGGTCAGTGATAAATGGATATGCAGTACCATTCCTACCAGTAATGGTGCTCTCAGCGAAGTACATTGATGTTCCGTTAGAGAGGATAGCTTTATTGCTCTGAGGATTTCTTAGTCCTGCCGAATCGTTTGATGGTACACGGTTCAGAGGTAAAATCGATCTGTAAATTATAGCAGTGGTATTTTCAAACAAGTAGTTGTAAGAATACAACCCATTCTCATCAACTACATCATCAGAGATAACATCGGCGCGTAAAGACCAGATTGTAGTATTTGATCCCCTATCATAAGAGAGGTTAAGATATGTGGAGAACCTGGTGAAGAAGGTTTTTAGGTCAATAGATTCACCTGAAATATTGACCGAGAAAGTAGCATTCTTCTTTATATAGACAGAACCTGTATTTTTTGCTACCCACTGAAATATCGTCATGTTGCCAATGAGGAGATTCAACGTATTGGTTTTGTAGGGATTGTTACCAGAATAGGTCACGTTGAGGATTATTCTTGAAACCTGTACATTACTAGGAGAGAGAGGGTTGATATTAAGATGAATTAAGCCGGTGCTGCTTATGGGATTCCCGGAGTAATTCAGGAAAGCTGCCTCGAAGGATTTCCGTCCTGGGCTGTTATAAAGACCCTCGGCGGATGAATTGACCATAAGGAGCTTTGAATCTTTGAGAATCATTCTCATACCACTCCTGGCACTTTCCTTGTCAGGAAAAGCGTCCAGATTTGAGTTGATCATATAAACTGCTGAATTCATTCCGATTATTTCACCGCTGGCTGTTATACTGGAGTTCCTCAAGATCAATGATGCGCTCAGATTTTCTTCCATTCCAAGAAGAATGATATGAAGTGATGCGTTCTCGTCTTCAGGTGCAACAATAGAGGAGTTTTCAATTATGAACTTACCGTATACTGTTATAACAACAACGTGACCAGGGAGAACGCTTGCATCCAGATCTTTAAAGGTAAGGGTGGAATTTTCCTTAACGGTTATATTCTGATAGAGGGCCATAGATTGATTCTGATCGGTTCCGATAAGAGAGGATCGTATCACCGGATGAATAGGTGAATTGCTCATCATTCCTTGAGGTAGTGAAGATGTTGCAAGGGCCAGGGTGATGAACACCGTTAACAGGATGCTTATGGATTTCACACCACCTAAATGCAGTTGGATATTTTAAAATACCATTTGTGGTATTATAACGGAATAGGATATGTGGATCGCCTGGTATACAGTAAAGTAAACACAGAGAAGCTAAAGAGACTGAAAGGTGATACACGGAAAGTTTTTCAGGATAGACACCGTTGTATAACGGAGAATCAGATAATGACAAGTTAAAGCGTGGAGAGTTAAAGCAGCTCGACGTTCACAAATTTTGAAAGTGTTCGCCATAAACTATTAAATCTTGAGAGGTACTCGACATCCTCTCTTCTGAGCCTTAAAGATGGTTTGTGTGAGAAACCCTCCAGCCTCTTGTAATCGGTGAGAATAATGGAGGATAGCAGAGAATCCATAACTATGTTGTAGTTACTTCTCGTGTCAGCAGATCTTTTCCTTCTGAAAAGTGAACTTGCATAAGTGAGGAGGGAGAGGATAAACCTCGGAAGGCTTTTTTTCTGGACTAGTGTTGAAAATATTCTGAGATCGTGGAGTGAATAATTGTAAGCGATTAGCTGATCTCTTTGTCTCCGAAGATAGCTTACTAATGTTCTGGGCTTCCAGGGAATGTATCCATCATTCAACAGGTCGGGCAAACTGGCCGGTAAATCAACGTACTCTCCGGGAGGGTTAAATACTATGAGATTCGTTATCTTGGAAGCCCTACTGAGGAGATCAATGTCCTCACCGGCGTAGAAAAATCTCCAGTATCCAATACGCCGGAGAATATATGACGGCACCATCAGTATTGAAGAAACCAAGACAATGTTTTCATCCATCTCCAGGTATGAATGTATGAGGTCGGCATATGGAAGAGGGTATTCTTTACCGGGATCAAACATAGCAAGAACTCTTCCGCCTCCAAGAATAGCAGCTTTTACCTTCCATTCTCCATTGGATGTGCCAAGATTGGGAAGGTAAACGATTTCCTGGCCTATGTAAGCTTCCAGATCTTTGCTTTCGCCCTGTACAGGGGGCGGTGTGATAATTTTGAAAGGAATCCCCGTTTCATTCCCAATATCGATGATGCTCTTAATAGACTCAGAATGAACTGGGGATTTGCTTATATTTGCTATAAACGTTATTGTGGATGGCTTTCTTATAACAACTTTGAGATGGTTACTGTACCACCTCATCTCTAGGTTGCTCATATCAACACAATTAAGATAAAATCGTAATTAAACATTTTCCATATATCCCAAAACATATCGAGAAGGGATGCCTTCCGGCTGGAGCCAGAAGGCCTCACCATATTGAGGATAAGAATAAAAAACATCGCCAACGGGTATTTGCGTTCGGGCACTTTCCAGATAAAACACGTTTAGCAGAGGGTATCTGGCATGCTTGTGAGGGGTAGTGGGACTGTTAGCTTGCCTGGGATGTAGAACTTCGGCGATATCGTTCCTAAGCAGAACCGAAGGTATGGGACCGTTGAGATTTGAACTCAAGTTACCAGCACCCCAAGCTGGTAGGATACCAAGCTACCCCACGGTCCCGCGATACTCTACGAGAATGGTAATATTTCGTCAATGAGGTCAGCGTGGGAGAGTATCATGCGTCTGCAGCAGTACCTATCTACACCAAGATCATCAAATGCCTTTCTGACATCTTCACTACTGGGATTTTTGCCACTTTTCTTTATTTTATCCATCTTCTCCTTGAATTTAACGTAATCTGAGGCTATTACTCTACCACAGCTGAAACATCTAACCGGTATTATCACTCACATCACCTGTACGATTTTTGCCTCTTGGCTCTGGCACCTCTTCCTTGAGGCTTCTTTGGCAATTTGATGCGGACATCACTTACGAGCATTGTTCTATCGTACTTTCTATATGAGTCCTCTAATATCTCTGCCTGCTCAGGCTTGCTGTGTTTAAGAAATTCGATGATACTTTTGGCGATTGCTGTTCGGGCTGCGTCTGCCTGTCCACTCACCCCTCCACCTTTAACAGTTACCTTTATATCGATGCCGCTAACAACCTCAGAAGCCATTAAAACAGGTTCGAGCATCTTCTGTTTGAGAATCTCAATGGGATAAAACTCAATAGGATATCCGTTGATTGTTATCCTACCGGAGCCCTCCCGCGCAGTAGCCCTGGCCACAGCAGTCTTTCTTTTCCCTGAAGTCTGAACTATAGTTTTCATTCCTTCACCCTAGCTCCAAGATGTTTGGACACATCTCCCAAGCTTATGTAGCCTGAGGTCCTCTGGTTCATCGCTTTATCGATTTTGGCAAATTTTTTATCTCTGAGCTCCCTTGGAATTGACGGATAAACTTTGCATCTTTTGAGAGCATCTTTGCCTCTTGACTTCTTCTTAGGTAGCATGTCTCCAATACTTCTCCTGAGAATCGCACTTGGTGTTCTTGGATAGTACGGTCCCTTTCTAACACTACCTATGTCTCTTCGAGCAAGAAACTGCCTAATGATATAATTGGATTTTCCTGTTATAATTGCCTTTGATGCATTTACAATTACAACCTCCTCACCCTCGAGAAGCATCTTGGCTACATAGGAGGACAATCTTCCGTAAACGGCATTATCAGCATCAATATACAACATGTTAGCTACCTCACAATTCGGATGTTAGTTCCTTTTGGGTTCTCCCTCGAAAGATCCTCAATAGACTTGAATTCTGAGCCAGATTCCTTTATCTTATTGAGGGCGCTACTCGATACCCTGAGTGCTGAAATGGTTATTTTTTTAGTTAATTCACCAGCACCTAAAACTGCACCGGGAACGACGATCACATCACCATTACTGGTAAGAGAATCAATCTTGCTCAGATTTGTGGAGGCGTACCTCCGCCTCCCTCCAACTAGTCTCTTAGCTATGTCTCTCCAAAAGGCGGAAGAGTTTTCTCTGGAAACTTGAAGGAGCATTTCTATTGTCTCCTTAAGGTTCTCACTTTTCTTTCGTTTAGTTTCTACAGACATCCTTGTTCACCATATGCTTCTTACATTCTTTAAATTATCTTGAGATGACCTTTTGTGGTGATGCCGAGAATGCCTGATTAATATATATTTCTATCGTAACTGCGCTTGTAATATCCCGAGAAAGTTCCCATATATATCCAGATTTGATTTATCTCTGATCGATCTGTGACTCTGGCTATTTTACACAATATATTTTCTAAAAGAATGGATTCCAGTATAAACAGATCACTGATCATGAGATTAGGGCAGCCATGGGTGCAAGGCAA
>Ga0256829_1003478_pt1 | contig 10874 bp, 8 predicted proteins | sample 131447metaG_FD_185979 | JGI IMG/M metagenome (GOLD analysis project Ga0256829, IMG submission 185979) | Hydrothermal vent microbial communities from Lau Basin, Pacific Ocean - 131-447 | ecosystem: Environmental > Aquatic > Marine > Hydrothermal vents | place: Pacific Ocean: Lau Basin | collected... | reverse complement strand
TTCTTTTCTTTTAATTCAGCACGTCCTGGTTCTATTCCTCTACTTTTATTACATATGTTAGTTATCCCTCTGGCACTTTTACTGGTAAACTCACATTATTTTGATTTTGGCTACACTATTATCGGCTTATATATTGTTATTTTTGGAATTATATACCGAAAATCACTACGCAAACTTAGAAAACCTGTTTTCTGGTCTCAGTTAATTATTATTGTAATTCTTTCAGCATTATTCTGGAAATTTGGAAAAGCTGATCATCGTTGGTTTTCTATGGATGGACTATGGGTAGGCCTGGAGATGATGATTCGTGCGCTATTTATCCTTATAGGCTTTTCAGCTTTGAGTATAGAGTTAAGAAATAAAAAAGTAAAAAGTTTTATTACAAATGCAGGATTTGGAAAGTTTTATGGAAGCCTGGAAATGGCATTTTCCGCATTACCACAAATGATCGCTATGCTTCCCACGCCTAAAGAGTTTTTAAAAGCGCCAGGAACTACTCTTTTAAAACCAATGGCCATGGCCGATCAGTGGCTAGCATTCTTTAAAAAAGAAAAATAACCTCTTAATATTTTCCCATTTTCTTCACCAGGGGTAATAATTTCAAGTAACGCCGGGCGCTCCATTTTAGAAATAAACTTAGAGAAAACATCATGTAATTCTGCTTCATTTTCCGCCTTGAAATAATTTATATTGTAAGCTTCAGCTAATTTATTTGCTTTTAAACTATGCTTTGCTTCAAAATATTGTTCAAATGCAGCAGTAGAGTCTGGCCCTGGAATAAATCTAAAAATTCCACCACCACTATTATTTAAAACTATAATTTTAAAATTAGGAGTTAAATTTTGATTCATTAATGCATTGGAATCATAAAAAAAAGATAGGTCGCCTGTAATAATCAAATTCAATGATTCATCAGAATATGCAAAACCTGAAGCCGTTGACAAAGACCCATCAATTCCACTTACCCCGCGGTTAGAGAAATATTTAATTCCGGACTTATTTCCAAAAAGTTGGGAGTATCTTACCGGTGTACTATTACCCAAATGAAGGTTAGTACCTGAAGGAATTTTATCTGATAACAATTTAAAAACTTTTAAATCTGAAAATTGCGTTGTCTCGATAAAAGAATCTCTCCTAACAACAGCTTTTTGTTTCATGTTTTTCCAAACTTCTGCATAGCTGCTTTTTACTCCAATAATAATGTCCTGAATCTTCTCTAAAAAATCATCTATTGATAAATTAACGACTTTCGATAATGCGAAATATGTATCTCTATACTCTCCGGATGGCGAAATATGCCAATGATTTTCAGGAGGATTTTCTCTCAAAAATTTTTTGATCTTTTTTGATACAACCGCATTACCAAATGTGATAAGTAACTCGGGAGAATTTTCTTTCAAATCTTCATCTTTAATAACCGTTAATACGTTATCAATACAATCAATAAATGAAACAGAGTTTAAATTTGATGTCGTTTCTGATAGTATAGTGACCTGTGGAAAACGGCTTAAGGATTCAAGCAGGGAAGTAACATTTGCAGAATAAAAACCTTGCCCCACAAGTAACATTACCTTGTTACTTTTAAGCCATAATTTTTTAAATCTTTCCTTCCATTTATAATCTTGCTTAAGTATCTTTCTCGTGTCTATAAGCGTTCCCTCCATACCTGTATCTACTGTTTGATAAAGAGGTTCATCAAACGGAATATTAATATGCACAGGCCCTGGCTCAGGAAAAAAAGTCTCGTCAATACTCTCATTAATCATTTTATTTACAGTAATGTATTCACCATGACCTTTAATTTCCAAAGGTAATTGCTTACTGCTTTTCACATAGTTGGCAAATACTTTTTCCTGACGTATTGCCTGGCCATCTCCAATATCAATCATTGATGGAGGCCGATCTGCAGTAAGTACCAATAACGGAATTTTTTGATAATAAGCTTCGGCAATAGCAGGAGCATAATTTAAAGGGGCACTTCCTGAGGTGCAAGCAACCGCCACTGTTTTTCCCGTACTTTGAGCTATTCCCATGGCAAAAAAAGCAGCACTTCTCTCATCAACTACACTAAGTGCTGTAATTTCAGGATGATTTGTAAAGGCAATAATTAATGGGGCATTTCTGGAACCTGGAGAAATAACAATATATTGCAATCCTTTTTTCACGAAAAGATCAGCAAGTAATGCAGCTGTTTTTTTATCGGATGTCATTTGGCAAATTTCTACATTTTTTCCAACACTGACAATAAAGTTCGCGATTTATCACATGTTTCCTGCCATTCTTTTTCAGGATTAGAGTCAATAGTAAGTCCACCTCCAACATATACCTCTAAAAAGCCCGGAGAAAATCTTCCACATCTAAGATTAACAAATAATTCCTTGCGGCTATCTATACCCCATGGTCCAATAAAACCGGTATAAAAACTTCGTTGGTGTTTTTCTTTTTGTCTAATGTATTTTAATGCGCTTTCCTTAGGTAAACCACACACCGCCGGAGTAGGATGCAACATACGAATAAAATCACCAACATGTCCCTTTAAAGCATTCTCTTTAACCCTAAAATGAGTACAAATATGTGCCAGGTTTCCTGCTTTTATTGTCTCCGCCTTCGATTTTTCATAATTGTTTACCTTAAGGGTTTTTAATATATCATCAATATAATATGTAACAAACTGCTGCTCACGGATCTCTTTATCTCCCCAATTAATATTCCCATTTCTTGTAAGTTTTTTTGTTCCCGCCAAAGCCATTGTTTCTAAAAACAGACTCGACTTTTTTAATAATGTCTCAGGAGTGGCTCCGGCCCATATACCATCTCCGGGAAGATAAAACATATAAACGAAAGCAGAAGTGTATTTTTTTTGTAACCGGTCAAAAAATGTATATAAATCTATCTCTTCAGAAACAGGTGTTGTAATTACTCTGGAAAGAACAACCTTATCTATTTTTCCATTTTCCATCTCAGTCAAAATATATTGCACTGTTTCCATGTATTCCTCCCGGGTATAGTTTTTGTCTTCTATTTTTGGGAATTCAGGAGTATCATAAGGTATATCCTTTAAAAAATCTGACAACAGAATATCTTCACTACTGCTTTTAAAAATTAAGTCAGGAACTAATAAACGGACATTTTTTCCTCCACCTTCAAAAGGTACAATAACAAATCCATTTTCAGCTTCAATTTGTTCAATAGAAATACGCCTGACATTTTTGTTTTTTTGCACCATCAGTGTAGTCTCATCAGCGCCGGGAAGTCTATACAAGACAAAAGGTAAATTTCTTGAAATTATTGCCGTCAGTTCCATATTAAAAATATTAGGCTAGGAAATTTAAAAATTATGATTGCTTTGGCACAATAAAAATAGTTAATCTACAAGTGGAGACTAACTTTTCTTCTTCATTTAATATGTCCACATTCCACAAATGAGTAGTCCTTCCCTTATGTACAATTTTAGCTTCTCCATAAACCCAACCATGAGAAACACTACGTATATGATTTGCCGTAACATTCTGTCCTTTTACATGAAAACTATCTGTATCAACCATTAAAGCAGACCCGAAACTTGCCAGTGTTTCTGCCAAAGCAATAGATGCTCCGCCATGCAAAATACCATATGGCTGATATGTACGTCTGTCCACAGGCATTTTAGCTTTCATATAACCTTCTTCAACAACTGTATATTCTATTCCAAGCTGTTCCATCATGGTATTTTTATTAAGATGGTTTACCTCTTCAATACTAATTTTCTTCATGGTTTATTTCTTTTAATTTATTAAAAAGAAGAATATGCAAATATACTTTAATTCATAGTTACATTAATTATTAACCTGAGCTCGATGTAAGACTTTGCTTCAGTCATAGATAATTTTTCTCTAGACGACGCAAATCTCTGCAGGATTGTCGGGATAATTCAAGAATATTTGCGGAAGTATAGGGGTAAATACCAATTAAAACATCTTTATTTTTTTCCGGTTAAAGAGAATTATAGAAAATCATAATAAAATTATACCTATCTAAAAAAAACAAAAAAATATTTTCGTGAAGTAAAGAGTTTTACAATACTGGTAATTTATTACGTTTAAATTAATTGCATAAATTTATTACAGAAAACACCACACAAAACAAAACTGACTTTACCAATCGTAAATTCAAATTTATGTTGGTTTGATATATATTTTAGTATCTTTACCCCGCTAATTTTTTTAATAAATTAACCCAATTAACTGATTATTAATTATTTAAATTCTTTGGAATGATAAAAAAGATCCTCATTGCAAACAGAGGTGAAATTGCCATAAGGGTAATGAACACATGCCGGGAGATGGGAATTAAAACAGTGGCGGTTTATTCGGAAGCAGACAGAACCTCTTTACATACTCAATATGCTGATGAAGCATACTGTATAGGTCCGGCACCTTCCAACGAAAGCTATCTAAACACTGATAAAATACTGGAAGTAGCAATGAAAACAGGAGCAGATGCTGTACATCCGGGATATGGTTTTTTATCTGAAAACGCAAATTTCGCAGAACAATGTCAAAAAGAGGGAATTACCTTTATTGGCCCGGATGCGTATGCTATAAATACCATGGGGGATAAAATTACGGCAAGGAAAACCATGACTGCTGCAGGAGTTCCTGTTGTTCCGGGAACTGCAGAGCCTATCACGGATATAGATGCTGCAGTTAAAAAAATCATGGAAATAGGCCTTCCGGTAATGATTAAAGCCAGTGCCGGCGGCGGAGGAAAAGGAATGCGTCTGGTAGAAAAAGAAGAAGACATTCTTTCATCTGTTCAGGGAGCTAAATCTGAAGCCCTTGCTGCCTTTGGAAACGACGCTGTTTATATCGAAAAGTATATCAGCTCACCACACCATATTGAATTTCAAATTCTTGCAGACAAACACGGGAATTGTATCCATTTGTTCGAAAGAGAATGTTCTGTTCAAAGACGGCATCAAAAAGTGGTAGAAGAAACTCCTTCCCCAATAATGACCCCAAAAGTAAGACAGGAAATGGGACAACATGCAGTGGCTGCTGCTAAAGCTGTTAATTATTCCGGTGCCGGAACCATCGAGTTTATTACTGATGACAATCTAAACTACTACTTCCTTGAAATGAACACCAGGTTACAGGTAGAACACCCAATTACCGAACAAGTTGTAGGTATTGATTTGGTAAGAGAGCAAATTAAAATTGCCGACGGGGAGAAACTTAGCGTAAAACAAGAAGAACTTTCTCAACATGGCCATGCCATTGAAATGCGTATTTATGCCGAAGATCCTGATAATAATTTTATGCCTAACCCTGGAACTATTCACCACATTCAGTTTCCATTGGGGCCAGGTATTCGTCATGATACATATGTGCATAATGGTTATAAAATTCCTATTTATTACGACCCTATGATTTCCAAACTGGTGGTATGGGGAAACAATCGCATAGAAGCTATTGACCGTATGAAAAGAGCCCTGTCAGGGTTTCGTATTAGCGGCGTTAAAACCTCTATCCCATTTCTAAGCAGAATATTAGAAATAGATGACTTTAAAAAAGGACGGTATACTACACATTTTATCCCAAAAAACGAGGAAGAACTACAAAAAAGAGAAACCTGCACAGAAGATGGTGAAAATATTGCTGCCATAACAGCATTTGTGGCCTTTCAAAATCAGTTGCAGAAACAAATTGTCAGTTCCCCCAATGTAGTATCCAGTAAATGGAAAGAGTTTGGAAGAAAAAAAGCAGTTACTCGTTTATAATTATAAAAATTATTTTTTATGTCTTATCAAATTGATATAAACGGAAATATAAAAGATTTCGAAATATTAAACCGTAATGAAAATTCTATTTCTGCCCGCATTGATGGAAAAGTATATGATTTAGATTTACTGGAAACAGAACCCGGTTTATTTAATATCATTTATAAAGGAAAAAATTTCAACTTTGAAGTTATTCCTAAAGAAAATAAAACGTTTCAGGTTGCCACATCAAAAAACACATTAGAAATTGAAATCATTGATGCGGAAAGCAGGTACATGAAAAACAGAAAAGGTGCAGAAGAAGAAGATGCAGCCTACATTTCAACTCCAATGCCCGGACAGGTAGTAAAAATACTTGTTGAAGAAGGACAGGAAGTAAAAGGAGGTGAAACGGTAATTATTGTATCAGCCATGAAAATGGAAAGCGAATACAAAGTTGTTAAAGACCGTATAATTAAAGAAATTTTAGTAAAAGAAGGAGACAATATTGAAGGTGATCAGCCTCTCATCCTTTTTGAATAAATAAAAATATAAACTACAGACAAAATAACAAAACCATGTCACTGGAATCAAAAATTAAAGTGTTAGAAGAAAAACACAAACAAGCCGAATTAGGCGGAGGCAAAAAACGTATTGAAAGGCAACATAAAGCTGGCAGAAAAACAGCAAGAGAGAGAATTCTTACCCTTCTCGACCCGGACACCTTTGTTGAAATAGATAAGTTTGTAACCCATACAGCTACCGATTTCAATATGCAGGAAAATAAAATTCTTGGCGATGGAGTTGTAACAGGATATGGCAAAATTGATGGTCGTTTAATGTATGTTTTTGCACAGGATTTCACCGTTTTTGGCGGTTCTTTAAGTCGTGCCAACGCCAACAAAATAATCAAAATTATGGATTTGGCAATGAAAATGGGAGCTCCTGTTATTGGCCTTAATGATTCTGGCGGCGCTCGTATCCAGGAAGGTGTTGAAAGTTTGGCAGGATATGCCGACATCTTTTACCGTAATGTACGGGCATCAGGCGTAATACCTCAAATATCCGCTATACTCGGCCCTTGTGCAGGAGGAGCGGTTTATTCGCCCGCAATTACCGATTTTATTATGATGGTAAAAGAAACTTCCTACATGTTCGTTACCGGCCCTGATGTTATTAAAACTGTTACTCACGAAGAAGTAACCAAAGAAGAACTTGGCGGAGCCATGACTCACAACAAAAAAAGCGGTGTAGCTCACTTTACTGCCGAAGATGAAGAACAAGCCCTGATGATGCTGCGGGAACTTATGGGATTTCTGCCATTGAATAACATGGAAGACCCACCAATTAAAGTTACCGGCGACGACCCAAAACGTATAGATAAAAAGCTGGATGAAATTATCCCTTCCGACCCCAATAAACCGTACGACATGAAAGAAATTATTCATTCGGTAGTGGATAACAGTCATTTTCTGGAAGTACAACCTCACTATGCTCAAAATATTATTGTTGGTTTTGCCCGCTTAAACGGCAGGTCTGTAGGTATTGTTGCCAATCAGCCTCAGGTACTCGCCGGAGTTCTGGATATTGACAGTTCTACAAAAGCCGCTCGTTTTGTCAGATTTTGCGACGCTTTTAACATTCCAATTATCACCTTCGAGGATGTCCCCGGATTTTTACCAGGCACAACTCAGGAATTTGGCGGAATTATAAAACACGGTGCCAAATTATTATACGCCTATGCAGAAGCCACAGTTCCTAAAATTACCGTAATTACCCGGAAAGCTTATGGCGGAGCTTACGACGTAATGGCTTCTAAACACATAGGAACAGACATAAATTATGCATATCCTATGGCCGAAATTGCCGTAATGGGTCCCGAGGGTGCCGTAAACATCATATTCCGCAACCTTAGTCCTGAAGATCGCAAAGCCAAAGTTCAGGAGTATCGCGATAACTTCGCAAGTCCTTATAAAGCTGCCGAAGTAGGTTATATCGATGAAATTATTTATCCTCGCAATACCCGTAAAAAACTTATCGAAGCACTCGAAATGACACAAACAAAGTCAGAAAGTAATCCGCCTAAAAAACATGGTAATATTCCATTGTAATAAAATTTTTTTCTGATACTTATTATTTTTTATGGCGGCATTCCGGGTTATCCGCTATAGTCCCAAATGCAAAAACGTTATTCCGCACAGCATACGGGGAGCTTCCAAGGTCGCTCCCATATGCCTGCTACATATACGTTTTTGCATCCGGGAGCTGCCGCTACTACCCCGGCCGCAATCTTCAATAAAATAATTTTTTACCTATGTTGGATATAAATCTCCGGATATTATAAAATCATATTTTCAGAAAATATTGTTTACTAGGTATATTTTATTTTTTCTGTGCTTTCCCTTTCTATTAGCTGAGTATCTATTATATGAATTTGTTTATGAGTCTGCTCCGGATTTTCAATTCGATGTATTAATAAATCAACAGCGACTTGGCCTACACGTGCCAAAGAATGATGGATTATGGATATCGAAGGTTTATACATTTGAGAAATTGGTCCATCACTAAAACTAATAATACCAACCTGGTTGGGGATTTGACAGTTTAACTCCTGTAAGGCCGGAATAATACCCGTCAATACCTCATCGCTAATGGATAAAATACCATCAGGAAAATCTTTTTGGGTGAAAATTTTATAAGCATTTTTTCTACTTTCAATGGAACTATTAGCAAAAACAACTTTTGCCTCGCTAAGACCATTGTCCTTTAATGCCTTTCTAAAACCTTCCAATCGTTTTTGAGTGATAGCAAGATGTTTGTTACCCCCAAAATAAGCTAGTTTTAATCTACCTGAATTTATCAAATGGACAGTAGCATTATAAGATGCTCTGAAATCGTCAATTATAACTTTGGTATTGCCATAATTTTCTAATACCCTATCAAAAAACACTATCGGAATACCTTCTTCTTCCACTTCCTTGAAATGTTTATAGTTCTTTGTTTCTTTGGATACTGCAACTAAAATTCCATCAACCTGACTCCTTAACATCATTTCCACATTTTGTTTTTCTCGCAAATAAGACTCCTGAGAAGAAATAATAATAACATTATATCCCGATTGGTAACAAAATTCTGTTATACCTCTAATCATTGAGGGGACAGCATATAAAGAAATCTCCGGCAATATTAATCCAATGTTTTTACTAAATGCATTTCGCAGGTTCAAAGCAAAGGTGTTTGGATTATAATGCATCTGGCGAGCTAATCGTTTAATTTCTTCCTTTCTTTCAGGACTAATATCAGGATGATCTCTTAATGCCCGGGAAACAGTGGTATGCGAAACACCAAGTTTTGTAGCAATATCTTTTAATGTTACTTTTTTTTTCTTTTTATAACTCGCCATCTAAAAATAAAAATTAAAATTTTAAAAAAATACTTGTTTTATAAAATCCTACAGTTATTATTATGTTTTATAAAACGTAAACTAAAGTAATAAAAAGTTATTAACAATAATACAAATTTATTAACATTTCAGGTGTGCGTTCTCGTGTGCGATAATAACTCATTGTTTCTCTATTGTTTTATAATCTTTTTTAGCTATATATTTGATACAGAAAACATTTTTATTTATTGTCTTTTTTAACTTTTACTTATTTAGGTTAACAATAAAAGAAAGAAATAAAAATTTATTTTTTAGTCATCAAAAAAATTAAAACCATGAAAAAAATCTTACAAGCTTTATGGATTATGGGCGCATTGTTGTTTTCTTCCGGTATTTGTGCCCAAGGTATTATTAAAGGAAAAATTACTGGGCAAAATGGTCATTCCATTCCCGGCGTAAACATTTTCCTTAAAGGGACTACTTCAGGAACAGTATCAAATACCAACGGAAATTATCAATTATCTGTACCGGCAGGTAAGCATATAATTCAGGTATCATTTACTGGTTACAAAACGATCAACTATTCTTTTAACATTAAAAACAAACAAACCATTGTCAAAAACTTTGTTTTAAAGGAAGATCTTCTATCATTAAGTGAGGTAGTGGTTACGGGTGTCCAAAACCCTCAAACTAAATTAGCATCAAGTGTGGCTATAACCACAGTTTCACCAAAACAAATTTCAGAAATTGCACCAAGAAGCACAGCTGATTTATTAAAATCAATACCGGGTTTTTACGTAGAAAGTTCAGGCGGTAAAGGAAATGCCAACGTTTTTGCACGTGGCCTACCAAGTTCAGGAGGATTACGTTATGTACAATTACAAGAAAATGGAATGCCTGTTTTTGAATACGGCGATTTAATGTTTGGGAATACAGATATAATGGTTAGAGTAGACCAAAGCGTGGAGAGAGTTGAAGCCGTAAGGGGAGGCTCTGCTTCAGTTCTTACTAGTAATGCCCCGGGTGGAATTATCAACTTTATTTCAAAAACAGGAGGGCCAAAAACAACCGGAACATTTATTCAATATGTTGGATTAACATATATGCATTCTCGAACAGGTTTTGATATAGGAGGTCCTATTTCAAAAAATTTAAGATATAACATAGGAGGATTTTACAGGGCTGATGATGGGATACGATCTCCAGGATATACCGCTAACAAAGGGGGACAAATTCGGGCAAACGTTACCTATCTGTTTAATAAAGGTTATGTCAGACTTAGAACCAAGCTTTTAAATGACAGGAATATTGCTTATATGCCTTTTCCTATGGAAGGAAATCCTGCCACAGGGATTCCGGGGTTCAACCCTAATTATGGTACAATGAAAAGCTTAGATTTAATGCGACTACAAGCAACTACCCCAACCGGCATGGAGTTTTCGGCCAACCTTTCCGACGGTATGCATCCGAAAATATTTGGATTCGGAGGGGAAATGTTATATGATTTAGGAAATAACTGGACGTTAAAAGATAACTTTCAAAATACTTTAATAAATCTTCAGTTCAACTCAATTTTTGGTATTAGCGGACCACAAACAGCAGCCAATTACGCCGCAAGCAGAGGCCTTACAAGCTACCATTACACTTTTGCCGATCTTGCAGAACACATTCAGCAGTTCAGCAACGCTTTTGCCCCTTACAAGCTACCATTACACTTTTGCCGATGGGTTTCAAGCCGGACAACCAATTTCTAAT
>Ga0256829_1003477_pt1 | contig 10875 bp, 9 predicted proteins | sample 131447metaG_FD_185979 | JGI IMG/M metagenome (GOLD analysis project Ga0256829, IMG submission 185979) | Hydrothermal vent microbial communities from Lau Basin, Pacific Ocean - 131-447 | ecosystem: Environmental > Aquatic > Marine > Hydrothermal vents | place: Pacific Ocean: Lau Basin | collected... | reverse complement strand
GAATGATTTTATCATCAGAAAAACCTGCAACTTTTTTCCAAATTTCCGCGGCTTCTTCATCGGTTATATGCACCGTCACGCATAGCTTTTCCGCAGGTAATTCAAAGTTCTTTGTTACAAGTTCCCACGCGAACGCAATCGCGTCTTCTTTGAAATAATCACCGAATGAGAAATTACCCAGCATTTCAAAGAAAGTATGGTGACGCGCCGTATAGCCGACATTTTCCAAATCATTATGCTTACCGCCTGCACGCACACATTTTTGCGATGTTGTCGCGCGCGTATAATCGCGCTTTTCCTTGCCTGTGAACACGTCTTTGAATTGCACCATACCTGAATTGGTGAACATCAATGTCGGGTCATTATGCGGCACCAAAGAAGAGGACGATACGACCTCATGACCTTTATCTTTGAAAAACCCTAAAAATTCGGATCTTATATCATTGACTGTTTTCATCTTCTTGCTCACCTACAGGTTTAAAAATTAATTTGATTTGATTGTATACTTTGTTCTGATCGTCCAACGCAAGGAAGACACTTCGAGATAATCGTCCTGCCTGCATATATTTTTCATGTTTTGTTATGACATATGGTCGCCCTAATTCAAAATCCTCATACAAAGCAGGGTTTTTGGGATCTTGCATACGCACTTTTGTAACGGCCGGATCTATATGGGTAAAGATCATATTGATCGGTAAATCCGGTGACACCGTTCCTGATCCGTTAATCTTGTCTCCGTTTATGTTAATCACAAAAGCAGGGATATAAGGCATTACATATTTAGAGTAATAATCTTCCGCCAACCTTTTCGCCACCGCACGCGCACTATTCGATAAATCGTAATACGCCTTTTCGCTCAAACGTTCTGCATCTTTAAAATCCTGCCTCGCAGCCATATCAAGCCACACATAACCAAGAATTTTATCTTCAGAAATCAGTTTTCCTTCCTGATACAAAAGCCCAAGAAAATACTGTGCGTGCGGCTCCCCCTGTTCGGCCTGTTCTATGACCTCTTCAATCTCAGGGCTAACAAAAGCAGGTTTTTGTGCAGCAAAGCTTAGCGCAGCATATAGCCCCGACATAAAACAAATACAAAAACATAGTATATGAATGGTATGCTGGCGGTTGACTCCGATCAAAACTTGCCCCTATCTTTCCTTTATATACTTACTCATAAGGACTATTTATGGACGAATTTGCAGCACTTGCCAATAGGATGGCCGATAAAGCCGGAGAAATTATCAAAACCTATTTCCGTCAGCCTTTTGATGTAGAACGAAAAGTCGATGATAGCCCCGTGACAATCGCAGATCGCGAAGTTGAAAAAGCACTGCGCGAGATGATCAAGACAGAGCGCCCTGATGACGGAATTCTAGGCGAAGAATTCGGCACAGAAGAAAGCAAAACCGGCTTCACATGGGTAATCGACCCGATTGACGGCACAAAAAGTTTTATGATTGGCCGCCCAACCTTCGGAACGTTAATCGCACTGTGCGAGGGGATAACGCCAAAACTGGGCGTTATCGACCAACCAATATCACAAGAACGCTGGATCGGGATTGAGGGACAACAAACAACCTTCAACGGTCAGCCTGTAAAGACCGCGCCTTGCACGGATTTTCACGATGCAAAAATCGGAAGCACCTCTCCGACAATGTTCCAAAAGCTGACTGATTACGGCCGCGCGTGGGAGCTATTTGAAACGACAGGAAATCGCTTTAGCTGGGGCGGAGATTGCTATATGTACGGGCTTCTGGCAAGCGGATTTGTTGACATTGTCTTCGAAGAAGATCTGTCACCATATGATTTTGCTGCCCTTATTCCTGTGGTCAAAGGTGCCGGCGGGCATATCACAGACTGGCGGGGTGATGAACTGACCCTGAAATCCAAAGGACAGGTTATCGCACTTGGCGACCCCAATCTTTGGCCGGATGTTGAACGCATGATCAGAAAATCTCCTTATTAGAAAATCAATTCACATGACCGAATACGAAGAAAAACTCTTAAAAAACATCGAAGAGCACGGATGTCAGGTGACGCATGTCTTTGACAATGAAACAGACACGCGCTTTAGCTACTCTATTGGTATTTTTGAATGCACCGGAGAGCCTGAACTCATCGTAACAGGATTGAAGAGAGAGCTCGCCCTTTGGATTATTAATGAATATAACCGCCGCGTTACAGAAGGCGAACATTTTGATATCGACACCCTATATTCAGGGTTTTTGGACGGGTTCAAGGTCATGTTCAAAGATTTTGACCCAGAGCTTTATGCAGACTATTTAGGATCTTGCCTTTGGCTGTATGAAGGAAAGGACTTTGATGCATATCAACTGATTTGGCCCAGTACAAAAGGCCTATGGCCATGGGATAAAGACGCATCAGAAGAATATCTCGACGCTATGCCAAAACTCTATCTCGATTAATTCATACGCTTAAAAATTATTGTGACGATACTTTATACGTATCAGGCATTGTTGTTGTTTGCAGCGCGTAACGCGGTGTTTGACCACCCGCCAAAGAGGCCAAGCTTGGCACATCAAGGCCTGCACGCAAGCGGTACATCCAATAATTTGACATCACCTTTGCCACATAATCACGGGTTTCCTGTACAGGCAGGGTCTCAATAAACAATAACGGATCAGAAACATCCCCACGGCGCTTTCTCCACTTCAGAAGATTACCCGGGCCGGCGTTATACGCGACAAGCAAAGATACAATATCACCCTTTACGTAGCGCCCCTTGATCAGATATTCCAGATAATCCTGACCGACCGTCATATTGGTGGCCGGATCTGCCAAAGTCACAGCGTTCACATGCCCTGCATAGCCTGTTTTCTTCGCGATATAATCAGCCGTTTTTGGCATAAGCTGCATCAGGCCGAGTGCGCCGCTATAGCTTTTTGCATGTTGGTTAAAACGTGATTCCTGACGCATCACCGCATGCACCAAAGCAGGGTCAACGACAAAACCGTCTTTTGGCTCCCACGGTGTATTCGGATAAAGAGCACTGTCATAATATTGCCCCCCATCATTTGCGACCATATTCCCCAAACGCATGGCAACCGCAGGAAGCCCGACACGCACCGCATAAGCCAAAACTGAGCGGCGCAAATCCATGTCGCCTTTATAATTCAATCGTAAAAGCTCATCCTCTGCCAAGGCATATTGCCCCGCAGCAACCAAAGAATAAGCGCGCTTACCTGCATTAGAGGCCAGAATTCTTGCTTCATCATCCTGAGTAAAGGCAGGCTTTTCCCAGTTAAAGATAAAACGCTTACCCATGATTTTTTGAGCGATCAAACCATAGAATGTGTGTGTGTGCTTTGCTGCGTTGGCCAATGATGTACGTAGCTTTTCTTTATGTCCCAAACGACTGTAAGAGCGCGCAGCCCAATAATGTCCTGCAGATGCGCGCCACCCTGATGCATATGAAGAAGCACCGACAATTTCAAAATATCTGGCTGCATTGGCGAAGTCATCCTTCTGCCAAAAAGCCAAGCCGGCAATCCATGCAGCTTCAGGAACAAACTTGCCCGATCGATTTGCCGCTTCTGCCGCGATGACTTGTGCCTTGGAAATTTGACCGCGATAAAGATACCCTGCCGCGATTACCGATTTCAGTTGATCGATTTCTACCGTATCCATGACAGAGGTCACAGTCGACGCAATCACATGATCCTGCGCTTCTTGAGTCTTACCCGTGCGCACAAGAACCTTAACCTTGCGTGCCAAATCACGTACCGAGCGGTTTTGCGCTTTGTTACGCTCTACTTTACCGACATAACGCTTGCCATAGTAAATAGTCGGCTCTTTAATTTGTGCCAATTCACGTGTCTTCACCGCTTCGTGTAAAGGCGCGCTATCATCGCCTTTTTTCGATAATGCTAACTTATAGATTTTATCCGCATATGGATGATCTGCATATTGCTCCATCCAATCTCTTAGCTCTGCGAAGCTGCTCTTATATTCTGCATGCATATAACGCTGATAAAGAACATGCCCCATCAAACGTGTATCCGTCACTTCCGTGATTTTACTATCCGCTATATCCCACTTACCATGCATCTGAAGATTAAATATCTTGGCATATAATTTTGATTGCTGAGACGATAAAGGTTTATAACCGTGCGCAAATTGTTCTGTTTTTCTGACAAGCTTTGTATCTGTTTTGGCTTTAAATATTTCCGGAATAAGCAAGGTGGTTAAGTTTAATGCCTTCGGTGCCTTAAAAGACGGCCCTGCAGCAGGTTCAATATCCAAGATCGGCTTCATGTCAGGAACAGGAACCCCATCTACAAGTGATACTTTTGTTTGCTCAACACCAAGATCAGCGTAAAGATCAGGCTTTTGCGGGGGAACAGGCACGGCCTCTGTTGCCTGGATCGGTAACAGAGAAACGCTTATTGTCAAAACGCCCACGCACAGGCGCAAGCCATATGTTTTTACATTCTTCATGCTCATAGTGCCGCATTAGATACACAAATAAATTATGTCTGTCCAGTTTTTATTATTATGTAAACTATTTTACAGGGATTTGAGCTTAGCCTGCAAGCTTAACATGTCATCCCACACCAATCTCTTTTGGATAGGTGTACGCAGTAAAGAAACAGTATGATACGTCGCAATTGCAGGTATTTTAGATGCTGCATTGCCCATACCGGGGGTTTGTGGCGCATAGTCATGCCACTTTTTACGCAGGCGTGAAATACTATCAGAGCTACCAAGTAACGATTTTGCCGCCACACCACCGCAAAACACCAATATGCTTGGCTTTACGAGCTGAATATGTCGCTCAATAAACGGTAGACTAACCGCGACTTCCGCAGGCGAAGGCGTGCGATTTCCGGGGGGTCTCCAGTTTAATATATTCGAAATATAGACCGCTTTTTCTGCGTCCTCTTCCGAACGATCCAGATTTATACACTGCAATATCCGATCTAGCAACTGCCCGTTTACACCAACAAACGGTTTTCCCATTCTGTCCTCATCGGCGCCTGGCGCATCACCGATAACCATCACATGTGCTTTGGGGTTTCCGTCGGCAAAAACCATATTCGTTGCCGTTTTTTTCAGGGCGATTCCATCAAATTCCTGAATAATTTGAGAGAGCTCCTCAAGCGTGTTGGCAGAATTTGCCAATTTAACGGCCTCATCATATGCATCGGACTTACCCAAAAATGTTTCTTGTGCGGGCATATTCTGCCCCGCGGCCACAGATTGCATGCCCTGCCCCGTAGGTGGCGTCATCTGCGGCATTGATACGGGCACTGCGGGCATATCAAAACGATCAATCGCCGCATCATCAAGACACTCATCCACGCCGTGGTCAATATACCACTGCAGTGCAGATACCAGCTCTTGTTGCGTTGCAGCCAAAGTCACACGCCCTTCTTTAGATTTGTTAAGAGATTTTGATGTAAAAATAGGGTAGAATAATTGTTCCGAAAAAGAAAGAGGAGAATCCCTAACATGCCAGAATCCATCAGATCAGACCGCGAAAATATGGAATACGACGTTGTTATTGTCGGTGCGGGCCCATCAGGCCTTTCCTGTGCGATCAAGCTGAAACAGATGGCAGACGCACAAGGCCAAGATATCTCTGTTTGTATTTTGGAAAAAGGCTCAGAAGTGGGCGCACATATTTTGTCAGGCGCCGTATTTGAGCCGCGCGCACTGGATGAACTGATTCCCGATTGGAAAGACAAAGGCGCGCCGCTAAATTGCCCCGCGACAAAAGATAAATTTGTATTCCTAACGGAAAAAGGCGGATTTCCGATGATAACCCCGCCGCAAATGCACAATAAAGGCAATTATATTATCTCGCTTGGTAATTTATGCCGCTGGCTGGCGGAACAGGCCGAGGGGCTTGGCGTTGAGATATTCCCCGGTTTTGCCGCCGCCGAAGTGCTTTATAATGCCGATAATCAAGTGATCGGTGTGGCCACAGGCGATATGGGGCTGGATGTAAACGGAGAGAAAACCGAGAGTTTTGAACCGGGCATGGAGCTGCACGCCCGCCAAACCGTATTTGCCGAGGGATGTCATGGATCCCTGACAAAAGGGTTGATCGCGCATTATGATTTACGCAAAGACAGTGACCCGCAGACTTATGGCCTTGGCATTAAAGAGATTTGGGAAATCAGCCCCGATAAACACCAAGAGGGCCTGTGCCAGCATACAATCGGATGGCCAATGGATAATAAAACCTATGGCGGGTCATGGATTTACCACATGGAGGATAATCAAATCTCTATCGGGTTTGTGATCGGTCTTGATTATAAAAATCCGTATTTATCCCCGTTTGAGGAAATGCAGCGTTTTAAAACCCACCCGAAAATCAAACCCTTGCTAGAGGGCGGCAAGCGCATTGCCTACGGCGCGCGTGCCTTGGTTGAAGGCGGCTTTCAATCTTTGCCAAAGCTCACCTTCTCAGGCGGCGTTTTGATCGGCGATACCGCAGGGTTCTTGAATGTGCCAAAAATCAAAGGCAATCACACGGCCATGAAATCAGGCATGGTTGCGGCAGAAAGTATTTTCGCCCATCTACAAGAAACACAAGATTGGGGCACGGAATGTGTCACTTATCCGGAAAACCTGAAACAAACATGGCTGTGGGATGAATTAAAATCCGTACGTAATATTCGCCCGGGCTTCCATAAAGGTCTATGGAGCGGCCTGATCAACGCGGCGATACAAACACTAACCAAGGGGGCCGGATCAAAAACCCTGCCCAATCATGCAGACCACGCCCAAACAGAAAAAGCAGAGCTTCATACGCCCATTGATTACCCGAAACCTGATGGTGTTATTACCTTTGATCGCCTGACCTCCGTGCAGCTTTCCAACACCAATCACGCAGAAGGCCAGCCATGCCATCTGAAATTAAAAGATCCGTCTATTCCAATACAAAAGAACCTTCCTGAATATGCAGAGCCCGCGCAGCGATACTGCCCCGCGGCGGTCTATGAAGTGATTGAAGAGAACGGAGCGCAGAAATTTCAGATCAACTCTCAGAACTGTGTCCATTGTAAAACATGCGATATCAAGGACCCGTCACAAAATATCAACTGGACTGTTCCACAAGGCGCAGACGGGCCGAATTATCCCAACATGTAAAAAAATGTATGATCGGCCAGTTTTTTGATGAAACATAATAAATAAGGCCTATTATAGACATTTAAAGCAATAGGATTTGTACTAATGATGAAAACTCTGTCTCTTGTATTAGCCACCTGCTCTATGGCGCTGTGCAGCAATGTCGAAGCCAATACCCAGTTCTTTAAGCTGGCTAAAACAACCCAAGAGAACACCCCGGACAGCACAGAAGGCGCACCTGCCCAGCAAAAGCGTGCAGAGATTATTGATCTGGAAGCCGGAAATTACCTGGCGAGCCGCTTTGCCCAAGCGCATCATGATTGGAAAAGCGCAAATAATTTCATCAATCCCATCCTGATATCGGACTTATCTCATGGTGATATCATCTATCGCGCCATGATTATTTCCATGGGTGCAGGCGATCATGATCGTGCGATTAAGCTGGCTGAACAGACAAAAGCCAATAGCAACAAAAGCACAATCGCAGATGTATTTTTATTGGTCGATGCGTTCAAACATAATGACATCGACAAAGCGATGGCAATCTACAAAACTTTGCCACAAGACCCCACAATCCGCTTTATTGGCCCGTTCGTAAAGGCCTGGCTAGATGCGGCGAACGGTGAAATAAACATCAAAAATTTACGCCAAAACACAATACAGCTGTATCACGGCATCTTAATCTCTGATTTCTTGAACGATCATAAAGACATCGAAAAAATGATCGAAAAGGCCATGGATTTAGATGATGTTTCCGCCGTTGAGGTTGAACGTATTGCCGACCTGTACGGGCATGTCGGAATGAAAGATAAAGCCATCAGCCTGTATCAATCGATTATCAAGAAAAATCCTGAGAGTGAGAATAACCAGTTTTTAGAAAACAAAATCGACAATCTGAATAAGGGCACGGATATACCGTTATTCAAAAAGATTAAAACTGTACAACATGGTATGGCGCAGGCGTTCTATGATATTGCCAAAATCATGTACAATGAAAATAACGACGACAGTGCCCGCGTTTTCGGCAATGTTGCGCTTTACCTCGCGCCGGACATGAGCGAGACATTATTCCTGTTGGCTGATATCAATGCACGTCACAAACAATATGATGCCGCGATATCCCTTTATAAGACTGTACCAAAAGAAGATGATAATTTTTTGCAGGCACAGTTTGATATCGTTGATATATACGAAGATACAGAACAATTTGATGAGGCGCTCTCAGTCTTAAAACGCCTGTCAGAAAAAGATAAAAAACCTGACACGCTTATTAAAATCGGTGATCTTTATCGCCACCGCAGCGAATACAAAACCGCATTAGACTGGTATAATAAAGCCGTCAGTGCGCTTGGCGGAAGCGTCACAAAAGATTATTGGCACCTGCATTATGTGCGCGGCATCGCATATGAGCAGACAGATCGCTGGAAAAAAGCCGAAACCGAACTTGCAGCCGCCCTTGAATTCCAACCAGACCACCCGTACATCCTCAACTATTTGGGATATTCATGGGTAGATCGTGGCGTTAATTTAGACAAAGCCACAGAGATGATCCAACGCGCGGTAAACCTAAAGCCAAATGACGGATACATAACGGATTCATTGGGCTGGGCACAATACAGAAATGCCGATTACAAAGGGGCGGTAAAATCCCTGGAACGCGCGGTAGAGCTCCTGCCCTATGACCCAACGGTTAATGATCACCTTGGTGATGCATACTGGCAGGTTAATCGCAAATTAGAGGCGCGCTTTCAATGGGAACGTGCCAAGAATAATTCCAATGATGACAATCAAATCAAGGCAATTGAAGAAAAGCTGGTGAATGGATTAAAAACAGACATTTAGCCTTTGGACCATATCTTGATTCAACTATGATGAAACGGATAAGAGATCGTGAGCGACTCCAAAAAACTACAGGTTTTTGCGCCGGCAAAAGTTAATTTATTTTTGCACTTAATCCGAAAAAAGCAAGATGGCTATCACGACTTACAGTCTCTCGTTTCCTTCGCAGATATCGGTGATTACATTGACATAGAGCCCGCCGATGAGTTTTCATTCAATGTCACAGGCCCCTTTGCACAAAAGTTCAACGCGCAGGAACAAAACGCGCAGCTTGAAAGCTCTAACTTGGTGGTACGCGCCGCCAGAGCCCTTTCACAGACGGTGAACAAATCCCTTAAAGTGAAAATCACCCTCACAAAAAGCCTCCCTCTGGCTGCCGGATTAGGGGGCGGGTCATCCGACGCGGCGGCGACTTTATGGGGATTACAAAATTATTGGAATTTAGACCCTAACCCTCCCTACCTGATGCCTCTGATGATTAAATTAGGCGCAGACGTTCCGGTTTGTTACAGATGCCAACCAACCCTGGTAGAAGGAATCGGAGACCGCTTAACACAGGCACCGGATTTCAATGAAATACCGATTTTACTGATTAACCCAATGGTCAGTTGCCCAACAGCGCAGACATTTATGCACCATAACGGCATTTACAAACACAAGATAAGCCTGCCTGATCATTTCCCCTCGGTTTTTGATTTGGTTACTTTCCTGCAATCAACCGACAATGATTTATATGCTTCTGCTTCGTCTTTAATCCCTGAAATCGGCAATGTTATTAATGCACTGGACACACAAGGCAAGAGCCTGTTTTCACGTATGACAGGCTCAGGCGCAAGCTGCTTTGCGTTGTACGAAACGATAGATCAAGCCAATCAGGCAAAAAAAGAGATAGAAGAAGATAATCCCGACTGGTGGCTTGCCACAGGTTGGCTGAACAGACCTGAACGGTATTAATCAAAACGGACAGGGGGATTCAAACCAGAGCAAATCCCCGTTTTGCGGATTATGCACCATCAGCTTATGCGCATGAAGTTGCAACCGATCTGCCGCCTTAAACGCACCCTCAGGGGCATAAAATTCATCACCTAAAATAGAATGCCCGATTGCCATCATATGCACGCGAAGCTGATGACTGCGCCCTGTCACAGGATACAAAGCCATGCGCGTAACACCGCCCTCACGCGTGATCACTTCCCAATCTGTTTGGGCAGAGCGCCCTTGATCATGATCAACCATTTGCAAGGGTCTGTTCGGCCAATCACAGCGCAGCGGTAAATCAACATGGCCGTTATCCTCTTTCACATCCCCCCAAACGCGGGCGATATAAACTTTCTTGGTTTTACGCCGCTCAAACTGCAAACCCAGATTCCGGTGCACCTCCGCATTACGCGCCATAATTAATATACCTGAGGTCGGTTCATCCAAACGATGCACAATGCGCGCCTCCGGGTATTCTGCCTGCACACGCGACTCCAGACTGTCTTTATGCTCTGCTTTGCGCCCGGGAACAGTTAACAAACCGCTCGGCTTGTTCAAAACAAGCATATCCTCATTCTTAAAAATGATATCCAAAGGGGCTTGCGGCGGGTCGTATATAAACTCTACAGGTGGCTTACGCGGTTGAAACACGATTACATTCTTTACTTTATGTGGCTGATATAGCATAAATATAGGGTATTATAGCGACTTATGATATGAAAAGTTGCGCGCCAGTCAACAACATGACAGAATATTGATATGTGTAAAGCTTCCCGTTTATCCCTGATTGCCTGTTCCTTTTTTGCTTTGGTTCTTACAACCACGCCACAAACTGCGTCTGCGCAATATCACGGCTCCTATGACAATAGTAAGAAGAAAAACTATGTCGATGCAGCGGCGCGCCCTGTTCCGCGGGTTTTTTCTTCAAAAGTCAAAAGCACACAAGAAGCAGAAAAGCTG
>Ga0256829_1003476_pt1 | contig 10882 bp, 7 predicted proteins | sample 131447metaG_FD_185979 | JGI IMG/M metagenome (GOLD analysis project Ga0256829, IMG submission 185979) | Hydrothermal vent microbial communities from Lau Basin, Pacific Ocean - 131-447 | ecosystem: Environmental > Aquatic > Marine > Hydrothermal vents | place: Pacific Ocean: Lau Basin | collected... | reverse complement strand
CCAGTGCTAAACGCAAGGTACTCTTTTGTAGCCATACTATGCGCATCTATCCAATGGATTTTATCTCTTCGTCGGTTCTCATCCACCGCTGAAGCAGTAGAAACACCTGCTAGCTTGTAGTTTGGCTTCTCTTTTGCCTCTTGAAGCAATGCGGCAGCAGTCACTGCGTTTAGAGCATCATCAATAACAATATAACCGTCATTTACCAAAGCATTGGTAATTTGTTCATAAAGATTTTCATACATAAGAGAATTGTAGCTAGATGTCAATGTACAGTCAAGAGAAAAAACATATAAATTTTTCATGAGATATTGTCAAGCGCAATCCAAAAATGTCCCTAACAAACAAAACAATTAACAATCAAGCAGGGAACAGATGAATTGGGATAACAATACATTATGCCCGTTTAATTCAAAATATAGAAATCAAAAGTGATTTATACTTGTCTCACAAGCTCTTAAAAATCAATATTTTCTATTAACTCATTCATATTAAAGTTAATTAAAAATGAAGTATACTGATGCTCAAAGATACTTTGTAAATACTCATTGATTTCTAATTCATCACTATCGTCACCCTTTGAAACCTTAAACTTACTACTTTTGTTGATTGAATATAAAAATAATGTATGAAAATATACTTTAGCAATATACTCTTTTTCTGCTTTTTCCCTGGCTTCACTACTAGTAAGTTTTGATTTATGGTTTTTTAAAACAGTACTGTCTAAATTAATATAAATTTTTTCAAGTATCTCTCCATCCGGAGAATAAATATACATAATATTATTATAATCCATATCAGTAACTTCACTTAGTCTTTCCCATGAAACTATATTATCTTCAGTTGGATTTTGAGCTACCAATACTAATTCCGGTAAGCCTATCTTTTTTGGCTCTTCTTGTTTTTCTTTTTGAGGTTGCTCTTTTTGGGGTTGGTCTATTTCAATTAAAATTTTCTCTTCAAAGTCACCACTGGGAGAGGTAAGATCGATTTTTACTTGTACTTCATCTCCAATATCTAGCTTATCTGTTGGTTGTAGTGTTACTTTTATTTTCCCATCTTCTGGGCTGGTTTTCGAAACATCAAACACCTCGCTGATATCTTTAGGTGTGCCTTTTTGATTACCACCTTCTGCTTCACTCTCACCTACGTCTACTAATGATATTTTTAATTCCCCTTGATCATCATCTCTATCAAAATAATGATTTTCAACATCCGTTTCAAATTCAAGCGTTTTGCTTTTACCCTTTTGAATACTAACGGCATTCGTACCTTTTTTAGAGTTTTTAAATTTAAAAAATGAAGGGAATCTTTGTGATTCAAACTTTTCCTCTTCTTGAGCCACTTTTTCCTCTTTTTTCTGATGCTCTTTTTTTCTTTTCTTTTTCTCTTCTTCTTTTTCTATGTCAAAAGTATTGTTGAGTAGTTTCAGGAGGTCACTATTTAGAGGAAGGTTCTTGGTAAAAGAGCGAATGAGGTCATTAGTATCAGCACTATCTACCGATATAGAGTCCTTTCTAGCTTTGTGTATAGTCTCTAGCTTACTATTTTTCAACTCTTTTGTAAGTAAATCTCTAAGATATCGGTATTCTTCACCTTCTTTGAGTCTATCTCTACTTGCCATAAAGAGCTGACTTCTAAAGTCATATTCCATATTGGTACAATCTACGTGAATTAAGAGGTGATCTTTGAGTAGAGGAAACTTTAAAGACCTAGTAATAAACTCGGAAGTTAAATGACCTTGAACCTGACCATTCATCGTAAATACTACATACATTTTACTTCTAAAAAATTCATTGCGTATAGTGTTTTTAGATTCTTTAATATTTTTGTCACCAACTTTAGTTTTAAAGACATATAAAGTAACTTTCATATCACCTACTTTAGAACTATTGTGCTCTAATGTAAAGTAGTCTTCTATATACTTACTCTCTTCTTTTTCAAGTCTGCGTTTAAGTCCAAAAGATACTCTTTGAAGTTCTCTATCTTTTGGGTATCTCTCTTTTTTATCTACCATCAAAATTGGCAGAGCAGGTTCAAATAGATACTCATCAACCCTATCTTTTAAATCTTTAGAAATAACAGATCTTGCACCTTCTGGAAGGTCGTAAGAGTAAAGTTTAATAATCGAGCCCGTTTTAAACTCTTTGTCATGAAGCCCTAGATTTAAGGTCTCTATAGGAAATGATGGTATTTTCCCATCAATTTTTAGATATTCATACCAAGTATTTTTTTTAGTTTTTTTATCCCTTTCACTAAAGGGGTGTTTTCGTATAAGTGTAAAACCAAATTCACCACTTCCATCATATCGTTTTGAAGCTATGAGTTGGTAACGATTTTTACCACAAAATACAATTGCTCCTGTTCCACCCATATTGTATTTTCCTTGAACAAAAAGAATATCATTTTTATTCCCTTTTCCTATAGATAAAAATGTCGATTCAAAATCTTCTGGATCTTGTCCTTCTCCATTGTCATAAATAGTTAAAGAAGTGTCATAAGTTCTTGCGTGTTTGAGTTTCGTTGTACCATCTGCTATAACTTGTATATCAAGAGCTTGTTTTTTTCTATATTCACTAGATAACCAAAGATATTTATCACCATAAAACTTTTCTATAGCCTTTTGCATTGTTTTAGGTGCATTCGAGGACTTTGGGTCTAGTCCAAACTCATAGCACTTTTTCATTAATGTTGCATCGATGGAATTTGTAAATTTTTCTATAAGAGCACCTATAGCAGAGGCTTGTTGATTTTCAATGGTTGCAAAGTTATTTTCATTACCGCCAAGAGGATACCAATTTGATTGGTTTTGAAAAAGGAGATTTGAGTCAATAACTTTTTGAAGTTCTGCTTCGTTTTGAGCTTGGTAGAGTTTCAGTAAGAGAGATTTCATGTATCAAACCTTATAGAATTAATTTCATCATAAACTTCTTGACAATTATTATATCGTTCATTAACATCATAAGAAATCATTTTCTTTATGATAGGTTTTATTTTATATTCATCTGATATTAAATCAATATTTACATTACCTACAGGATATTTATTAGTGTATATGAAATAAAAAATGCATCCTAACATAAATACATCAGTTTGTTTTCCTGAGCAATGAGCATCTTCATCACACATTTCTAAGAATTCTGGAGTGGGCCAATATTTAGGACCCGCTTTTTTACAACTTGTATTTTCTTTCTCAACCATTCCAAAATCAGCTAATTTAAAAAGTTCTCCTTGAACTAGTATATTTTGAGGTTTTATATCCCTATGTACATAGTCTTTGTCATGAAGTAATTTAACGGTATAAGCAAGTTCTTTTATTCTTGGTAAAATTTCAATCTCTTTATCCCAAACCAATCTGTTACAAAGATAATCCTCAAATGATTCATCGGCAAGATCCATTACATAACATGAGTGATTTGTTTTTTTATCCCCTTTTTTTAACATAAGGGTATCATCTAATACATAACTAATAAAATTATTTTTATATTGAAGTGCTGCAAATTCTTTTGCAATAGAAACTTCATTTTTAAATTTTGTATCTTGTTTGTATCTTCCTGCACTTCCTATTGGCTTATTATTATATTTACATATTTTGAGAGCAAATTCTTTTGCATTATCAGTTTCCTCAGTATCTTCAACAATTTTGAAAATATAGCTTCCTCCACCTTCACCTATTTTTTCTAAGCACAAAAATTTTTTATCATTTAAAGTTATTTGTTGAGGCTCATGAGTTCTCATATCTATAATTTGCATTAATTATTCTCTTTAAGCTCATTTTCAAAAGTGTCTATGGTAAAATATAGTTCATATAGATCCAAAGTATTTAAATTAAATGTGTATGCATAAATTTCTTGAAAATCATTTGCTAATTCTAGAATAAGTTCATTTTCTTCTTGAGTAATAATATAATCAATTGTTTGTCGTAAAAATTTATATCTAAATTCTCTACTATTTTTTGTATTTCCTTGAGATACACATTTCACCGCATAAGTACTTAAAATGTCAATATATGCTTCAGGAGTAATTAGTTTATCATATACAAGTAACATTTTCAAGAAGTTTTCTTTTTGTTTATTTGTCAGTATAATTGACTCTTCTTTTAATTTATTAAATAAATAAAATAGTGAATAAAAATCAGCTTGTTGTCTATATCTTGTTAATCCAAGATTTTTTGACGGTATTATTCCATCGTAATGTGTTTTTTCATCTATAAAATAATTTGGAAAATCAAAAATTGATTCTATGTCATATATTATTTCTTGAAAACTATTTTTATATTTTTCATATTCATCCATGTGGGAAAGATTTTTATAAAAATCATCAAGTTTATTTTTTTTATCTTGAATCCCATCAATTAAACAAGCTAAAAGTTCAGATATAAATTCTACATCATTCATACGTTCACGTTTTCGTGTTGTGAAAAATCTCCCATATTCAAAAAATTCTAATTCAGATAATTCTTCAGATAATTTTAGAAAATCACTATCACTGTATGTAGCTCTTCTTAACTCTTGTGCATTCAAATTTACCGTGTATCTATTGATTCTTGAATAAGTGTCAATTATCTCTTCTCTTGATACATTTTTATCAATTTTTACAAAATAAATATCAAAATTATTTAAATCACCAATTTTATCAAAACTTGCATCTTTACCATTATAATCTTCAATTTTTTCTAAACCTTTTAGTTTGAACTTCTTTTCCAAAAAATGAAAAATTGTACTTAATCTTTGTTGTCCATCAATAACACTTAACGCCCCTTGATCATTTTCATACAAATATACTTCACTAATAGGAAGATTAAGGAAAATTGATTCAATAAATTGAGATTTTGCTTTATCTGTCCAAACCAAATTTCTTTGAAAAAAAGGTTGTAGTTGTAGTATCCCCTTTTGATACATTTCAAATAAATTTGCTATTGATTCTTTTTCTCGTATCCACTTCATAAAGTTTTCTCCTATAGTGTACACATAGTACAAAGTTTATCTTTCTCAATATCTGCTATCATCTGATCATGCTTAGAGATAAAGTCCATCTCTTCAAGCATAGTTCCATTTTTGATAGGTTGTTTTTTCTTAAGTTCTTCTAGTCGTTTATATGATTTTTTAATTTTATCTATATTCTTAGGCTTGATAAGTTCTGAAAGAGGCATATCTTTGATCCAAGTGTAGCCTGACTTTTCAAACTCCATAGCTTTTTGGAACTGATCAGGATGTTTTTCATAGAGCCATACCCATTCTATTTGACGCATAAAAAAACAAAAATAACACCCTGATCTACTTCTAAAGTATTCTATATCATATTTTTCATCTCTAACTATATCATAGTAAGCAGGTAGTCCTATACCAGAGTCATGTAAAATTCTTTTTACATCATTAAGTGTAATTCCATCTTCTTTAAACGGCATAACAGTAATTATATTCTCTGTAGATGGGACTAAACCCTCTCTGTTTTCATCTGCACGAATACCTACATAGTTATAAATAATATAATTTTTATATTCCTCCATAGTCTCTAAAAAAGTTTCAAGTTTCATTTTTCTTGTACACCATCGCTCCATCGGTGAAGGTAAATAACCATTGTTTTCTAAAAGCAATTCTTCAAAAGATTTATCAGGTTTTTTATACTCTATGTTTATGTTTAGAACAGATTGTATTTTATTGAGGTAATTATAAGTGTCTTGAAGCTCCTCTTCTGTATCAAAAAAAAGATATTTAAACTCTCTCGTGGGATACTTATTTTGTAGATATACAGCTAGTGCTGCACTATCCTTTCCCCCAGATATAGATATAACATGAAGTTCATTATTCATCTTTTTATTCATTTTTAAGCTCTTCATTTAATAATTGAGAAATTAAATACAATTTCTCTTCTTGTGTAAAATTGTTAGGTATAGATTTTTTCAATTTCACCATCTCTTGATTGATTATATCTAATTTTTGTTTATCTATAGATACGATTCTATCTAGGCTTGAGTCAAAAGAAGCAAGTGAAATTTTTCTTACATCTTTACTATCAGTAGCAATATCAGTAAGTTCTAGCTTTGATAAAATCTTATTAGCTACTACTGTTAGCTTATCTTTCAGGATATTAATATCGTTATCATAGCAGTCTTCAATTTTTTTATTAATCAAAATAATTGCGATATTATCAATCAAAGCAATAAAGCTATTAGCGTAATTAAAACTTCGTAGTAGTGCTTTAATCTCTATATCTAAAGAATCAACACAAGAGAGTTTTTTTGAAAGCCTTACAAGATTATCTCCAAAAGGAAATATTGTATGGTTAAAGTGAAAAAGTTTAGCAAAAAATTGTTCAAGTTCTATAATTTCATTTTTATAAGAGAGGGCTATTGCATTAAATGCGACCTTAAACTTTTGCGTAAATTCATCATTGGAAATATTTTCAATAGTTTTATATCCTAATGCGTTGGGAAATAGTACAAAAAATGCTTCTTTAGGATCTTTCATAGATACTAATGCACTTCTCAAGGCTTTTGCTTCTCCTGAAATTTTTTGTGTATTTTTTGCATAATGAGGCAATAGAGTAAATTTACTATATAAAGTCTTTATGATAGAGGAGACTTTTTCTGTAGAATAAGAATATTCTGTTAAATCAGTAGTTATTTGAACATACGCTTTAAATAGTTGTTCCTCATCTTTAGTCAGTGAAATATATTGTAACTGATATCTATCTGTAGCTTTCCACATATGCATTAAAAGATCAAGTGTCAATGTGTATTTGTAAGTATTATCATGAATTATATGCATTTTTTCTCTATTTACCAAAATATAAAGAGAAATAACAAACATAGCAGAAACTTCATGAAGGCCAAAAGGCTCTTTTTGCAATACTTCAACTAATGAGTCAAGATAAGTTTTTTTAGATAGTTGCTTTTTAATTTTTTTCCATACAGGAGTAAAATTTAACTCATCTGGATTTGACAATCTCCAAACATCGTCTTTATGTTGTTTATGCATACCGGCTGGTTTAATAGTAGAGAGATAAAGTGCTTTTTGTGCAGGAAATTTTTCTATCCCCAAATAAGCTTTTTCTTCATTGTTTAACATAGCTTCAAAAAGTTTTTTTACAATAGTTGTATTTGTACCTTTATTGACAATAGTGTGATTGAGTGTATAGTTATTTATTATCGGTGCATCAGGAAATGAATTTTCAATTATATTACTAACAAATTCTTGCAATGTTTTTGAATTATATGCATAAGGTTTCCCATTGTAATAAATGTGACTCTCTTTATAATTTTGAAAAAATAAGTTTTCTAAAGTGATAATAGCATCACTTTTCATATTTTCAAGAATCTCTTTTGTATGAAGGCTAAGAAGGACACTAAACTCTACTTTTATATCATTTAAAGCCTCTACTTTTCTAATTAAATCTTCTAATCTATCGATATGTTTTAACTGAAGAAAAAGTGATTTGCTATTTTCTTGACTCAATTTTAAGAGCTTCTTTTTATCAATAGTTGTAAAAAAGATTTGGTAAGGAGTTCTAAAATAAGTTTTATTATCTCCTATATATATCTTTGTAAAAGAGTGTTTGCTACCATATTCAGTAAAGTACCTTTTTGCAATAACATATTTATCTTGAATAAATTCATTTAGCTTTTCTTCACTATTAATATGTATATTCTTTTCTAATCGACTTTTTAATTCTTTATTTATATTGATATTTGAATTTTCTATTAGCGAATATGATTGTGATTGTTCCTGAAAGATCAAAACATTGTTATCCACTAATTCATTAATTGCTCTTTCAATCTCCTTTTCATTATATTGACTGATTAAAGATAGAATAAGATGCTCTTTATTTGTTTTAAGTGTACTTGTAAGTTTAAAACTATGAATGAGTGCAATAGTTTTAATTAAAGCTCGTTTAATATCATCTTGTAATTCAGGATTTTTTAACTTATGCTCTGCGATATACCAAATCTCTTGATCTGGTAAGAGAATATTATATACTTTAAGAAGATAACTAATATATTTATAAAGATCGTTTAATGAGTAAAGTACACTTTTTTTTCTTTGAACATCTAAGAACTCAGTAAATCCATACGGCTCAATAGAAAAGAGAAAAGAAAATATAGAACGTTGATTTTGAAAATGTTTTGTAAAAATTTCTGAAATCGTAATTGCTGCAAAAGGGTGAATTGGGGCTATACTTGAAAAAAGTTTTAAATTATCAGGATTTCCTCTAAGAGTAGAATAATTACATACGTACTCTATTGTTTCTTTTGCTTCTCTAATAGGTTTTGTCTTTTTATGAACAATAGTCTCTTTAAAAATATTAAGCATTTCATAATAATCATCTTTAAAAAGTATATTTTCAAACCTACCTTGTATTTTATCCCAGTCTGTGTATGTTATTTGTGAATTTCCGTACTCTCCAAATGCTTTATGCAGTGAAATGATTAGCTTATAGTTATGTCGTTTATTTGTATGTTCTGCTAAAGTTTGTAAGTCAAAAATATCATTATTCTGTGCATCCAATAAACCAAACTCAATAAATTTACCAAACTCATCTATAGAAAAAAGCACATCTGTATAACTACTATTTTGTAAATCTTCATCTATCAATTCAAGGACTATACCAATTTGATAATCTTTATCTTTTTTAAGATATTTAATTGTCTTTTTTAATTCGGGTTCCTTCAAAACACTTTTTTTAAATTTCTCTTTAAAAGAAATATGCTCTCCTACAACTTTTATTTTTAGGAATTTTCTGTTTTGCATAAAAGATTTATATTTTTTATATAACTCATCATCATTGTTTTTTAAAATATCAATACACTTTTGATTATTTTCTGTATCAGACAATAAGGTATTTAAATAAAGCATAAGTGAAGATTTTCCACTTCCAAATGGCCCGATAATGGCGATAGCATTGTGATAATCAATAGTAAAAAAAGTATTTAATGTACTTTTAGTTGACCGCGTAATAATATAATGTGTACAATCTTCTTTGTCTAGTATAATATTAGTTGATTTGTTAAACTGATTATTGAAAGTAATTTCATTTTTGTAAGAAAACACTTAGCTCCTTTTATTGATAAATAGTGTGTAATAGGTCATTTTTATTTAATGAACTATGAATATAAATTTGTCGTATTCCCGAAGCATCTGAATATGATAGTTGACCACTTGTTATTTGTTCCAATCTATAAATCTTGTTGTACAATGCACTTTCAGAAATACATAAACTTTTTTGAAGACTTAACTTCCCTCTTTGTAGGTCATCCATAGAAATTGACTCTGTACTTGGATCACTTAAATAATCTATATAATCCATAAGAATATATAAAAAAGCTTGATCAGATATATCTGTTGCTGCATTTATATTAAGTGCATAAACATTATGAGATTGTTCTGTTATAAGTTTAAGTTCGGAAAAAAGATTTAAACTTAAATTTTCACTATCATTGCTCTTGTACATTCTAATAAAGACATCAATATCTGATTTTATAGTTGTTGGAGACAATCTAGTTCCATTAATGTCTAACCATAAAACAATTCGATCAAATATATCATCTCTTGTAAATTTATGAGGATAAATGGTATTAAAAAAAAGATTATATAGTGTTGCTTTGTCTAGGCTTTTCACTACATTCCAATGTAATAACCACAAAGTATCGCTATTTTCCAAGTACGGATCTTGTTTCAAAATAATTTGAGCAAAACTTGTTAATTTATTCTTATCTATTAGTCCTAAAACTTGCATCCAGTGATTTAGAGACTTAATCATATTAACACCTAAACCTAAGGTTTCTATAGTCTCTTCAAGATAGGTTTGATTAAATATTTGTTGATTTTTCTGAAAAGCCATCAAGCCTTTTGTTATCCAATCTATTTTACAGTCAAATTTTTCATGACCGGAAAATGACACTTTTATATTTTTCATTCTATCCTACTAACTTTAATATTTTTAAAATTGACTTTGAAGTTTTACACTTAAAATTAATGTATAATTTTATCTAAATATCTCGAATAGACCTAACTTCAGAGCGTAAAAAGCCTCGTCTTTATAGTTCTTTTGCAAACTCACTCAGGTTAGGTATCGATACCACATCACTCAACGGTATAAGTTACACTATAGCGTCTTTGAAATTTGCTTTAAAGGCCTGTCGATTTTTTTGAGATAGTATTATTTTTAGACAAGGCATCTGCAAAAATATTAAAACATAGGCCCATTTCAAATGCACAAAGAGTTATTTATGAATACAAAATGGAAGCTGCAACATAGACCTAAAGACTGTTTACGACAAAAATTTTATCTATAGATACCACATATCAAAGTTATATTTCCTCTATCCTTACAAGAAAAAATCATACAAAATATTCAAAACTTTATGTATAATATATTTGATATAATATATGATAAATAGTATAATATAAAATATATTTGACATAAAAGGCTAAAAATGGATTTTCAAGAGTTTGGATTGACAATTGCAAAACTAAGAAAAGCAAAAAAAATATCGCAAAAAGAGATTGCAGATGCTATTGGTATATCACGTGCAACTTTAAGTTCATTTGAAAATGGACGTGCTGTAGATATTGGATTTCGTAAGGTTTTACATATTGCTGACTACCTTGGATACACTCTCGGTTTAAAAGAAAAAAGCAGATTTCCAACTTTTGAGGAATTAAAAAATGATCGATAACATAGGCGTAAATGTATTAAAACAGCCCGTTGGTATGCTAAGTAATGAAAATGAAAAATTTATATTTACTTACACACATACCCGTGACTTTGTATCGCTTACAATGCCTCCGAGAACGCAACAGTATGTAAACAACAAACTCCACCCTATTTTTGAGATGAACCTGCCTGAGGGCTATCTGCTCTCTATCATCAAAAAACACTT
>Ga0256829_1003475_pt1 | contig 10883 bp, 15 predicted proteins | sample 131447metaG_FD_185979 | JGI IMG/M metagenome (GOLD analysis project Ga0256829, IMG submission 185979) | Hydrothermal vent microbial communities from Lau Basin, Pacific Ocean - 131-447 | ecosystem: Environmental > Aquatic > Marine > Hydrothermal vents | place: Pacific Ocean: Lau Basin | collected... | reverse complement strand
GATACCCGTGCTTTGTCATATGCCGCTTTCGCACTTGCCAGCGCATCTTCGGCAGCGTAGACAGAGGCAAGAAAACGGCTTGCATCCGCATGGGTCTTCAGCCCCTGTTTCACCAGTCCCTGTGCCTGCCGGTAGAGTGCCCGTTTGGTCTCGAGGTCTTTCTCTCTGGCAGTGACCGCCTCTTTCTGTACCACAAGCAGCTCATAGAGGGTCTTTACCTTGTAGGCAAGCAGCGCTTTGACTTCACCAAGGGAGAGTTTCGCAATATCCTCATCGATCTTCGATGCCTCTATCAAAGAGGTGGTTTTCTGAAAATCCCAGACCTTCTGATGGAGTGTTACACCCGCATTCCAGGTATCTTCATCAACCGTGTGGAACTGTCCGTTCACCGGCAGTGCGAAGGTTTGTGTGGGTGCAAAGGTTGCTGAAAGGTCGATCTGTGGCAAATAGTCCGCATAGGCGGCATTGTAGCCCTGCTCTGCCTGCTGCACCTTGAGCATGAAGGTTTTCACATCCGGGTGGTGCGCCAGCGTTTTGGCAACCGCCTCTTTGAGTGTCAGCGTCTGCGCACTGAGCAGACCCGTTGCAACCACAATACCAATGACAATACGTTGGGTCATTTGATTCACGTGCTTCCTTTGTTGTTTGTAATAGCTATCATAACATTTCACTATGAATCCAATGTGAACTATTTTCCTTTATTCTGATGCGCATAGATGACAATAGCGACAAACACCCCACCCTGCACCACACCAAGTATGACTTCGGATATAACCGCCATCATTGCCGGCAGTGTCTGAGGAATCCAGTCTCCGGAACCAAGTGTCGTAAAGGTTACGGTCGAAATATACATTGAAGTGATGAAACTGTGTTCCTGAATAGCTTTGAGATTCTCCGGCGGAAACTGCGAATTGAGATGAAAGAGCGAAAAGACATCGAACATATTGAAGAGTACCGCATAAAAGACAATAGTAATGACCGTAATCTCCAGATAGAGCAGGACGATCTGAATGAGCGCAAGGTGAATATGGCTCTTCGAGCGACTGAAGATATACACCGCCGCATCGAGTACCCCAAAACGTGCCAGAACAATGTAGAGAACATTGGCAATAAGTATCTCGTCACGATAGAGCATAAACCATTCGGTATAGCAGGCATGCAAAAGAAGCTCCACCAGCAGTGGCAGTAATACCAGCGGCAATACCCAAAAGGCGACACGCTCACTTTTAATGAAACGTTTTTCACGCTGCAAAAACCGGGCGAACGCACTCATTGTCTCTGCTCCAAAAGTACTTCAAATGCTTCGGTGATCGTTTCGGCAGCAACAAGTCCCTCGAGAAATATCTCACCGTCCAAAACAAGCGTCGGGTCTTTTCTTACTCCCGCATCAAGCGCTTTTTGGGTGTCATGCTCATAATGAAACGCTACCCGCAGCGGCAAGTGCTTGATGGCACAGCTCAAACGCTTGGAAAATTTCGCTGTCGATACACGGTCACCGTAGAGTACCGCAGAAAAAAGCGGGTACTCCGTTTTGGCAGCATTGAGCACTTCCCCTTCATCCATTGTATGACAGGCTTCACCATTTTGCATGAGACACTCCTTCTTTATTTGATTTGATTGGCAATCCGATAAAGATAATCGTGCATATCGAAATAGCCGATCATCGCTTCAAAGATCATACGCCAGCACAGCTCCATACACAGAAACACCGTAACAACTACCAGCCAGAACACCGTTTTCTGCCCCGTTGTGAAAGTGCTGTAAAACGCTTTAAGACGGTCATTGATTCGTTTGAAAAAGGCTACACGCCCAATCAGCTCTTTTCGGAACACATAAAGCACAACGGGCACCAGCACTGCGCCGATGTAGTAAAAAACGATCAGGACATCCTGCGTAATGAAGGTATTGAATACAAGTATATCGTGCATGGAATCCCTTTTCCGGTATTATAGTCTTTTTTAGTTTTGTAACGTATAGGTTACCTGCAAAAAGAGTCTCTGGGCATTGTTGTCAGAGACATTCTTTGTGACAAATGCCCCGGCATCAAAGTAGGCATAAATAGCCTGAAACTCCAAATCTTTTGCATAGTGCCATGTGAATTCGGCATCATACTCCTGCCCCAGTGCATCTTCATGGTTTCCGTTGGTATTGTATTTTTTGTAATAGCTCCATGCATCGTTCGCATCCGCCAGAGAAAAATCATGATACGAAAGTTTCAGGTGCATATCTGCTTCAGGGTCAAGATGCAGCTCGACCACATTTTCGACAAGGTTGCTCCACTTCATAATATCCATACGTCCGTACAGAGAACCGTCCGTACCGCCAAACGGTGTCCGAAAGGTTTTGACAGTATTGTCATTGGGGTCATCATCCCCGCTGGCATAAATCTGCCCAACGACGAGATTCGGCTTCCATCTGACGCTTTTGAAGCGGTACCCGACCTTCGCCGCATACCCGTAGGCATCATAATCTTTTGTTTTGATGGTACCGTCGGCTTTGGCGTAGGTAACATCATAGTTGAAGCCAAAGAGGTCGGTATCGTAGGCTCTGACACCGTAGGTATAGCTCTTTTCCGTATTCTGCCCGTTTCCCGCGCCGTTGTACAAACCGTTTTTGTAGACAATGAACGGCTCTACCGCGCCGTGCACTGCTGTAACAAAATGCGAATAGATACCTGCACCCTCGTAGACATGCTTTCGAAACAGGGAGAGCCGGTGTTTGTCTTTGTCTTTAGTCTGACCGTAGAACACGTCGACAAAATTCCCGTCGAATTTGTAGGATACTTTGGCAAGATCCCACAGCCACCCATAGGAATTTCCCCAGCTTCCCGGCCCCAGAATCCGCTTGTCACCGTACCGGTTCGATTCACGGCCTACTCGGGCGGAAAGCCCTTCTATGCCGGCAAGATGGTTGACCTTCAGGTTTAACGCCACAAAGTCAAAATCTTCCTGCGGATCCATCCAGTATGTTTCGTTGCCGCTTCTCTTTTTAAAGTCATCATACTCCAGTGACCAGCCGTAGACACTGGCATAATACCCTACCGCAGTAAATTGTATATCGGGAGAAACATGATAGACAAACCCCAGTTTAAGGCGGCTTACAAGCAGCCTGTCATCCGGCCGCCCTATGAGAGAAGGGTCATTGCCGTACGCTTTTTTATTCATCCCGTCAAGCGTTTCAAAACGCTCTCTGATACCGCCTGTGAGCGTAAAGTCTCCGGCAACGGCACTGTTGGCTGCCAATATCAGAAATGCGGCGGACAATATCTGTTTCAGTGTGATTTGGTATGACATTTCTGTTTGCGTATCGCTTCTATCTCTTTGACCTTTTCATCCAGGTCTGCAAGCATTTCATACTGTTCACTTTTCGTCTTGCCATGTTCCTGCATACGTTTTTTACGCTCTTCTATGGTTTCAAGCCATTCATCGATAACTTCATCGGGAATGGCACAGTCCGTTGCCTCTTTTTTTTCATTCTCCACAATCCAGTCCGCAATTTTTTTCATTACATGTATCATCTTTATAACCCTAACAATTTATATATCATTTTGGCCGCGAGTAACAATAAAACTACGGCAATAAGCTTTTTCACCTGTTTCGGTGTCAGACGGTAATGCATAATAAAGTCACCCACATACCCGCCGATAATGGCAGCAACTGTCACTACACCAAGCAGTACCCAGTCCATATCCACGAACGAAAGGTAGGTCGCAAAGGCACCGAGTGTCGAGAACGGAATGACGAAGCTGATGGCATAGGCCGCTTTTTTCGCATCGAAACCGAGCAGAATAAGCAGCGGCATAATGAGTGAACCGCCCCCTACTCCGATAGTTCCCGATATCAATCCGACAACTGCACCAATAACATAGAGTACCCATGCTTTGTCATAGACTACTTTCTGTTCACGGTTGCTAAAGAGCAGTAGCAGCGCACTGACAAGCAGGAACGCCACCAGTATCCACTCTACGATCTCTTTTTGCACATACTGACTCATCCATGCGCCTACAGGCGTCGCGATCATGATAGAAACTATAAGCGGGATGGCAAATTTGATATCCAGCACCCCGCGAAAGAAGTTCATCACCGAAGCAGTGATCGTAGAAGCGGAGTTGATAAAAAGCCCGATGGCTTTTGCCAGATTGATCGGCATGCCCATCATCGAAAAGATGGGTACAAGCCCGATAGCCGAACCGACGCCACCCATCGAAAAAAGTGTAGAGAGTCCGAGCGTTAAAAAGAAGTAAATCGCATAATGTATCAGTTCGGGACTCATGGCTTAGATCTTTATTTTTTTTGCCATGCCACCTTTGAGACTGTCCATAAGCCCCAGCAGTCCGCCACTGAGATATTTCACTTCAAATCCCTGTGACGCCAGCCAGGTTCGCGCCATATTGGAACGGTCCGCTTTTGGACAGGCAACGACGATGAGTTTGTCTTTTGGCAGTTCATCCAGACGCTCGGGGAGTTCAGGTGCCGGGATTTTCAGCCCGAAATTCACCTGCCATACTTTTGTCTCCATCGGTACACGGATATCTATCAGTTCACACTTGTCTTCATTGTAAAGTTCAATAAACGCATCAAGCTCAATGCGCATATGTTTCATTTCACTTGGTACAACATTTTTAATGAAATCCTGCATTATTGTTTCCCTTCTATAGTTTGCATATAATCTCTGGCTTTATCTCCACGTAGATAATCCACTACTTTTAACATACCGTCTGTCAGATAGCGGGCATTGTAGCCTTTGAGCTTCAAAAACAGCCGTGCAATCTCCGCCCTGTCATAGTGCGGGCACATGGTTACAACGGTTTTGCTTTTGTCTATCTCATCCAGTCTGTCCGGCAGTTCATTGAGAGGAATATGTTTTCCAAAACCGATGTGCCATGCTTCATACTCTTCATGAAAGCGGATATCTATCACTTCTGCCTCACCTTTTGCATAGAGCGCAAAGAGTTCAGGCATCTGTATTTTCATATCTTTGCGTTCCTGATAGTCAAAATCTTTTAAATATGTGTCAAAATCCAACGCTTGCATTTTTTTCCTTTTATACAATCTTTTCTTTTGTATCACTTCTGTCATATTCGCACTGAAAAGTCGTATGTTCAATGTCGAATGTATCGTGCAGCTTCTTCTCCAGCCGGTCAATGACCCTGTTTGAAACAGAGAGTGCTACATCTTCTTTGAAATCGAGATGCGCTTCGAGGTTGATCTGATGGTCGTTGAGCTTCCAGATATGGATGTGGTGTACATCTGCAATCTCCGGCTCACTCTCTATGGCTTTGACCACCTCATCCACATCAATGCCCTCGGGCGTGAACTGCATCAAGATCGCGCTGCTCTCTTTGACCAGACCAAATGATGCCCAGATGAGGTAGAGCGCAATCAGCGCGGAGATGAGAGGATCGATCCAGAAGATGCCGAAGTAGTACATCAGCACCCCGCCAAGCACGACAGCGATGGAAGTCATCACATCGGTCAGCAGATGCAGGTAGGCAGCCCTGACGTTCATACTCTCCTGCGAATCTTCTTTGATCAACAGTACACTTGCCGTGTTAAGTACAATACTCAACGCACCAAGCCCGATGACCCATACCGAATTGATAGGCTCCGGGTGGTAGAACTTGTGAAACGCTTCGACAATCAAAAAAACGGCAATGCCGATGAGTACCGAAGCGTTGAAAAGCGCAGCAAGAATCTCTGCACGCTTATAGCCGAATGTCCGCTGTACATCATTGGGACGCGCCGCCATACGGTTGGCAGCATAGGCGATGACCAGTGCCAGCACATCACTGAAGTTGTGCATCGCATCGCTCAGCAGCGCCAGCGATCCGGAGATGATCCCTCCCACGATCTGCGAGAGCGTAATAATGACATTGAGGACGATCGTCCAGAAGAGGTTCCTGCCGCTTACTTCATGATGGTGGTGTCCGCTCACAGGCTATCCTTTCTACGCGTGGTTCTTCAGTACAATTGTCTCATAGAACGGCTCAACCGGCCCTTCGACAATGTATGGGAATATTTTCATCACATCTGCTCTGAAGCGAGGGTCAATGTGTGAGTTTTCATGGTCATACACACTTTCCCATACGCCGTGGAAGAGGTAATGTGTCTTGTCTCCGTCAGAAAAGGCACTTTGCAGGATCTCTGTTGAAATGGCTCTTCTGTAGTGGAGGTTCTGGTACGACCCAGGAATCCCTTTGGGGAATTTCGGATTGTAGTCGTAGTCCCCTTTTGCCGGACGGAACGTGTTCTGCGCCACTTTCAGCAGCGACGTGCTCTTTTCGTTGAATACTTTTCTGTCTTTGGTAAAAATGCCAACATGGTTGTTCACCGTAATGTAACGGTTGGTCGGCTTGTCCTGCTGCGCTTTGAGGAACTTCGCAATGGCAGACTCGGTGGTATAGATATGCTCTCTGTCACCGGCCGCGACGGTTTTGTAGACCCCTTCGTGATAGTTTTTGCTCAATGGCCCGTATTTTGCGATGACCTTGGCAAACCATTTTGTCGTACCCGACGCCATCAGATCATGGTAGTTCTCGAAACGGACAAAAAGCGAGTAGAAGAGCGGCAGAGAACCCTCTTTGCTCGCATCGAAATAGGCACTTTGCAGTACCCCTTTGAGGTTGGTGGGATAGTTGTGCACCATTGTCGAGTCACCGACCATGTTTTTAAGCTGCAAAGACAAAAAGCCTTTTTTCTTGCCAAGCGCTTCGGCATACTCGTTGACATGCTTGAGCATATCGTCTTTGAATTTACCCATAATGCGGAACTCGAAATAGAGAGTCACCGGCCCTTTGGGTGTTTTCTCTCCTTTGGCAGGTTTGACCATACTCGCACTTGCCAGACTTGGCATCATTGCCATCGAACCCGCTGCGAGTGCCGCACCTCTTAAAAAATCTCTTCTTTGCATGATGAATCCTTTCTGTAATAGTCTTTAATTTAACCAACTGGTTAGTTAATTATAAGCTACTCTTTCTTAATCTTTTATTAAAGAAGAACGGCACTTTCTATTTTATGCCAGTGTCTCCTGTTGTATTTCAATATCCAGCGCTTCGAACAATGTCAAAATATTCTCATCCAAATCCGCTTCCCCCATGATGATTTTGTCTGCGTGTATGGAGAGCAGATAGGCAACCAGCCGAAACGCTTTGCCCTTGGGTGCGGCTGCAGCAGGGTTTTTTACTGTCTGCTTGCCAAGGTCCTCCCCGTCAGCTCCCAAATGGGTAATCTCCAGCCAGGCAGTTTGACCAAAATGGGTACTCAGGTGTACCTTGTCCTCCTTAAGAAGCCTAACCACTGTCCGGTATGGGGGATGATCCGGTTCATAATGAATCGTCACCGCTTCAAGCGCATCGATATCGCGATGAAGCGCTTCGACAATCCTGTCAATACTTGCATGTGCTTTTGCGGCACTCACTTCTGCGACACGGACTTCCATGTCGGCAAAGTAGACACTGCCGGATTTGCGCACTCTCAGATAGTTGATATCGGTAATGTCCGGTTCTGCCATGACGATCTTTCGGATGGTATCGTTCATCTCTATATCGGCGGCATCGAGCAGAGAGAGCAGCCCCTCTTTCAGCACGTCGTAAGCTCCCTTGAGGATCATCAGGACGATGATGATCACCGAGACCTCCTGGGCATAAGGCACTTTGTAGTGGTGTGCGACCAGCCCGATGACGACGATCATCCCCGCACCGATGTCCCCCAGCCAGTTCACCGCATCGGCTTTGACACCCGGCGAACCGAGCCGCTGTGCCGCTTTCAGCTCGAAAAAGTAGAAAATATACTGTATGAGTACAATTACCAGAATGAATCCAACTGTAGTCCAGATATCTTCAGGGGTTTTGATACCCGCTTCAAAAAAGACCGAATGGATGATCTCGTAGCCGGCGTAGAGGATTCCCAGCCCGCCAAGTACCGCTGCCATATCTTCAAGCTTGTGCAGACCGTAAGGGAAACGTTCCGATTTGTGGGCAGCGAAAAAAAGTGCAAGGAAGATGAGCAGTGCCCCGAAGACATCGGAGATGGAGTGGATCCCGTCCGCGACGACGAGTGTAGAGCCCATCATCCATCCCCACCCCAGCTTGGCCGCTGCCAGCGCGGCATTGAGCAGCGTAGAGAAGAAGAGCCAGCGCTGTTTTTCGTCTGTTTTGCGTATGTAGCTGATCATCTTCTTTTACCTTTCCGGTCTACAGATATTTTTCACTTCCCGCTTCTCTTCTCAGGGGCAATGCGCTCTACATTTTTGTTGATTACATCACTGCGGGAGCCTATATCATCAATGTTAAAACGGTATTGGTACCCTTTGAGTTCTTCTATCATCAAGAGCTTTTTCGGATCGGTGTTAAGCATATGCTTCATCGCTTCAAATGCCAGCTTTTCGACCTCATAGATATCTTTTGGACTCACCTTTTGATGCGCTTTCTGTTTCGCCTTGATCTCTTCCTCTTTGTCTTTGAGCGCTTTGAGAAAGGCTTTGTGGCTGAGTGAGACTTTGTAGGTTTTGCCCGTGGAGATGCGCTGCACGATGAACGCACCACCAAGGCTGTTGTCAAGCGAGAGGGTTTTATGGTTGATGCGTGCCCCGCTCATCAGCGCCGAGGTATCCACCAGACAGGGGCTGTTTTTTGCCACAACCCTGATGTCCGTTCTGTCAATGACCCCATCATCAAAGAGCTTCGGCAGCACATGGGAGAGCTCCACATAGGCCAGTACCAGCCCGTCACACAGATGCCCGTGCGCACGCGCCAGCGTTTTGATGTCAAGCTGCTTGGGGTAGAGGTTGTAGCGTCCCAATGCACTGTCGGTGTCCCGTACCGTCACGGGCTTGGCATTGGGTGCGCTTTTCACACTCTTTTCATAAAAGGTATCGTCGATGTTCATATGCTCTGCAGCACATGCCGAAACAACAGCAAGTGCCAGGAGCATACCGCTTCTACGCATTGTGCTTCGCCTCTTCGATGAGCTTTACAACCTCATCGATACTGAGCACCTTTCCTGTCGAGACCACTTTACCGTCGATCACCAGTCCGGGGGTGCTGACAACATTGTACTTCATGATCTCCATGATATCGTCAACCTTGACCACTTCATGAAAGCCGCCCACTTTGGCGACTGCCTGCTCCACTACCTTTTCAAGTGCCACACATTTGGCACATCCGGTTCCCAAAATTTCTATCTTCATCGTCTTCTCCTATGCAATCAGTTTTTGTATATCTTCGGGTTTGAGTACTCTGCCCGTACTTTTCACCACCCCGTCAACCACGAGTGCGGGTGTTGAGGTGACACGATAGTTGGCAATGGTCTGTACCTCTTCGACCTTGACGACCTTGTAGTCACTTCTCATCTCCTCTACAGCTTCACGTGCTGCCGCTTCAAGCTGGGCACACCGTTTGCAGCCGGTACCCAGTACCTCAATGATACCCCTTTTGGGTGCAGCAAACGAAAACTGCTCCGCCTTTTTGGCTGCACTCTCCGGTTTGGCGGCAGGCGCAGCACAGCAGCTCTCGTTTGTGTCGTTTGATGCAGGTGTCACGCAGCAGCCCGATGCCGGATCGCAGGTACCCATCTTCATCTCGAGCGGACACCAGTTGACAATACCCGTGATCAGCGGAAGGACCCCAAGGTAAAACCACGCATTACCGCTGTAGACACCATAGCCGATTAGGGCTAAACCTACTGCTATTCTTACGATTCTATTTGTGCTCATTTGTTTTTCCTTTAGCTCAAAATAAAGTTGAACAGATATCCGATACAGATGATCCCCACCCCGACAATACCGAAGAAGATCGCGATCAGTTTGGTATGGAGTATCTTTTTGAGGATCATCGCTTCGGGCAGGCTGAGTGCGGTAATGGCCATCATGAAACTCAGCGCCGTACCCATCAGCATCCCTTTTTGTGTCAGCACCTCGACCAGCGGCATGACACCTGCGGCGTTGGAGTACATCGGGATACCGAGAATGACAGCCAGCGGCACACCATACCAGTTGTCACCGCCGGCATATTTGGCGATGAAATCTGCCGGTACGTAGCCGTGTATGAACGCCCCCACACCGACACCGACGAGTACATAGAGCCAGATCTTTTTGACAATATCCCAAGTGTAGTCCCACGCCTCTTTGGCGCGCGCTTTTGCCGACATCTTCACCTCGCCAGCTTCAAGTTTTTCGTCGATGGGCTGTACGGGAATGAGTACATACTTCTCAAGGTTGAAACGCCCGATGACAAACCCGCCGACAATTGCCACAAAGAGCCCGAAACCGATGTAGATGGCGGTCACTTTCCAGCCAAATAGGGTAAAGAGCATCGCAATGGCAATCTCGTTGTTCATCGGTGCGCTGATAAGGTACGAAAAGGTCACCCCCAGCGGGATACGCGCCTGCAAAAATCCCAGGAAGAGCGGAATGGCACTGCACGAACAAAAGGGGGTGATGATCCCAAAGAGTGCTGCCAGTACGTTGCCGTAAAGCTCCGACTTGCCCTGCAGGTGCGCACGGACGTACTCGGTGTTGAAGTGTGTGCGCAGGTAGGAGACCACAAAAATGATGACCACCAGCAAAAAGAGAATCTTGACCGTGTCGTAGATGAAGAAGTTAACGGTTTCGTTCACACGCCCCGTCAACCCCAGCCAATCGACCGTCAGATGGTCGACAAATTCTTTCCACATAATAGTTCCTTTTTGAATGAATATAGAAGACTATAGCAGATTTTGAAGAATAAATCAAGATATCTTGATATATTGTAGTATTTTCTGAGTTAAAGTAAAGAAACGGGTTGCTAAAAACCTAAGCAAAGCCCGATACTATGGGAGTTAAAAAGGGATTATCTACAGATGGGTTGTAAAAAAGATGTCCAAATTGTAATTCTACACACATAAAAA
>Ga0256829_1003474_pt1 | contig 10890 bp, 9 predicted proteins | sample 131447metaG_FD_185979 | JGI IMG/M metagenome (GOLD analysis project Ga0256829, IMG submission 185979) | Hydrothermal vent microbial communities from Lau Basin, Pacific Ocean - 131-447 | ecosystem: Environmental > Aquatic > Marine > Hydrothermal vents | place: Pacific Ocean: Lau Basin | collected... | reverse complement strand
AATTCTTTCTCTTTTGCAATAAAACGCAAAAAATCTTTTTCATTCTCAACAACTACACTAACAGGTAAGCGCTGCGCTCCCATACTTTTAAAAGCAAACTCCCTGTACTCCACAACGAGATGCAAACGCTCCAAATGTTTTATCTCATCAAAAAGAGTTACCAAGTTTAAACGCAGCTCCTTTTGTGTCGGTTTTTTCAAAGCGATTTTATAGGGAAACAGTGGTTCTCTTTCTATGAAACTTCGCAAAAACTCTCCATTTTCATAAAGCCTCAATGCCTTTTTACGAATAAGTACCGCATCATACAACATTATGCACGCCCTGCATTTTTCTGATACTCCTCAATACTCATCGAGAGCAGTGAAGAGTGCATCCCATCTTGATTATGCACAAAGTGGATAGTTTTTACAAAAGGCTCAATCACATTAATCTTCGTTTTTGGTGTAATAACCAAAAGTTGCAGATGGAGTTTTTCAAAAAGACGCAGTGCATATTTGGTACTCTCATCACTCCCTTTTCCAAACGCTTCATCTATCATCACAAAACGAAAAGAACGACTTCTTACTTCATTATATTCCAACCCAAACTGAAAAGCCAAAGAGGAAGCCAAAACGGTGTAGGCAAGTTTTTCTTTTTGTCCACCTGATTTTCCACCACTGTGGGCATAATACTCTTTTTCACTATTATCACTGATATATCTCTCACTTGCACTAAAATTAAACCAATTACGCACATCTGTAACAAGCGCTCTCCAGCGTTTATCAATCTCGCTCTGTCCCTCTCGTCCATTAAATCTATCTATAATGTTTTTTATCTGCAAAAATTTTGCTTCATCGTAACTGTTATCACTACTAATGGCATAAGAGATGGCAGATTTAATCTCTTGTTTAAACTCTCTTATCTCTTTGATGTTAGAAGGTTCTGCTATGAGTTTTATGTATGTACCGCTGTTATACTCTATCTCTTGTAAAGAATCATTTATTTTAGCAATTTTCTTCTCTATCTCTTTGGCATTGTATTCTAATTCCTCTTGAATCATCACAGTTTTTTGCATCGTCTTTTCTTTAAAAAGCGCCTTAAATCGTTTCTCAAACTTAGGCAAATCATCACGTTTTAAGGCTGAAAGTTTTGCACGAAAATCCAGCAATGACTCCATCGAAGCATCAAACTCTTGCGATTCTACCCTAAATTTACTCGTATAGCTGTTCATCATAGTCAATATTTTTTGCACAAGATTTTGTACCCTCTTAGCGAAGTTATCTACCCTTCTTTGCAACTCTTGACGTAGCTCTTTTTCTCTTGCTCCAATGTTCATAAGAGAGAGTTGTTCTCTTTGCTCTAACAGAAAAAAGTCATCCAAGCAGTTTTGCTGTTTTTTTTGTAAGAGAGTTATATTTTCAAGTTCTTGAAGCTGTATCTCCAATGTTTCTATCTTGGTTTGCAATGCTCCAAACTTTTGTGCATACGCTTCTATTTGTGGTTTAATCTCTAGACTTTTTTGCTGTACATTTTGGAGTTCTTGACGTAATGTTGCTATAAGGTTAGAGCTTGTCTGAAGCACTTCAAGCTCTCTATTTATCTCTTCAATCTTTTTAGTAACACTGTAAAAATTAAGTAATTCAAAACTTTTATATGCCAAAACATCCCGTAGTCTATCACGCTGTTGTGTAAGACTTTTCAAATTTTTGTCACCTTGCGCAAGTGCTTCTTTTATAAAAGAGAGCTTTTCTTGCCGATGTTCCTGCTCTTTTTGCAAGGCTGCAAGTTTTTGAGCATTATCCCAGCCGAGTGTCCACCTACTTTTATCTGTTATTGCGTGTCTATCATCTTTTTCGTGTCGTGTGTAGCTGCTTTTAAACTGTCCTGTTTTTGTCAGTGCCTTTTTATATTTTCTAAACTCTTCAATCGTATCAACGCAGGCAATATCAAAACGCTCAAAAAGCATTACGTCAACTGCATCATAAAAAGGCGAATCAGCTTTTATCTCTATCTTTTGCAACAATGAGTTTTTACTTTGTTCAAAAAAATCCCTTTGTTTCTGCTTTTGAAGTACTTTAAGATAGACAAGTTTCCCGTTTAATTGGGTCTCATTTACATAGCTACTCACCGCTTCGTAATAGTTTTCATTAACAAGTAAAGAGAGTGAAAAACTATGTAACACGCGCTCAATAGCACCTTCCCACTCTGTATCTTTTACTTTGAGAATTTCTCCGACAAAGGGAAGCGCTTCAACATCCAAAGAGAGTTTCTTCGCCATCGCATCCCGAATCTGAGAGATATATTTTGGAATATTGGAGCGATTATTTTGCAGATAAAGCACCTCACTCTCAACTTCGGAGAGTTCTGATTGATACTTTTGCATAGAGACAGCGTGAAATCGTTGCTCATTTTCTATTGTAACCCGTTGTTGATCAATATTCGAAAGTCTCTCCTCAGCTTCAAGTCTATTTTTTAAAAAGCGATGTTCATTAGAGACAGTTGCTAGTTTCAACTCTTTTGCAAGAGCATTATAAATACTGTTTGACTCTTTTTTTATACTCAAATCTTCTTCGCTGCGTTTACGCTCATCTTGAAGCTGTCCTATGCGTTCTCCACCGTTTTTTTGCAGTTCCACTTGTAACTTTACCGCTTTTGTATTGAGTATCTCAAGCTCTTCATCCAAACGTTTTTTTTGTGATTCTGTCTTTGTTACATCAAGCCGCAGTTCTTCAAGTTTCACATGCAAAAGCTCTTTTTTAAAGCTAGCAAAATAACTCTCAAGCCCATTTCGCATCAATTCATATTCATCTTTTTGTTGTTGGAGTTTTTCATACTCTTTTGCTTCTGTATCTATGGGTTCAAGCATCTCTATCTGTTCTCTTGCTCGCAATACTAAAGTATGTGTATGATTTAATTCTGCAAAATTTTTGCACAGTTCATCTATCTTTTCGTCTATTGTACTGTGCTCAAGCATATGTTCACGCACAAAAGAGGTGAGATTACCGATTGATTTGAGAGAAACTGTTTGATAAAAAAGATTTAATGCCTGCTCATTTTTAATCCCGACTGCCCTTTTAAAATCTTTTGCATACTCAATAAAACTTTCATACACTTCAGTATGCTTAAGCCCACGTAAATACTTTTTCAAAGCTCGTATATCTTTAAAATCAACATCAAGAAAATCTTTCTTTATCTCTAAAGAGCTGCGTGAGGAGACAAAAAATTTCTGCACTTTAGAATTACCGATGTAGAGAAACTGTGCAACACTATAGTTCTCATCGAAACCTTCATTTTCAAATCGCGCAAGTAAAACCGTAAAACTGTTTTCATCACGTAGAGCTACGGCTTTGGCATTTCTAAGTGTTTCATCCTGCGCCGATTTATATTCACCTAATATGTACGACTTGAGCGTTCGCTCCTTTGCATCTGCTCCAGCGGCTTTGTTAAAGGTAATCTTTTGAGGAGGGACAAGAAGTGTCGTAATAGCATCAACAATGGTGGATTTCCCTGAACCAATATCACCTGTTAAGAGCCCGTTTCGCTTATCAAGTGAGAGTGTAATAACCTGCTTATCATAGGTTCCCCAGTTATAAAGAGAAAACTCTTGCAGCCTAAACCCTGTTGCGCTGTCATCCTCGGCAAAATCAAATCTCAACTCCATCGTTCCTCCTTATACTCCTGTAGTTTTGCATCAAAATCACTCAGCCACTGGGCATCGACAAAAGCTTTGAGCGCACTTCGTATCTCATAACTTTGTTCACTCGATTTGAGCTTTTTTAAAAAACCCAACTCTTCCACTTTTTTTATAGTAGAATCTATCTCTTTTTGTATCTTCACTTCGTTAAATTTCTCTTCTAAAAAAAGCAGTAGATTTTGCGCTATCTCCTCTTTGGTAATAACCGCACGGCTTGAATCACTCTGCATCTCGAAATCTACAATTCTTTTTCTCAGCAGCACACACAAAAGGGAGACTTTATAACTAAGTTCTCGTGAGTTTATCAGTTTTGGAAGTTGTAGGACATCCTCATCTTGCTCTATTACTTTTAAATAGGCATACCCCTCCACCTCATTCAACTCTAGTTCCAGACCAATAATGGCAAAGTAGTCACTCATCACACCACGGCTGTTCTCTATCATCTCCAGCCAGGCTTTTTCATTATCACTTTTGTAAAAAATCCCTTTTATAAGCAATATCGTTGCTATTTTTGCATCATGGTTCATTATCATTATTACGCTTCCCTTACAAATATAATCTTTGGCAAAGCCACTTTTTTACTCTTACCCTCTGCATCACTTATCACAAGAAGCCCTTTTTCTTTTTCATCTATCACGACATTTTCACTGTTTTTAGCTAAAGAGATATAAGCTATAAGTTCTGCCACCCCTTTGCTAATAGGGTAGGTCTCGATAATTTCAGAAAGTTTTATCTGTGGTTTTTTCAAAAGTGCTTTTTGAATATTTTGTGCTAAAAGTGCTTCATCTATATAAAAAAGATTATAAAAACTCTCCATATCTAGGTTTATATCTTCTTCATGCAGTTCTTTTGAAAAATTTTGTGCTTTTTTTGGCTGATACAAAGACTTTGAAAAGATAGAATTGATAGCTACTTTATGTCCTGCAATAGTTGTAAAATCCTTCTCTTTTGGAGGGTTTTGCTTTATCTGCATTGCCATTTTTTCTATCTGCCCAGAAAGCTCCAAAATACGTCTGTTATCCACCCAAATCCTGTCATCTAAAAATCGTCTGAGTTGCTCTATAAGCTTAGAAGAGATATTAAAAACTTTTTCACCATTTTTAAGAAGTACAAATTTTAGATCATGAAGTTTTTTTTGCTTATCAAATTGCGAAATACTCTCTATGCTGTAGAGATTTTCAAGCAGTTGTGAGAGTTTTTCGCTGCGTTTGGTATCACTCAGCAACTGCCAAAAAGCAAAAAAGCTTTTTCCCTGATTACTCTCGCGTATATCATCTTCAATCTCAAAAATGGAACTAAGCACATCCCCTTTTGCTTCATTTGCAAGAGCAATCTTCTCCATTGCTGTTGCGTTCAGAGAACGAAAATTGTACTCTATTTCACTAAAATCGTATTTAAGTTTTCGCACCATCTCCTCAATCTGCATATAATGCTCTTTGATGCGTGAGGAATCAAAACGAATATCTTGCTTTAATCGAATTGATTCTATCTCTTGTGTCAGTTGTTGCTTCTTGGTTTCAAGTTCATTGATTCTCTCTTCATCACTCAAGGTTGTTTCAAACTCCAGCTCTTCAAGAAGCTCAAAAATAATGTTAAACTTACTGCGACTGCCTACAAACTCTTTTTTCTCCAAAGATTCTATAAATTCAAGTGCTTTTTGTGTGTAGGGCGTCAGCTCATACAGAGCCTCATCTGAACTATCATGATATTTTCTCAAATAACCATTTTTTTCACTAACAAAATCATCTAAATACTCTTTTGGATTTTTCGGATACGCCTGATTATAAATCTCATTAATAGTAAAAAGATAATCATCAAGATAGGAGAGAATTTCAGAATGTTGCAGGGTAATTTTTGCATTTTTTATAAAAGCAAGATAAAAAAAAGAGAGAGTAAAAGCAAAGTTATCGCTCTTTAAAAGCTTCAGTGTCCAATCTCTCTCTTGAAGATTTTTTAGTTTTTCATAGGTCATTAACTGAGTGACTTAACTTTAAGCAACACTTTTCAATGTCAATTCCAGCATGCTTTCTACACTTAAATGATAATCAATAGATTCCCACTCAATTCCTCTGTTCATACAGATAAATTTACAATTTTTCATTCCAAATCCTTCTAAAATTTCCTTCTCTTTTCTCATATTATATCAAAATTTACAATAAACTTCTCATCTCATCTTCCGTAAGTGTCCCTACACCCAAACTCACAGCTTTGTCATACTTACTTCCGGCATCTTCGCCATATATGACATAATCCGTCTTCTTACTCACGCTTCCTGAGACTTTGGAACCAAGAGATTCTAACATCTCTTTTATCTTTGGTCGTGGCTCACTCATCGTTCCTGTCAGCACTACTGTTTTGCCTTTAAAAGGGTTCTCTTTTGCCTCTTCTTTTTGTTCAGGTGCAACAGGCTGTAAAATCGCTTGGACTTTTTCTACTGTTTCATGATTTACCCGCATAAATTCCAGATAACTCTCCGCCATTTCATCACCGATGCCATCAATTGTGACAAGCTGTTCTTGTGTTGCGTGAGCATACTCCAATCCAAAGGCTTCGGCTATCATTTTTGATCCAACTTCTCCGATGTGCTCGACTCCAAGGGCATTGATGAAGCGCCAAAGTTCACACCCTTTTACACTCTCAATAGAGGTCAGCAGATTCTTCGCTCTTTTCTCTTTGAAGCCTTCAAGTTCCAAAAGTTTTTCCATCGTCAAATCAAACAAATCAAGAACACTGCGTACAAGTGCAGCATTAAAGAGCTGTTCCACTATTTTATTGCCAAGTCCATCAATATTGAGACACTGCTTGGAAGCAAAATAGATGATGGAATTGACCACTCTTGCCTCACATGTGAGATTTTGACACTTGATGAGCACCTCTTCTTGAAGCAGTTCACTCCCGCAGACCGGACAGTTTTTAGGACGCTCTATTTTCACTTCGCTACCGTTTCTCTCCTGCGTGAGCACTTTAACGATTTTAGGAATAACATCCCCGCTTCTTAAAATAATCACCTGATCACCAATGCGAATATCCATACGCTCAATCTCATCAAAGTTATGCAGTGTTGCACGCTCAACAACAGCACCTTCGATGTCCGTCGGCTCAACCACAGCTACGGGTGTAACCACACCTGTTCGTCCGACTTGTAAAATGATGTCTTTGAGTGTCGTTATCTTCTCAACTGCAGGAAACTTGTACGCCACAGCCCAACGCGGTACTTTTACTGTGTAGCCCATATCTATCTGCGCTGCTATCTCATTAACTTTGACAACCATACCATCAAGCATCATCTGATAACTCTCACGCTGCTCTTTCATCTTCTCATAGATCGCTTCTATTTCGTCATAGCCTTTTGTCACAGCCCGAAGTGGTGGTTCTCGAAATCCAAGCTCATAAATGTAGCTCATCTTATCGCTGAGTAGTTTATGTTCTAAAGAGTTCACACCCACACCGTAAGGCAAAAAGACGAGGTTGCGTGAGGCTGTGATGCCAGGGTCTAACTGTCGCAGACTTCCGGCTGCCGCATTACGAGGATTTGCGAAAAGCTGCTCCCCTCTTTTCATACGCTCTTTATTAATCTTCTCAAATTCCTCTTTAAAGATAACGACTTCCCCACGAATTTCAATGAGCTCTTTATGTTCAATGCTTAAAGGAATGGAGCGGATAGTCTTTACATTTTGCGTGATAAGTTCACCCTCTTCACCATTTCCACGTGTAATGCCTTTAATAAGTTCACCATTTTCATACACTAAATCTAAACTCGCACCGTCATACTTCGGCTCACAGTAAAATGTTACACTACTGTCAAGTCGGTAAGTTTTTTCAAGCCATTTTTGCAGTCCCTGGGCATCAAAGATATCTTCTAGTGACCACATGCGTGAGAGATGTTTTGCTTTTACAAAACCCTCACTCACTACATCACCGACTCTTTGCGTCGGAGAATCAGCCAATACCTCAGCAGGATGCGCCTCTTCATACTCCACCACCTCATGGTAAAGCTTGTCATAGCCCTCATCTGTCATTATCGGATCATCCAAAACATAGTAATGGTATGCCCAAAGATTTAGTTTTTCTACTGCGTTTATATACTCTTGATTATTCATAATGAGATTTTATCTTAAACTCGCTAAAATAAGGAAAAAATCAGATGGAAATATGCAATGAATATGACAATGGCAAGCTCACAAGAGGCAAAAAAAGCGTATGCACTTGTGCGCTCTTTACAAAAAAGATTTGTAGAAAAACTCGATGCTTTAACAAAAAAATATGGAAATGGCAAATATTTTAAAGAGCTAACGTGGCTGCGTGACGATGGAATTCACGGGGGTGGAAGCCGATTTGAAGCGCGGGATGAGACACTTTTCAACACAGCAAGTGTCAATGTCTCGCAGGTTCATTATGATGAACTGCCAGAGAAACAGCTCAAAAGTGCCACAGCCATCTCGACTATCATCCATCCGGGCAATCCAAATGTGCCCTCCGTTCATATTCATATCTCACTGACAGAGCTACGCAGTAAAAAATCTTACTGGCGTATTATGGCAGATCTTAATCCAAGTATATTCAATGAGCATGACCGTGAAGCATTTGCTAAAGCCCTGCAAAATCTCAGCGGTGATTATTACGCAGAAGGGAGCCAACAAGGGAATAAATACTTTGCCATTCCTGCACTGGAACGTACTCGTGGAGTCTCCCACTTCTATCTTGAAAACTTTCAAACACAAAACAGTGATGCAGATTTTGACTTTGCCAAACAGTTTGGAGAGGGAATCATAGATGCCTACAGCAACATCATCGACAACGCCCTCGCCTCACGCAAAAAGATAAGTCCGGCAGACAGAGCCGAACAGCTCGCTTACCATACAACTTACCTTTTCCAAGTACTCACTCTTGACCGTGGAACGACAGCGGGACTGATGGTACACAATCAAAATGATGTCGGCATCATGGGTTCACTCCCTTCACACATAAACAGAAAGCTTTTAGCCTCATGGAGTAAAAAAGTGCCACAACCACAAGATAAACTCGTAAACGCACTTGTCGATGCCATAGGTAATGATGGGACTATAGATATTCTGACAAAAGAAAAACTAGCAACAGCAGTACGAGAACACTATAAAAAGTACCCTGAAGCACTAAGTATGCAAGCAAGTGGAAATACTATTCCCTCTACTGTGCAAAACCATAACAGATAAACGCCTTAGTGCCTTAGAAAATTTAAATCATTGAATTATTACTTAAGGAATAAATTGTACATTTAATACTGTATATGACAAATAACACACAAAATGTTCAAATAACGATTAAAAAAGTATTAAAAGCACACTTTTTTCTTAAGCTTAATGACTTAATTTTTTATGTTATAAATATGAAAATTGACCTAAGCCCTATTTTTAGGTAAACTAATGAAAATTAATAGAACATATTTAATGATAGTTATTTATTGTATACAGCATTAAAGATATAAAATGTTTGTTGAATAAATAGTTGTACGTTCCCGCGGAGCGGAAACGTACAACGGCGAAGCTGAGCCCTAAACGTGCCACCAACCTTTTGTCGTATTCCGCTACGCTACATACAACAAAATGCAGGAGTCCCACACAAAGGTGTCTCCCAGAAAATCGCAAGCGAATTTTCTGAAATACACATTTGTGGAGCTCAGCTTCGCCGTTAGATGACACAGAAAGGAGTAGCATTTGGAAAAAGAAATAAATGAGTTAAAAAAAATTGTGAAAGATTTAAGTAAGTACTCAAGCGAAAAAATCATAGACCAAGTCATTGTAAATTTGCAAGAGGAAGAACCTGCCTTTTCATTTTGCATTATAAACATAAAAAAAGTAGATGAAGATATAGCATATAAACTACTTAACTATGCTATTGATACTATTAATTCACCCTATGATGACTTATATTATTTACTCAGTATGGTGCATAGCGAATATAATGATGTTAATTTAATCCATAAAATAATTAACAAAGCGTTGGAAATTAAACAAAATCCTTTTTTATTAGCACAATATAGTGACTTTGTTATAAGAGAGTTAAATGATAAAATATTTGCACAAGAAATAATTTATAAAACACTAAATATTACAGCAGAAGCACCTGATATATTTAATTCAGCAAAAACCTTTCATGATGATTATAATGAAGAGAATAGAATTAAATTCTTAGAGTCTATCATTCATGGTTATGATTTTTATTCATTAGCTACTTTTGCTTCTATCGTTTCTGCTGCTGATGGGTTAGGAGATAAACTTCTTGGAAAAAAATTACTGAATGAAGCATTAACTCAAGTATATTCTTATGAAGATCTGCGTGATTTAATTATAATTGCAATTGAAGACATTAAGGATAAAGATTTTGCACAAAATATTTTATATAAAGCCAGCTTGAATAATAAAAACATTGACCAAGAAACTGTAAAAAAGCTAAATGGGTTTATAGAAAAACAAGTTTCATGAGAATACAAAGAAAGTGTCGAAGTAGTCAATCTGAGATGACAAAACAAATAATTAAGGAGTAGTACATGAATAAACAGAATAATTACATTATAGGTGTTGGAAGCGGTGGATGCAATATTGTAAATAATATTTCAAAAGAATTATCAGTATCAACAATTTTAATTCAAACTCAAGATGATATGAAAATAATAGACACTCTTAAAAAGAAGTCATATCTCATTTGTGCACTAGGTGGTAATTTTGGTAGTCAAGCTATTCTAGAAATTGCAAATGCATTTAAAAAATCAAATATTTCTTTTGACATCATAGTTACACTCCCTTTAACATTTGAGGGGAAACATCGAAAAACAACTGCTGAAGAGACCATCAAAAAACTGACTTTGCTTGATGTTAAAGTGCATGTAGTGGATAGTAATATGCTTTTAGCGAATATTGACACTGAAATATCAATGTCGGATTCTTTCAGAATAATAAATAATTATATAAAGGACACAATAACAGATGCCTAATAAAATGCAAAATAATTTAGACCTTATTTATTCAAAAGAATTAGATAAGGCTAAAATAATAGAAGATTTTTCTACTCAAGACCTATGTTCTTTTTCTGCACCATTCTTAATAGATATACCTAAAAATTATGAAGCCTCATCAAAAAAAATTCTATATATTGGCAAAGAGACGAACCTTTGGTGGGGAAAATTAAGACATTTTGTAGATATTAATGATTCTATAAAAATTCTTAAAAAACGATATAAA